>Ga0075156_10002456_pt1 | contig 10302 bp, 7 predicted proteins | sample JI81AbrownDNA_FD_70966 | JGI IMG/M metagenome (GOLD analysis project Ga0075156, IMG submission 70966) | Wastewater effluent complex algal communities from Wisconsin, to seasonally profile nutrient transformation and Carbon sequestration -... | ecosystem: Engineered > WWTP > Effluent > Algae...
TACGCCGGCATCACCTTTCGCCGCATCACGCGGGAGGAGGCGGGCCTCGACGGGCCTGGTCACCGTGCAGGCGATCGTCGGCTCAACAGACTCGGCTCGCGACCGGTGGTCGCCCCGGTCTCTTCCCACCTCGAATAGGAAGACTCCGGTCGGCCCCGCAGAAACACTGTGAGTTTGGGCCGGGTACTCACAGCCCAGACTCACACTCTCTTCGAGAGCAGAGGTAGTAATACGCTCAACCGGCCGCCTCAGGCGTGCGTGAGCTCTCGTTCGACGACCTGCGCAGCCGGCCGATCGGCTGCCCGCAGGAACATCGGTCGAAGTCCGAACCTGCGTAGTACGTACCAGGTCAGGTTGAACGCGGTAAGGGCGAGGGTGAGGGCGGCGGCGGCGATGGTGCCCGGATCGGGCAGGAGCACGGCCCAGGTGATCCACAGGGCCTGATTGACGAACGCCAGCACCAGGAACAGGGGCGAGATGCCGGTGACCTTGGGCGCTCGGACGACTTCGATGCTCTGGCCGGTGTTGGCCAGCAGGCCGGGAATGATCGCCGCGATGCCGAATGCCAGTGATCCCAGTTGAACATCGACGGCGATGATGACGGCAGCCGCTGCCAGCGAGGGCAGCAGTACCTTGGCGAGCGAGCGCCCGAGCGAGCGGCTCAGCAACACCAGCAGGGGCAGGGTCGTGCCCAGTGCAACGGCGTTGGTGACCAGCTGTGGCGGCTGGTTGATCTGCAGTCCGTGCGCGAACCAGACGATGTTCAACACCAGCACGGCGCGCCACGCGAACAGCGAAAGCCCGTCGAGGTTTCGGGTACGCAGCAGCCGGATGAGCTGCGGAAGGCCCAGCAGCGCACCGACACAGGTGGCGATCCAGCCGATCACGTCGACCAACGACACTGGTAACACGACTCCTTGCAGTTCAATTTTCAAGATCTTGCATCAAGCGCTCAGTAGGGGGCTTGGTTGAGCGCCCGCCGACGGTTTTCATCCTTTCATGGAGCGACGGCCGACCACACCGCGATTTGCTAGTTGAAACGCGAACCATCACGACTTCAGGCGAGCCGGTCACTCACCGTCCGGGCGGCGCGGTGGTCTGTCGCACGATCAGTTCGGTCGGTATCGACACCCGCTGCTGGGCGCGACCGCGTGACTTCAGCTGCTCCAGCACCAGCCGCACCAGCTCGTGCCCGATGCGGTGAAAGTCCTGCTTGACGGTGGTCAGCGGCGGCGACGAGTAGCCGCTCAGGGCGATGTCGTCGAAACCGACCACCGACACGTCCTGAGGCACGCGCAACCCGTGCTCGTGCAACGCCCGGATCAGCCCGAACGACATCTCGTCGTTGGCGCAGTAGACAGCGGTGAGGGTCGGGTCGGCGGCCAGGTGCTGCCCGAGTTGGTAGCCCGAGCGGGCAGACCAGTCGCCCTGCCACAGCGGCGGCGCAACCAACCCCGCCTCGTCCATCACCCGTTGCCAGGTCGCGATCCGGACCAGCGCGGGCTCCGAATCGGACGGCCCGGCGAGGTGATGCACGCGGCGGTGGCCGAGCTCCAGCAAGTGCCGGACGGCGTCCCGGGTGCCCTGCAGCTGATCGGAGACCACAGCGGGGTAGTGGCCGACCAGCCGAGAATCCGAGACGGCGACGGCGAGCCCGGCCGGCAGGGCGAGCGACTCGGGGGTGACCTGTTCGGCGCGAATGATCACCAACCCGTCGATCGCCTGATGCGACAGTCGGAAGGCCGCGTCCTTCCATTGGTTCTCATCGGGGGTGCGCACGTTCAGCAGCGTCACCGACAGGTCTTCGGCCTCGGCTGCCTCGACCACTGCCTCGGTGGTCAGCGCTTCGCCGGTGCGTTCGAACCGGTGCGCGATCAGGCCGATCGTGCCGAACGCGCCGTTGCGCAGCGCACGGGCCGCCCGGTTGGGTGAGTAGCCGAGCTGGTCCATCGCGTCCTGCACCTTGGCCCTGGTTTCCTCCCGCACCGGGTCGGCGCCGGTCGAGACCCGTGACACGGTCTGCGCCGAGACTCCGGCCAATCGGGCGACGTCCTCGATCGATGGGCCGGTCTTGCGGCGTCCGCGGCTGGTGCTGGGCATGCGGACGATGCTAGCTCGCCGACCGAGCAATGGCTACGTCAACATGCCTTTTGCGTGGCTAGCCGATCCGATCGCCCAGCCGTCACATGAGCGTGACAATCCCCGACGTGGCACGGATTCGCGATGCTGCTAAGTTTACGTAAACATTCAGCTCGGCCAAGGCTCGAAGGGCGCCGTTGCTCTTCCGGGAAGCACCGACCCGCACCTCGGTGGACGACCGCACGAAAGAAGGAACGCACCCGATGAACGGATTCAAGAAGATCGCGTCGCTGGCGATCACGGCGCTGCTCAGCGTGGCCGTCGCCGCCTGCAGCAGCGGCGCCCCCGCCGCGTCCGGCCCGGCCCAGACGACCGCGGCCTCCAGTGGCCCCAAGAGCGGCAAGCTCACCGTCTGGGCATGGGACCCGACCTTCAACATCTACGCGATGAAGGAGGCCGAGAAGATCTACCAGAAGGAGAACCCGAACGTCACCGTCGAGGTGATCGAGACCCCCTGGGACGATCTGCAGACCAAGCTGACCACGCTGGCGCAGTCGAGGGAGACCAAGCAGCTACCCGACATCTTCCTGGTGCAGAACAACGCGTTCCAGAAGAACGTGATCAACTACCCCGACCTGTTCGCCGACTACTCCACCGCGGGCGTCGACTTCAGCCAGTTTCCCGCGGGCGTCACCGCCTACTCCACGGTCGAGGGCAAGAACTACGGCGTTCCGTTCGACAACGGCACCGCCATCCAGGCCCTGCGCACCGACGTGATCAAGGAGGCCGGCTACACGATGGCCGACTTCACCGACATCACCTGGAGCGACTTCCTGACCAAGGCCAAGGCCGTCCGCGCCAAGACCGGCAAGCCGCTGCTGTCGGGCCAGGCAGGATCGTCCGACCTGATCATGATGATGCTGCAGAGCGCCGGCGCCAGCCTCTTCGACGCCGACGGCAAGCCGACGATCACCAACAACCCCGCGCTGCTGAAGTCGATCGACGTGTACAAGCAGCTGGTCGACGCCAAGGTGCTCACCGAGGTGAACAGCTGGGACGAATACATCGGCACCTTCGTCAACGGCCAGGTGGCCGGCACCGTCAACGGTGTCTGGATCATGGGTTCGATCCAGACCGCCAAGAACCAGTCCGGCAACTGGGGCATCACCAACCTGCCCAAGCTGGACGGCGTCGACGGCGCCACCAACTACTCGGCCAACGGCGGGTCGTCCTGGGCGATCAGCCCCAACGCCAACTCGGCGCTGGCGGCCGACTTCTTGAGCAAGACCTTCGCCGGCTCGGCCGACCTGTACGACACGATCCTGCCGTCCTCGGGTGCCCTGGCCAACTGGCTGCCGGCCGCGAAGAGCTCGGTGTACTCCCAGCCGCTGAAGTTCTTCGGTGGCGAGACCGTGTTCAGCAAGGTCGTCGACTTCTCGACCAAGGTGCCCACGAACAACACCGGCGCCTACTACTACGAGGGACGTGACGCGGTCAGCACGGCGATCACCAAGATCCTCAACGGTACCGATCCCAGTGCGGCACTCGACGAGGCTCAGAAGACCGTCGAGTTCGCGATGAAGTGAGCGCTCGCCGCTCCCTCTAGTCGACCGCAGGTGGTGGGGGCCGGGTGACCGGCCCCCACCCGCCAAGGAAGGACGTCCCGTGTCACTCACCCTCGCCCGCCCCAAGGGCGCCCGACCGAAACCCGACCGACCCGCCCGCGAGCGCCGGTTCGGTCTCGAGCAGGGCCGCAGCCTCACCGGCTGGCTCTTCCTGCTCCCCGCCGCCCTGCTGATCCTTTGGATGAACTTCTGGCCGATGATCCAGGCCTTCATCCTGTCGATGCAGACCGGACGCGGCACCCGGCTCAACTTCGCCGATCCGCTCTGGTACAACTACCAGCGCCTGTTCTCGGACGAGATCTTCAAGCTCACGCTGCAGAACACCCTGATCTACCTGGTCATTCAGGTGCCCATCATGCTGGTGATGGCGCTGATCCTGGCCAACCTGCTGAACGACCGAAACCTGCGATTCAAGGGCCTGTGGCGTACCGCCATCTTTCTGCCCTGTGCGGTGTCGCTGGTCTCGTACTCCCTGGTCTTCCGCACCATGTTCGCCACCGACGGGCTGATCAACGACATGTTGCTGGGCCTGCAGCTGGTCGATTCGCCGATCAACTGGCTGGGCGAGACCGACACGGCCCGGTTCGTGATCATTCTCGGCCTGCTCTGGCGCTGGACCGGCTACAACATGGTCTTCTTTCTGGCCGCGCTGCAGAACATCGACTACTCCACGATCGAAGCCGCCAAGATCGACGGTGCCGGCCCGCTGCGCAGCTTCTGGTACGTCACCGTGCCGCAGCTCAAGCCGATGATCCTGCTCGTCGCGATCATGTCGACCAACGGCACCATCCAGTTGTTCGACGAGTCCTGGAACCTGACCGGCGGCGGCCCCGCCTACACGTCCATGTCGATGTCGCACTACCTGTTCGAGCTCTCCTTCCAGAAGAACCCCAACTTCGGCTACGCCGCCGCACTGTCGTACGCGATCCTGATCATCGTCGCCGTGCTGGCCGCCATTCAGATGAAGGTCGGTGACAAGCGTGACTAGAACCCTGCGCCGCCTGCCCGGGTACGTGTTCCTGTCGCTGGCCGCGATCGCGTCGGTGTTTCCGCTGTACTTCATGGTGGTCTCGGCGACGAACACCAGCCAGGACGTGCTGAACAGCCGCATGTGGCCCGGCAGTAACCTGCTGCAGAACTGGGCCGACCTGACCGCCGCCCAGAACGTCGGCTCGGCCATGTGGTACTCGTCGATCAACGCGGTCGCGACCACCGTGGTGTCGCTGGTCGTGTGCTCCATCGCCGGCTACGGCTTCGAGGTGTATCACTCCCGCGGCAAGGACCGGCTGATGGGCCTGTTGCTGCTCGCGATGATGATTCCGTTCGCCGCCACGATGATTCCGCTGTTCCAGATGTTCGCCACCTTCGGCATGGTCAACTCGACCTTCGCGGTGATTCTGCCGGCGATCGCGACGCCCTTTCTGGTGCTGCTGTTCCGGCAGGCCGCGCGCTCGTTCCCGCACGAGATCATCGATGCTGCACGTATGGACGGCCTGAACGAGCTGAACATCTTCTTTCGCATCTTTCTGCCCACGATGCGTTCGACCTATGCTGCCGCCGCGGTGATCACCTTCATGACCGCTTGGAACAACTTCTTGTGGCCCAAGGTGATCCTGGTCAGCAACGCCTACCAGACCATGCCCATGCTGATCTCGAATCTTCGCGCGGGCTACGTGACCAACTACGGGGTGCTGATGCTGGCGGTTCTGCTGGCCTCACTGCCCACCATGTTCATCTTCCTCGTGCTGCAACGCAGCTTCGCCGAGGGCATCACAGGAGCAATCAAGTGACTTTCGACCCGACCCGAATCGCCGACCCGACCTACTTCGCCGAGAATCGACTGGCGCCGCATTCGGACCATCGCTGGTTCGCGGACGCCGGCGAGGCCGAGCTCGGGCAGAGCAGCTTCGAGCAGAACCTGAACGGGTGGTGGAAGTTCCACTACGCCAAGAACCCGTCGCAGGTGCTGCCCGGGTTCGAGGCGGTCGACTTCGACTGCTCGGCCTGGGACGACATCGCCGTGCCCGGTCACATTCAGCTGCAGGGCTACGACCGGCCGCAGTACGCCAACGTGCAGTACCCCTGGGACGGTCACGAGCAGATCGAGCCCGGGCAGGTGCCGCAGCTGTTCAACCCGGTGGCCAGCTATGCGACCTGGTTCACCCTCGAGGACCCGTTGGCACTCGGCGAGCGGGTCAGCGTGTCGTTCAACGGGGCCGAGAGCGCGATCGCGGTCTGGCTGAACGGCGTCTACCTCGGCTATGGCGCCGACTCGTTTACGCCGTCCGAGTTCGACCTTACCGACGCCCTGGTGCCCGGTGAGAACAAGCTGGCCGCGCAGGTGTTCAAGTGGACCTCGGGCTCATGGATCGAGGATCAGGACTTCTATCGGTTCTCCGGCCTGTTCCGCGACGTGCTGCTGCACCGGCGTCCGGCCGTGCACGTCGAAGACCTGGACGTGCGCACCGCGGTCGCCGACGACCTGACGTCCGCCGTGCTGAGCGTCACGTTGGCGCTGTCCGGGCAGGGCAGCGTCCGGGCGTGGATCGAGGGGGTGGGTGAACTCACCGACGCCGGCGACGGCACCCTGACGCTGCGGCTCGACCGGCCACGGCTGTGGAGCTCGGAGGATCCGAACCTGTACGAGCTGATGCTTGAGGTGAGCGACGCCGCGGGAACTGTGACCGAGTGCGTGCCGCAGCGGGTCGGGGTGCGCCGGTTCGGGATCGAGGACGGCCTGTTGAAGATCAACGGGCAGCGGCTGGTGTTCAACGGCGTCAACCGTCACGAGTTCGGGTTGCAGGGCCGAGTGGTCTCCCGGGAGCAGACCGAGGCGGACGTGCGGCTGATGAAGGCGAACGGCATCAACGCGGTGCGCACCAGCCATTACCCGAACAACACCTACCTCTACGAGTTGTGCGACCGCTACGGGCTGTATGTGATCGACGAGATGAACCTCGAGTCGCACGGCCATTGGGACGCCCTGATCCGGGGCGACATCACCCTCGATCAGGTGGTGCCGGGCAACCGTGCCGAGTGGGGGCTGGTGCTGCTCGACCGGGCGGCCAACATGTACCAGCGCGACAAGAACCACGCGTCGATCGTGATCTGGTCGTGCGGCAACGAGTCCTTCGGCGGCACCAACATCCTTGCGGTCAGCAACTATTTTCGGGCTCACGATTCTCGCCCGGTGCACTACGAGGGGGTGCATTGGGACCCGCGTTACCCCGGGACGACCGACATCAACAGCCAGATGTACACTCCGGCCGCCGGCGTCGCGGAGTTCCTGAAAACGCACCGCGACAAGCCGTTCATCCTGTGTGAGTACGCCCATGCGATGGGCAACTCGTTCGGGGCGGTCGACGCCTACCTCGACCTGGCCTACACCGAGCCGCTGTTCCAGGGCGGGTTCATCTGGGACTTCGCCGATCAGGCGATCCTGCTCACCGACCGTTACGGCACTCAGTACTTCGGCTATGGCGGCGACTGTGGCGAGGCGCCCAGCGACTACGAGTTCAGCGCCAACGGCATCGTGTTCGCCGACCACTCGCCGACCCCGAAGCTGGCCGAGGTGAAGTACCTCTATCAGGGTTTCAAAATCGAGGTCACCGAGGACGGCTTCGAGGTGCGGAACCGGCTCCTGTTCACGTCCTCGTCGGCCTACGAGTGCGTGCTGACGTTGCGTCGCGAGGGCACCACATTGCGCACCGCTGTCGTGGAGACCGACGTCGCGGCTGGGGCGTCCGGGCGGTACCCGCTGCCGTTCGAACGTCCGACCCGGGCCGGCGAGTACACCGTCGACGTGTCGTTCCGACTGCGGGCCGGCACCGATTGGGCACCGGCCGGTCACGAGGTGGCCCACGACCAGGGCGTGTTCACCGTCGAAGGTGAGCGACCGGTCGCGATCGTCGCGGCGCCGCAGGTGATCCACGGCGTCCACAACGTCGGCGTCCGCGGTCGGCACTTCCACGCCCTGTTTTCGAAGCTCTACGGTGGGCTGGTCTCCTACCGCTACGGGTTCACCCCCGACGGCGGCAACGAGTTGCTCGTGGCGCCGCCGCGGCCCAACTTCTGGCACGCGCCCACCTCGAACGAGCGGGGTTGGGGGATGCCGTTCGAGGACGGCCAGTGGCTGCTGGCCAGCCGTTATGCCACCGTGGACACCGACCTGCCGAACCCGGTCGTGGTCAGCCACGACGATTCGGTCGAGGTGCGTTACCGCTACCTGCTGCCGACGACCCCGCACAGCCGGTGCGACGTCGTCTACCGGGTGGACGGCGCCGGCCACGTCGAGGTCACCGTGACCGCGACCCCCGGCGAGGGGCTGGGCGACATGCCCGAGTTCGGCATGCTGTTCACCGCGGACGCCGACCTGCACCGGCTGACCTGGTACGGCGAGGGTCCGGACGAGAGCTACGTCGACCGCCGCGGTGGTGCCCGGCTCGACGTGCACACCGGCGATGTGGCGACCCAGCTGACGCCCTATGTGCGTCCGCAGGAGGCGGGCAACCACACCGGCGTCCGGTGGGCGACGGTCACCGACGACCGGGGGCTCGGGCTGAGGTTCGACTGCGCCGAGGGGATGGACTTCTCGGCGCTGCCCTGGACGCCGTTCGAGATCGAGAACGCAACGCATCCGAACGAACTGCCGCCGATCCACCACACGGTGTTGCGGCCGGCGCTGACGCGGCGCGGGGTCGGCGGTGACGACTCCTGGGGGGCGCGGACCCATCCGGAGTACCTGCTGCCCACCGGGCAGGAACTGGTGTTCCGGTTCCGCTTCCAGGGCGTCCGGCTCTGAACGATCGGGGACGGTTCTCGTTCGTTCAAATTGAACGATCGGGGACGGTTCTTGGATGCTATTCCTCGTGGAGGCGAAGCTCGCTCGCCGGTAGGTTGAACGATCAGATCAGAACCGTCCCTTTGGTTCATTCTGAACGAAAAGAACCGTCCCCGATCGACGCTGAGAGCATCAAACGGGCTGTACAAGACCGAGCTGATCCGCCCGTTGGCCCAAGGCGCAATGCCAGTGCCCATGTGCGGGAACCGGACATTACTGCTGGGCGAGTGCCTCTCGCACCAGCTCCGCCATTACGCGCGGGTCGACGGGAGTACCTGGGTCGACGCGCCGATCCAGCTCACGATCAAGCTGGTCTTGGTCGACCGATGTGAACCACTGATATCCGCGTGGCCGTGGGGGAATCCCTGCGACTCTAAGGTAGTCGTCCACGTCGTCGTCCAGCTCAGCCAACTCGTCCAGAGTAATTGGCTCTTGCTTCGTCGCCTTGCCCTCGGCGGTGTCGGTCCTAACTCGCACGGTCCTGATCGATCGTGACGTGTCGGTCACACGAAGCGTCCGCTCGGGGCCTGCAATCCAGGCGACCAAGGCCCCCCATCCACTTTCCGGAAGTGGAGAGTGGCTTGCGGCCTGCGTTGTGACCGGAAAGTCCTCCCACCTGGTCACGGCGGGAAGGCACAGTTGCCGGTAGTGCCGCACTTGAACTCGTCGGTGTCGAGCGTCTTCGCGGACCAGATGCGGGTGTAGCCGGCGGGCTTGAACTGTGTGGTGAAAGCTCCGTGATACCAGTCCGCATTGGAGAGCCGGTTGCCGTAGAGCCAGGGGCTGGACCAGCGACCAGACAAGGCGCTCGGACCCGTGAATGAATGCGATCCGCAGGAGATATAGATCGCTCCCCAGTGGTCCCAGCAGACGACCTGCGGGGGGCCTTGGAATTTAAGGGTCGGGCCGTAGTCCCGGATCAGCGTCACCTTCCATTGCGCCTGGCGGCCATTCAGGTTGGTCCGAACGATGGCGTCGTAAGCGCCGATCACGCCATTGTTATCGCCATAGGCCGCGTTGCCCTTGGTCTCCTCGACGTAGGAAGAAAGCGTGCGATGGCACACGCTGCCGTTTTCGCACCAGTAGTCGTAATCGTCCTGGATGGTCACCCCGCGCGGATGGGTAATCCTTCCAGGTCTGACGGCGATGAACTTGTCAACTCTCTTGCCTGCTGCGTCATGGGTTACGCTAACTCCGGCGGACGTGCAGGTCCATGCCTCGTACTTCTCCTGCAACGCGAACTGCACGCAGTTTCTCAGGGCGGGTCGAACATGGGGGTCAATTCCCGAATCGGCCAGAGCAACCACACCCTGGAAGAACAGGACGAGAGTGAGGGTCAGCGCTAATAGCAGGTGATGGGCAAGCCGCATTGCAAGCCTCCTGTCATGGGGTGGTCGCCGTCATTCTGACACTCGGAGCCAATCGAGGACAATACTTATTGTTGTTCTCATCGAAGGACTTCCCCCGGGGGGCGCCAAGTAAAGCGGCTCTTCACAATCGACGGTGTGGTGAGGGTGTCGGCGTGATCGGCGAGTCGGTCTGCCGGTAGGGGTCGAGGTCTCCCGAGGATGGGGGTTCTCACTCCAACCCATCTGGAAGACCTCGACGTGACTGACGCTATCTTCGCTTGCCCTGATGTGACCACGTTCTGCCGCGTGAACGAACTCGGCCTGGTGGTGGTCGGACAACGACTCGAACCCCGGCGGGCCGTTTTGGCCTGTCGGGTCGTGGAGCCGGATCAGTGGTGTCGACGCTGTG
>Ga0075156_10002457_pt1 | contig 10301 bp, 9 predicted proteins | sample JI81AbrownDNA_FD_70966 | JGI IMG/M metagenome (GOLD analysis project Ga0075156, IMG submission 70966) | Wastewater effluent complex algal communities from Wisconsin, to seasonally profile nutrient transformation and Carbon sequestration -... | ecosystem: Engineered > WWTP > Effluent > Algae...
ACAGTTGTTCACTAAATATTCTACAGGCTGCCCCAAGCTAGCCGCCTTCTGCTACATTGCAGCGCAATTGCATGATTACCTTGGGTATATAATTTTGTTGATACGCGCAGAAAAGAAACAGCAGACCCGCCAGGCCCTGCTGGACGCCGCACTGACCCTGATGGCCGATGGCCAGGGCTTCAGCGCAGTCAGTCTGCGCGAAGTCACCCGCCAGGTGGGTATCGTGCCAGCGGCCTTTTATCGCCACTTTCCCGATATGGACGCGCTGGGCCTCGCCCTGGTCGAGCAGGTCAGTTCCACTTTCCGCGAGGCCATACGGCTGGTACGCCGCAATGAGCTGGAACAATATGGCGCCATCCACGCCTCGGTACGCATCTTTGCCGAGTACGTGGTGGCCTATCGCCAGCACTTCCTGTTTCTGGCACGGGAACAATACGGTGGCTCAGCCGCCGTGCGGCAGGCCATCAACGCCATGCAGCGTGATTTCATCGCTGACCTGGAGGCCGACCTGGCGCTCAGCCCACGGCTCAGTCACTTGGGCCCGGAAGACTACGAAGTCCTGGCCAGCCTGGTGGTGAAAACGGTATTCACCACCCTGCCCGAGCTGATCAACCCGCATGAATCCGACCAGCCCGACAGCCGTAGCCCGGCCCACCAGTTGGAAGACAAACTGCGCTTTATCCTGATAGGCGCCAAGCACTGGCGTGGCATCAAGGCCCGCACGGACGGCGACTGAGCCTCTCAGGATCTAAGCAGGGACAATACCCCGCGCGGCTGGGCATTGGCCTGCGCCTGCATGGCAATGCCGGCCTGGGCCCGGATATTGGCCGCCGCCAGATCTGCCGATGTTTTGGCATAGTCGGTATCGCCGATGCGGCTTTTCGCCGCCGACAGGTTTTCGCTGCTGTTGCGCAAGGCATCGATACTGGCGCCAAAGCGGCTGCTCACCGCGCCCAGGGTGGCGCGCTGGCTGCTCAAGGTGCCGATATCGGCGTCGATACGGCCCAGGGCAAGCTGTGCCTGAGCCGGACTGGACAAATCAACCCGGCCTGCAGCACTGGCCACCACGCCGGATGACAGATCACCGAGGGCCAGATTGATCTCATTGCCCGCATTGGAGCCCGCCTGGAAGCGCAAGGTATTACCCTGAAACAGGGCCTGACCATTGAAGTTGGCGCTGGCGAGGGTATCGGCACTGGCCTGGCTCAGCGCATCCACCTCACTTTGCAGCGCTGCCCTGTCTTGCGCGTTGAGTGTGCCATTGCCGGCCTGTACCGCCAGTTCGCGGATACGCTGGCTATTGTCGCCTACACTGCTCAAAGCGCCCTCGGCCGTTTGCGCCAACGATATCCCGTCGCTCAGATTGCGCGCAGCCTGGTTGCTGCCGGTGATCTGCGCGGCAAAGCGCTCTACGATAGCGCTGGCCGCCGCATCGACCGCTGCGCTGGTCAACCGTTTGCCCGACGACAACTGCCCCAAGGCCAGTCCCTGGGCATCACGGCTGGACTGTAGATTGCGCTGCGCATTGAGCGCAGGCAGGTTGCTGGCTATACCCTTGATCATGGCTCGCTCCCCCGCTGAACATCCCGCTTGGAACGAGCTTAGGCCAGCCAGTTGCACGCCGTGGCAACTACCCGACTAGCGGGCGTGCACCCCACCCACACACTGCCAGCTCTTACTCCAGACCCTTGGCCAGCGCCGCCACCGATTGCGCATCCGGCAGGTGTGCCAGTGAGCTGAGGAAGGCCACGCGTACCTCGGCAGTACGCTCCTGCACCACGGCCTCGGGCAATCCCAACTGGGCTGCGATAGCGGCAATCGCAACCTTCTCTTCCGCGCTGTAGTGGCCATCGGCAAAGGCACAGGCCAGGCACAGGTCCAACACCAGTTGCCTGTGCCCGGCCGAGACAAACAGCCCGGCAGCAAAGGCTTCGGTGGTATTGGCATCGAACGCGCCCAGGGCGGGTTCAGCCTGCTGCCAGAAGCTGCTGATCAGGCTTGATTCCGCCGGGTGTATGCCATGCGAGCGGGCCACTTGCAGCATGGCCAGACAGCTGGATTTGACCTGGTCGGCAGAAAACGCGGGCAAGGTTTGATCGATAAACATGAAATCTCCTCAATGAATGATGTGCTGCAGTTGTAGCAACTGCGCTTGCATGGCTTCGGTGCTCAGGTCTTGCAGATGCTCGGGCAACCAGGATCGGCGTGAACATTCCAGCGCCGCCAGCAACTCCATGTAACGCACCATATTCCTGTCCTGCGGCGGCATGAAATCGGCCACCGCCTGCTCGAACTGCTCGGCACTGATGCTGCTGCCCTGGTCACTGACACTGGCCGCAGCCAGCAGCACCACGGCCTCCAGATCGGCATTGGAATACCCGGCCAGCGGTGTGCAGGCCTGCAGGCGCTGGGCATCGGTAGCCAGCCATGCCATACCGTGCCGCGCCAGCAACGCACCCACGATTTCGACCCGCTCGGCATCGCTCTGGGCATAGAAGAAAGGCAGTTTGACGTCCAGCCGTCCTGGCCGCTTGATATCGATATCGAGCTTGTCCGGCCGGTTGGTCATCATGATGAACAGCACGCGCCCTCGGTTTTCGGGTTCGGACATAAACGTCTTCAGGCGGGCAATCACGCGTGAGCTGGTGCCGCCATCGCTATCTTCGCTACGCGACCCAAAACTGCGATCGCCCTCGTCTATTACCAGCGCCACCGGCCCCATGACCTTGACCATGGCCAGTACCCGCTCCAGATTGGACTCGGTAGCGCCCACCCATTGCGAGCGGAAATTCTTCAGCATGACGCCATTGAGACCCGCCTCTTTCAGAAAGGCCTTGATCACAAAGGTCTTGCCCGACCCCATGGGGCCTACCGCCAGGAGCCCCATGGGTGCCCGGCGTATGTCTCCCTCTCGCAGCGCCTTGGCCACGCGTGCCAGTTCGGTCTTGATGGCGGCGTTGCCACCCACGACTTCCAGGCCATGCCGAGGCTCGATGAACTCGATCAGGCCCGAGCATTCCTTTTCCAGGATTTCCCGCTTGCGGCGGCGGATGACCGCCATCACCTCGTCTTCACCCTCCTCGTGCTCATCAGCAGTGGTCGGCGCAATCAGGGCACGGATGGCCTGCCGGCTCATGCCCGCCGTCACCCTGGCAAACTCCTGGGCCCGGCTTGCGGCATCAGGACTATCACCGAGCAGCCCGGCGATATAGCTGCGCCGCGCCGCTTCGTCCAACCCATCGGCACGACCGTGGTCGCTGACGATGTTGGCTATCTGCACCAGGCGCAGACCGGCCGTCTGCTCCGCAATACGGGTGCGCTGCTCGGCCGACAAGGCCGGGGCGAATTGGGCGATGGCCTCGGTGCGGGCAAGCTCGTCGGGCAAGCCCAGGTCGATGGCGATGATGCGTGGGTTGCTCAGCAGCGAGGGCGCTAGCGAGGTCAGCGTCTCGGCCACCAGGATGATGATGGCGTCGGACCTGCCCAGCGCTTCGTCCAAAGACCAGCGGTGCAGAGTGGTGACGGCAGCCCGCTCTTCAAAGGACAGATGATGTGTCTCGGCAGCCGGGAACAGGGTCTCGGCATAGGGCACCACCACAGCAGTATTGTGGTGGGTACGCATATGGCTTTCCAGGTACTGGAGGGCACCACCCAGGCCCTTCTCCTGCAGGCCATCGAGCGAGGGCAAGGTCCGCTGGCTGCGCACTATCCGCACCCCCTGGGCTAGGCTCAGCTCCAGCAGGCTGTCCTTCTTGGCCAGCATGCTGTCCAGCACGCGGGGCAACGCTGCGTAGTCCTTGCCCAGCGGGTAGCTGTCGAACACATTGCCATGCAGGACAAAGACATTGGCCTCGCCCGCCAGATAGCGCTCACGCAGGATGTCGGCCCAGGCCGGCATTTTGATCGATTCCGCGCTCATGATCCGGCTCCCGCCTTACAGGGTTTTGCTACCTGCAGCCTTGGCTGCCTGGGCTTCCTTCAGCTTTTCCAGCGTGGCACGGGCCGAGATGGCGCCGCTGGAAACACGCAGCTGTGCCAGCTTGTTGTCCAGGTCCGAATCGGCCAGTTCGGCGCCGAGCTTGGCACGGGCCGCCGTATTGTTGATGTGCTCGCGGACATTATCCAGCGCCCGTACATCGGCCTCCACCGACAGCCCCTCCAGCTGATCCTGTATCTGGATGCGGGCCTGCGCGCTCTGCAGCTTGGCCAGCATGGAATCCCTCTCATCCTTCAGCTTGGCGATCTCGGCCTTCATGCTGTTGAGCGAGGACTTGGCCTCCTCGGCATCGCGGCGCGACTGCTCGAACTCCACTGACAGCGACGCAATCGACGCCTCCAGCGCCTCTTTCTTCTGTATCAGCACCACGGCCAGGTCATCCTGCCCGGTGGCAACCGCCGCCTCCAGATCAGCCGCCACCCGCTTCAGCTCCTCGCCCTGCTTGTTGAGGCGAGAATCAATGTCTTCGCGCCGACGCAGGACGGCAGCGGTGACATCCTTGAGCTTCGCGTACTTGGACACCATGGCATCGATGCGATTCTGGTAGGCGATCTCCGGGTGCTCCTTTTCCACATCCTGTATCCACAAAGACATGAAACCCTTGAACAGATTGCCTACCCGCGAGAAGAAGCTGATGTCGGACATGATTTTCCTTCCTGATTGTTCAATGTAAGGCGCTATGGCTAACGAGCCGAGCGGACGCTTGCGGCATCGCCCGTGCGTTTCATGGTTGGGCTGGGTATGGCGCCCGATATATCCTCGGCGATCTCCGATTCAATGTCCTGCCGCAGACGCAGGCTGGCGATGGCGCCACTCAGGCGCGCGCCATCGTTCTGTGTGCTCTCGCCCATGACGATCTGGTAAATCTCGGCCAGTTGGTCGGGCAAGGCAACAATGGCGGCCTCGATTGCCGTGCGCTTGCTGAGCATGCGCTGATGCCGGGCAATCAAAGCCTCGTACTCGTCCCGCGCCCGTTCAAGCTGGCGGATATCGCTACCTGCCCTGGGGTCGTCTATCTGGTTGACGATATGGTCCAGCTTGCGATGAATATCCTTGAGATCTATCGCGCTGGTGCGCTCATCCATCACCATCAGCGACAGATGCAGGCCCAGGTACTCGCTGGGCACATCGGCAATCCGCTCCAGATCCTCCAGCCTGAGCGTGCCCGGTTTCTTGCCCGCCAGTTCCAGCAGGCTGGCCACCTGCTGCGCTATGGCCCGGTGGTCCTCCTCATACTGGCGGAACTGATTGGGGCTGGAGCAACGCCTGCGTATCTCCCCCATCACCCGCTGCGTATGCTCCACCCTATGCTGCTGGCCACGCCGGGTATCGGCCCAATGCCTGAAGGTGGTCATGTCGGGCACGAACAGACAGGCCACGAACTCCAGCGCCAGCGTGCCCAGCAAGGGGAATGCCGCCCCCAGCAAGCCATAGGGAAACGACAGGACGACAGCCGTGGCCACCCCGCCCAGCAGCAAACTCACATTGCCTGGGCTTTGCAGAAAATCCGATAAGTAGCTTGGCTTGTTATCACTCATCGCAGCGCATCAGCCCTTGGGGATGACCAGCTTCTGGCCGACCTGGATCAGGTCGGGATTGGGCAGGTTGTTGCGGGCCTCGATCTCGGCATAGCGAGCCTTGTTACCCAGCAGGCGGGTAGCGATGATGGACAGGGTATCGCCCGGCTTGACCACATAGACCGTCTCGTTGCCATTGGCGCTGGCGACACGACCCACGTTGTTGCTGATGAAATACTTGCGCAGCAGATCCAGGTATTCGGGCGACTGCTTGACCTTGCTGATGGCGGTATTGAGGTTCTGCAGCAACTCGACATCGCCCTTGCGGACACCGATCTTGTACCGCACATCCGATTGCGGCAGCTTGGCAACCGCAAACACCAGGTCGGTGCCGGCAATTTCGGCCACGCCGAAGGGGTAGTCATAAATCAGGGCATCCACCTGGCCCGATTGGATGGCACGCTTGATCCAGTCACGCTCGCCATTGGTGCTGGCATCGCTCAACTCAACAATCTGTGCACCACGGAAATTCTGCTGGGCGTAGGCCCTGGCATCCGGGTCGCCCTGCAGCACCCCTACTTTTTTACCTGCCAGGTCATTGACGCCGCGTACCGACGAATTCGCCGCCGTGATCAGCGAATAGCCGAAGTCGCTGACGTAAGGCACGGTGTAGACCACACCCGGCTGGTCGCCATCAGCAAAGGTCAGGCCATCGATGGCGATGTCCACTACCGGGTTGCCGCGGCTGTCGTTCTTGGTAAGCTGCTCCGGCACCGCAGGATAGGTATCGACGACATGGTCGGTATCCAGCACGATCTTGGGATGCTGCTTGGTGAATTCCGATTGGGCAAACAGCAGCTTCATGAAATCCACATTAAAGCCCTTGGGCGCACCGTTCTCCAGCGCAAAAAAGGGCTTGGCGGGCGACTGCACGCTGACGCGGACCACGCCTTTCTCGATAATGCTGCGATAGGAATTAAACCCCGACTGCTGCGCAGCAGGGCTGGCAACTGGTGCGGGCGGCACATCCGCCACGGCCACCGCCGCCGGTGTACCGGCAGGCACCGTCGCCGCATCCACAGCCTCTGCCGGCGCGGCCGCCTTGTTCTTGTACAGATTCCAGCCTACAGATCCCAGGCCAGCCAACACGATCAGCGACAGCAGGCCTTTTGACAGGGGGGTCAGTTTCATATTCACAATCCTTGGATAAGGGATATCAAAGCGGGTTAGCAGCCTGGCCGAGATGGCGGGCAATGCCATCCAGCCGCTCTATTTCAAGCTGTATGCGCGACTGCTCGCGCTGGCTGGTATTCATTGCAGCCAGCGTACTGGCCTCCAGCGCCGCCAGGGCACTGGCATTTTCGGCAGCGGCCAGTTGTGCGGCCTCCTGCAACTGGGCCATCTGCTCGGCAATGGAAGCACGCAGCCCTTCATAGTCCTTGGCCAGTGCGGCTTTCTGAACCTGCTCCTGCTCGCGCACCACCGCCACCGTCTCATTCAGCTTGGCCAGGTGGGCTTTCAGGGCTTGGATTTTACGGCTTGCGTCTTCCAGCACATCCGCAATCGCCCACGAATCATCAGCCGCATCCAGCGCTGCAACGGCCGCCCGCTGGTTCACCGGGTCCATGGCGCGCAGGCCATCCAGCACTTTCAACAGGCGCTCTGCCGGGAAGGCGGTGCCAGGTACGCCAAATACCGCATAGATGGATTCCAGCGGCGTGTTCTCGGCAATATGGTTGCTCACGCCTTCCAAGCCAGCCTGCGGTATTGCCGGCGGCTTGGGCGCAGGTGCCTCAGGCACCACCCGGCTGGCGCCCATCAGTTCGAAATCAAGCGGGGCAGCCTGGGGGGCGGCATCCGGCTCCACCGGATCAGGCTCGACCAATTTCGCTTTGATCAGGAAGCTCTTGAGTGACACGCTTTTCTCCACAAAAGTTGGGAAGCACCGACCGTTGCCCATTGCTGGCACATACACCGTGGGCCTTGCCTATATGCAACAAAAAATCTTAGCACAGCCCCCACCCCACACAAGGCACCCCTGCGCAGGCGGCTTGGGGGCCAAGCGCAGGGCAGGACAGCGCGGGCATCGCACTGCCTGCACCATCAGCTTGATATCTAAGGCCTATCTGGCATGGGCCGCAGATTCAGGCTTGCCTGTGGCCACCTGGGCCACCCTAGAAATAGTCGCGCAAACGGTAATATGACATACCCACGGCCTGAAATAGCGCGCCCAATTTCTCGCCACCGGGAAAAGGCGGATTGCGCAAGGCGGTAAACAGCTTGAGATGGGTGTCGTCGCCCCGTATCGCCTCTGCCAGCACCCGACCAGCCACGCAGGTCGGCACAATGCCATGGCCAGAGAAGCCCTGCGCCCAGTAGACATCCCCGTCGCGGCCAAAGTCCGGCGTACGCGGCATGGTGATATCGATATGCCCGCCCCAGGCGTGCGTTACCTTGGCTGATTGCAGTTGGGGAAACACCTTGAGCATATCGGCACGCATGCCCGCAGCCAGATTGCGCGGGGTCTTGCCGGTATAGGTGCATTTACCGCCAAACAGCAGGCGATGGTCCGCCGTCATGCGGAAATAATCGAGAATAAACTGGTTATCCGACACCGCATGGCCCGATGGCAGCAACTGCCGGGCCACCGCCTCGCCCAGCGGCTCGGTGGCAATGATGTAGGTACCGACTGGCAGCACCCGGCTCTGCAGGCGGCTATCGAGCTTATCGATATAGGCATTGCAGGCCAGTACCAGCTTACCGGCCTGGATGCGGCCATGGCGGGTCTGCACAGTGACACCATTACTGCTGCGGGCATAACTGGTGGCCTGGCTGTCTTCATAGATACGCACCCCGGCGGCTTCTGCCGCCCTGGCCAGGCCCAGCACATACTTGAGCGGATGCAGATGCCCCCCCTTGCTGTCGAGCAAGGCGGCCTGATAGCGATCAGAGCCTATATGCTGGGGCAGTTCCGCCTTGGGTATGAAGCGCAGCCCCTCATAGCCCCACTTGCTGGCCGCTTCTTCCTGCCACCCCGTCAGTAGCCCTACGCGCCGCTGCTGTACCGATGTCCACAAATGCCCCTCGGCCAGATCGCAATCGATCTCGTGCCGGGCAATACGGCTGCGTATTTCACCCGCCGCCTCCTGTATCAGCCGCCATACCTCGCGGGCGCCTGCCAGGCCCAGCGCAGCCTCGAACGGCGGCATATCGCAGCTAAAGCCCAGAATGATCTGCCCGCCATTACGGCCAGACGCCCCCCAGCCCACCCGGCTGGCCTCTATCACCACCACCCGTAGGCCAGCCTCAGCCAGATTGAGCGCGGTATAAAGGCCGGTATAGCCGGCACCGACAATCACTACATCGGCGTCCACCTCCCCCTCCAACCGGGGCCGACGCACCTGCTGCGGCTGGCTGCTGACGCTGTAATAGCTATCCAGATAATCTGTGCCCTGCTGAAACATGCCGCTTGTCCCCTGCTGAACTTTTTGATGGCGGCGGCCATTATGGCGAAGCAGCGTTGCGCTGTCGCCACCACTGCGTAGCAGCGCCCCGCCGCGCTACAACAAATCAAGCCGCTGCTCTAAACTGCCGCGTCCCGCAAACCGAGTACGATAGCCATGCGCCGCAGCTTCGACCCCCACCGCGAACCCCAAGCCGATTTCAATCTGGTGCGCCAGCAACTGCAGCACGGCTATCAAGGCCCCTTCCTGTTGATGGACAGCGATGTACTGCGCGAGAAAGTCCGCCGCTTCAAAGCCGCGCTGCCCCGTGTAACGCCGCACTACGCCGTCAAATGCAATCCCACCCAGGCCGTACTGGCGGTATTGCGCGAGGAAGGCGCCGGCTTTGAGATCGCCTCCCCGGCCGAACTGGATGCCTGCCTGGCCCTGGGTGTGCCCGCAGAAACGCTGTACTTCAGCAACCCCATGCGGGCGCGCGAAGCCATCGTCCTGGCAGCCCAGGCCGGCGTGCAATGGTATGTGGTGGATTCGGTCAGCGAACTGCGCAAGGTGCATGGCATCAAGCCCGACGCCAGCTTCTACCTGCGACTGCACACCAGCAACGAAGGCTCGGTCTCGCCCTTGTCAGAGAAGTTCGGCGTGTTTGAAGAGGAGATCGAAGCCATCCTGGACGAAGCCGTCAAGCTCGGCGCCGACCTGGCCGGCGCCACCTTCCACGCCGGCTCGCAGTGCCTCAATCCAGACAACTGGCGCATCGGCATAGAAGCCGCCGTCGCGCTGTTCGACACCATGCGCGCCCGAGGCCTCAAGCCCCGCCTGCTCAACCTGGGCGGCGGTTACCCAGTCGAACACCGGGAAGCCATCCCATCAATAAGGCAGATTGCCGAGGTAATCAACACCGCCCTCACCGCCGTGCCCGACGATATACGCATCATGGCCGAACCGGGCCGCTTCCTGGTATCCGACGCCGGCTGGCTGGTCACCCGCGTCATCGGCCAGACCGTACGCAAAGGCCAGCCCTGGGCCTATCTCGACGCTGGCGTATTCAACGGCCTGCTGGAAACCACCACCGGCATCGAATACGACATGCGCAGCGACCGCCAGGGCAACATCGTACCCTGGGTCGTGGCCGGCCCCACCTGCGACTCCATGGACATCTGCACCCGCAGCCAACCCCTGCCGGCCAACCTGACCGAGGGCGATTTTGTCTATGTGCGCAATGCCGGCGCCTACAGCAACGCCTGTGGTTCCACCTTCAATGGCTTTGCGCTGCCTGAAGTGATTGTGGTGTAGCGGACTTGTGGGGGCAGACAAACTGCAGGG
>Ga0075156_10002459_pt1 | contig 10297 bp, 10 predicted proteins | sample JI81AbrownDNA_FD_70966 | JGI IMG/M metagenome (GOLD analysis project Ga0075156, IMG submission 70966) | Wastewater effluent complex algal communities from Wisconsin, to seasonally profile nutrient transformation and Carbon sequestration -... | ecosystem: Engineered > WWTP > Effluent > Algae...
GGTGCCCTGGGCGCGTTTTTGGCATGGAGCGCCGCGGCGCAGGAGCGGTTCATCGTGGTGGCGTCCACCACCTCGACCGAGCAATCCGGCCTGTTCGGCCACCTGCTGCCGCTCTTCAAGCAGGCCAGCGGCATCGAAGTCCGGGTGGTTGCCGTGGGCACGGGTCAGGCGTTGGACACGGCGCGGCGGGGCGATGCTGACGCGGTCTTTGTGCACGACAGTGTGGCGGAGGAGAAATTCGTCGCCGAGGGGTTTGCGCCGCAGCGCAGACTGGTGATGTACAACGACTTCGTGCTGATTGGGCCGGCCAACGACCCGGCCAAGACCAAGGGCCGCGACATCGCTGCCGCTCTGGGCCAGTTGGCCCGGCAGGGCGCCGGTTTCATCTCGCGCGGCGACAAGAGCGGCACCCACGCGGCCGAGTTGCGCCTGTGGAAGCAGGCCAGCGTGGACCTGGCCACCAATCGGCCAGCCGGCTACAAGGAGTGCGGCTGCGGCATGGGCCCGGCGCTGAACATGGCCGCCAGCACCAACGGCTATGTGCTGGCAGACCGCGGCACTTGGCTGTCGTTCAAGAACCGGGGAGAACTGGCAGTGTTGGTGGAAGGCGACAAGGCCCTGTTCAACCAGTACGGCGTGATGGTGGTCAGCCCCGCCAAGCACCCGCATGTGAAGCAGGCCCTGGCCCAGGCGTTTGCCGACTGGCTGGTTGGCCCCGCAGGCCAGGCCGCGATCGCCGCGTACAAGATCGGCGGCGAGCAGTTGTTCTTCCCCAACGCACAACCCTGAACGACGCGGTTTCGTTCCAGCCTGGCACACAGGCTGGGTCTGGCCTGTGCCGAATCAGGGTTAGGCCTAGGTATCCCTTCGCGGCCGCTATGCAGATGATTGCATAGCCTCATCTGGACACCCTCGTCCACAGACCGAACGCGAAGGATTACGAGCCATGCAGAAGAGCCTCCACATCAACCCGGACAAGTGCACGGGTTGCCTGCAGTGCGAAATGGCCTGCTCCTACGAGAACTACGCCGTCTTCGTGCCGGCGAAGTCGCGCATCAAGGTCTTCGAATTCCACGAAACCGGCCGCAAGGTGCCCTACACCTGCACCCAGTGCGACGAAGCCTGGTGCCTTCACGCCTGCCCGGTCGAGGCCATCACGGTGGACCACGCCACCGGCGCCAAGGTGGTGAACGACAGCACTTGCGTCGGCTGCAAAGTCTGCACCATCAGTTGCCCGTTCGGCACCATCAATTACGTGCAGGAGACCGGCAAGGTCCAGAAGTGCGACCTGTGCGGCGGCGACCCTGCCTGCGCCACCGCCTGCCCCACCGGAGCGATCACCTACGTGGATGCCAACTGGACCGGCCTCAACAAAATGCAGGCCTGGGCTGACAAGCTGGGCAATCAACCCACAGCCGCTTAAGTAGAAGGAAGCCAACATGTCCTGGGCTGGAAAACTCCTCCGCGTCGACCTCACGGCCGGCACCGTCAAGACCGAACCGCTCCGCATGGACTGGGCCAAGCTGTACCTTGGCTCGCGCGGTCTCGCCTCCAAGTACCTTGTCGACGAGGTCGACCCCAAGGTCGACCCGTTGTCGGCCGCCAACAAGATCATCTGGTCCACCGGCCCGCTGACCGGCACCATGGCCTCCACCGGCGGGCGCTACACAGTCGTCACCAAGGGCCCGCTGACTGGCGCCATCGCCTGCAGCAACTCCGGCGGCTACTGGGGTGCCGAGCTGCGCAACGCCGGCTGGGACATGGTGATCTTCGAAGGCGCCTCGCCCAAGCCGGTGTACCTGAGCATCCAGGATGGCGTGGCCGAGTTGCGTGACGCTGGCCACCTGTGGGGCAAGACAGTCTGGGAAACCGAGGCCACGATCAAGAAGGCCCACCAGGATCCGCTGATGCGCGTCTCGTGCATCGGCGGTGCCGGTGAGAACCAGGTCCTGTTCGCCGCCGTGGTGAACGACCTGCACCGCGCCGCCGGCCGCTCGGGCGTGGGCGCCGTGATGGGCAGCAAGAACCTGAAGGCCATCGCCGTGCGCGGCACCCTGGGAGTGGGCAACATCGCCGACCCCGAGGCCTTCATGAAGGTCACCGCCGAGAAGAAGAAGATCCTCGCGGACAACGGTGTCACCGGCCAAGGCCTTCCGGCCTATGGCACCCAGGTGCTGATGAACGTGATCAACGAGATCGGTGCGCTGCCCACCCGCAACCACCGCGACGTGCAGTTCGAGGGCGCCAAGGACATCTCAGCCGAAGCCATGGTCACCCCCCGCGCGACCGACGGCAAGAAGCACCTGGTGACCAACCAGGCCTGCTTCGGCTGCACCATCGCCTGCGGCCGGATCAGCAAGATGGACAAGGGCCACTTCACGGTGGCCGACAAGCCCCAATACCACGGCGCCAGCGGCGGCCTGGAGTACGAAGCCGCTTGGGCCCTCGGTGCGGCCAACGGCGTCAACGACCTCGAAGCGCTGCAGTACGCCAACCTGCTGTGCAACGAGCACGGGATGGACCCGATCAGCTTCGGTGCCACCATCGGCGCCGTGATGGAGCTGTACGACATGGGCGTGCTGACCAAGGAGCAACTCGGCATCGACGCCAAGTTCGGCTCGGCCGCAGCGCTGGCCCACTTTGCCGAGATCACGGCCAAGGGCGAGGGTTTCGGCAAGGAAATCGGCCAGGGTTCCAAGCGCCTGACCGCCAAGTACGGCCACCCGGATCTGACCATGAGCGTCAAGGGCCAGGAATTCCCAGCCTACGACTCCCGCGGCATCCAGGGCATGGGCCTGGCCTATGCCACCAGCAACCGCGGCGCCTGCCACCTGCGCGGCTACACCGTGGCCTCCGAGGTGCTGGGCATCCCGGTCAAGACCGACCCGCTCACTGCCGAAGGCAAGCCCGAGTTGGTCAAGGCCTTCCAGGACGCCACCGCAGCCTTCGACTCCGCCGGCATCTGCATCTTCACCAGCTTCGCCTGGGGCCTGGCCGACGTGGCACCGCAGGTCGCTGCCGCCTGTGGCGACGAGTTCTCGCTGGAGAACATGGAGAAGATCGGCGAGCGCATCTGGAACATGGAGCGCGACTTCAACAACAAGGCCGGCTTCACCAGCAAGGACGACATGCTGCCCAAGCGACTGCTGACCGAGCCGGCGCAGACCGGCCCGGCCAAGGGCCTGGTCAACAAGCTGCCCGAGATGCTGCCGAAGTACTACGCCATTCGTGGCTGGACACCCGACGGCCAGCTCACGCCCGAAACGCGGGCGCGTCTGGGCCTGTGACCGAGCGGGGCCGCGCCGCGGCCTGACGAACTTCGAAAGGGCGGTTCGCGGACCGCCCTTTCCTTTGTGGAGCAAGACACCATGAAACACGTGATCCTGGGCGCTGGCCCCGCGGGCGTGATCGCCGCTGAAACACTCCGCAAGCACGCGCCCCACGACGAGATCGTGCTGGTGGGCGACGAGCCCGAGGCGCCCTACTCGCGCATGGCCATTCCCTACCTGCTGATGGGCAACATCGGCGAGGAGGGCACCCACCTGCGCCACACGGCAGGCCACTTCGCATCGCTGCGCATCACACAGCAACACGGCCGCGCCAAGCGGGTGGATATCGACAAGCGCGAGGTGCTGCTCGACGACGGCTGCACCCTGCCCTACGACCGGCTGCTGATCGCCACCGGTTCGTCGCCCGCCACGCCGCCCATCCCTGGCATCCATGGCGCCGGCGTGCACCCCTGCTGGACGCTGAAGGACGCCCGCGCGATCATGGCCCTGGCAAAACCAGGCGCCCGCGTACTGCAGATGGGCGCCGGCTTCATCGGCTGCATCATCATGGAGGCGCTCGCCGCACGCGGCGTGAAGCTCAGCGTGGTCGAGATGGGCGACCGCATGGTGCCGCGCATGATGGGGCCCACTGCGGGCGGCATGATCAAGGCCTGGTGCGAAGCCAAAGGTGTCACCGTCTACACCAGCGCCCGCGTCGAGGCGGTGGACAGGCCCGGGCCGGACGGTGCACCCATGGGAGTGCGCCTGTCCACCGGCCAGCACCTGGCGGCCGACCTGGTGATCAGTGCCACCGGCGTGAAGCCCAACATCGGCTTTCTGGAGAACTCCGGCATCACCTGTCTGGTGGGCGTGCTGACCGACGAGCACCTGCAGACCAACGTGCCCGGCATCTACGCGGCTGGCGACTGCGCCGAAGCGTTCGACAAGGTCAGCGGCCAGACCATCGTCAGCGCCATCCAGCCCAACGCTGCCGAGCAGGCTCGGGTGGCTGCACTGAACATGGTGGGGCAGCGCACCGAACTGAAGGGCGTCACCCAGATCAACGTGCTGGACACACTGGGCCTGATCTCAGCCAGTTTCGGCAATTGGATGGGCGTCGCCGGCGGCCAGAATGTCGAGCTGACGGACAAGGCAGCTGGCCGACACCTGAGCCTTCAGTTCGGCGGCGATCAGTTGGTCGGCTGCAACGCCATCGGCTGGACCCAGCATGTCGGCGTGATGCGGGGCCTGGTCGAGGGCCAAGTGAGCTTGGGCCCCTGGAGGGACAAGCTGCTGGCCGATCCGACGCTGCTGATGGAGGCCTATCTGGCCTGTGCCCAGGCCCAGGCCGAGCCGGCGCACTACAAGCCGCAATGAGCCACGGCATCATCCGCCCATGCGCATCACCTTCAAGCTCTACGCCAGCCTCACCGAGTTCCTGCCAGCCGAGAAGCGCAACGGAAACCTGATGGAACTGGACGTCGCGGCCGGCGCCAGCGTGGCTGAGATCATCGAGCCGTTCAGGTTGCCCATGAAGATGGTGCACCTGGTGCTGATCAACGGCCACTTCGTGCCGCCCGAGGAGCGCGGCAGCCGCACCCTTGCAGAGGGCGACGTGCTGGCCATCTGGCCGCCGATTGCGGGTGGCTAGCGACACTGAGTTCACGCGCGAGCACGGCAGCACCGAATTCGACTGGCTGCGCTGCCTGCCTGGCGCCGTCGGCCCACACCGGCTAACGTTGGGTGCGCCGGGCGAAGCCACCGTGGCCATCGGGCCTGGTGGCCAGCTTGACCTGCGCTGGCAAGTGCTGCCCGAACGGCGCATCGCGTTGATGCGCATGCCGCGCATGGAGGTGCACTACCGGTTCTCCGGCGCGCTCAGCGACGATGAACGCACGCGCTTCCTGCGGTACTTCGACCTCTTCATGCAGCGCGGCGGGGGTTGAGCCCGGCGGGTGGGGCCGGTTCGCCGGCACCGGGCGCCCCAATTTCACGCCTTCAGGTGGAAGGGCGAGAAGTTGGTGTCGCGGTCGTAGTAGTCCTCACCTTCCACACGCTTCAGGAACGACACCGCGCGGTAGGTGATGGGCGTCATCAGCGCCTCCCACGAGGTCTTGAAGAGGTACTGGGTGATGGTGACGGCGATCAACTGCTCCTGCGGCCAGATGCCCCAGAAGGCAATCACGAAGAACAGGCTGGTGTCGACGAACTGGCCGACGATCGTCGAGCCGATGGTGCGCGTCCACAGATACCGGCCCTGGGTGACGATCTTCATCTTGGCCATCACGAAACTGTTGGCGAAGCTGCCGCACCAGAACGCGATCATCGAGCCGGCCACGATGCGCCAGGTGTTGCCGAACACCCCTTCGATCTGCGTCTGGTAGACCGCCATGAACTCGTTCTTGGCGGGCGGCAGGTTCACCACCACGTACGCCATGAAGGCAGCGAAGATCAACGCGCCGAAGCCGGCCCAGACCACACGCCGGTCGCGCCCGTAGCCATACACCTCGGTCAGGATGTCGCCGAAGATGTAGGACAGTGGGAAGAACATCAGGTCGGCACCGAAGGTCACCGTGCCGAGCAATGGCAGATCGAGTGTCGCCGCCTTGGCCGCGCCGATCAGGTTGGAGCACAGCAGCACGCACACGAACGCCGCCATGATGAAGTCGTAGTACTTGAAGCTGCGGTTCGCGGTCATGGCGATCTCTCGAAGGTGGTCAACCGATCAAGCATCATTCGGGCCACCGGAGTCGGGGCCCGCGCTGGCGGGCTCGAGCGCCGGAATCGTCCTCAGCGCACGTTCGGCGCTGTTCAACGAGCCCTCGATGAAGCCCTGGTAATCCGAGTAGGCCTCGCCGACGATGTGCACGTTGCGGGCTCCGCTGCCAAAGTCAAATGCCTGGAACGACTCCATCACCTTCCAGGAGCGCACGCCGGGCTGCCAGCCGTGGTTGGCCGCGCCATACGGCGCCCGCGCCCAGTCGCGGATGCCGTAGGTGACGATGGACTGGCGCACATAGGTGGTGGTTTCGGCCAGTGTCATGTGCTCGAACAGGCGCCGCGCCTGCTCGGTCAGGCGCACGCCGGTTTCGACGTTGGCCGCAGTGGCCGCCAGGGCCCGCTTGACGTCGCGGGCAACGAACAGCGCGAAAGCGTCGACGATGCGGCCGTTCTGGTCCACTTCGGCGCGGTCGTGGCGCTGCGTCTCGATGACATAGTGGCGCCAGAACTCGGTGGACGGGCGATCCATGTAGAGCAGCACCATGCCGTGGCCGTCCGGGTCCGCGTCGCGCGGGCGACGGAAGTAGTGCACCTCGCGCGTCGGCATGCAGTCAGCGTGCTGCTGCGGCGGCTGGTCGTGGTCCCACCAAGGGGCGTTGCTGACCAGGAAGACCTTCAGCATCGGGAAGCCGTTCACGCTGTCGAGTTGCTGCGCGATGTGCTGCGGCAGGTGGTGGCCCAGCTTAACCAGCGGCATCCGCGGCAACGCCAGGATCAGGCGCTGGGTGGCGATCTGGGTCACGCCGCTTTGCGTGCGCACGTCGAGCAGCAGGGTGGAACTGCCGAGGTCGGCCGGCCGAAAGCTCAGCAGCGTGTGCCCGCCCGCCAGCGTCACGTTCGGGTGGCGGCGCAGGTCCGCCAGCAGGCCCTCGGTGAGCCTGGCCGAGCCACCGGCGATGCTGGCCAGTTCGCGGCCGACTGTCTTCAGCGCCCGCAGCCACCAGACGATCCACTCGATGGCGTTCAGGTTCTCCGGGATCATGTGATAGAAGGTTCCGGTGTCGCGCAGCTTCACCAGCGCCCCGTGGCTGAGGATGCCCTGTGCCGACAGGGCGTTCCAGAAGCCGGTGGCCCACAGCGGCTGGCCGTGCAGTTGCGCGTGCTTGCGCAGGCGCATGTAGTCGGCCTCGGTCAGGCCGTCGATCCAGCCCTGGTCGTCCGGCTGGCGGCCCATGATCAGCATGATCCCGCGCCGCAGCAACTCCAGCGAGTTCAGGCCCTGCTCCTCGGGCGGCAGGTCCTGGTCAAGTGCAGTCGCGCCGCCCGCGGCCGGGCCGGCGAACGGCACCAGGCCCACGCCCAACTCGTCGCACAGCGCCGCGAAGCGCGGTTGCAGCGTCGGCTCGAAGCGCATCGGGCCCATCTCGGCGATGAAGCCGTCAAGCTCCTCGGTCTCGATGCGGCCGCCCCAGCGATCGGAGGCCGTTTCCAGGATCAGCAGCCGGTGCCCGGCCTCGGCCAGGCGGCGTGCGCAGTACAGGCCGGCGATGCCGCCGCCGGCAATGACGAGGGGGTGTTCGGTCATGGCGCGCATTGTGCGCAACCCGGCCCCGGCGCGCCACCGCCAGCGCTGGCGGGCGCGCCGGTAAGATTCCCCCATGACCGAGATCGAAGACAGTGACCTCCCCGAAGTCCTTCATGAGCCCCGCCTTTGGCGCGACAACGGCTGGACGGCCAAGGTCGTGAAGAACGAGGACGACGACGGCTGGGCGGTGGAGATGTACCTGCAGGGCGAGGCCGAGCCGGCGCTCGTCGGGCCGTGGACCATGGGCCGCGACAAGAAAAACCCAAAGCCGCTGGACACCGCCGCCTTCAACACCCTGGTGAAGACCGCCGCAGAGGTGATCCGCCGGCACGAGCAGCAGCGCCATGCGATGCTGCACAAGCAGGTCACCGTGGACACGCCCACCGAGCGCATCACGGTGATGCTGGACATCGTGCCCGACGACGATGATCCCTACGCCACGCTGAGCGCACTCGATGCGGGCGGTGACACCCTGGCGTCGGTTCGCGTGGCTGCGCAGTTCCGGCTCACAGCCGCAAGCGCTGAGTCCTGGATTGAAGCCGGCTATCGCCGCCCATCTTGAAGTGTGACGGCCAGTGTCGGCGGCGCCAAGTCGCGCGCTGTCAGCCACAGGCGCACATCGAACTCCAGCTGGTGGTAGCCCGGCTCCATGTGGGTGCACAGTGCGTAGAAGGCCTTGCCGTGCTCGCGTTCCTTCAGGTGCGCAAGCTCGTGCACGGCGATCATCTTCAGAAACGGCGCAGGCGCCTCGCGGAATAGGCCGGCGATGCGGATCTCGCGCTTGGCCTTGAGCTTGCCGCCCTGCACCCTTGACACCGCGGTGTGCGTGCCCAGCGCGTTCTGGATGACCTGAAGCCTGTTGTCGTACATCACCTTCGACAGCGGTTCGGCATTGCGCAGGTAACGGCTCTTCAGTTCGCCCACGTAGTCGAACAGTGCGCCGTCGGTGCGCACGGTGTGGGTCTGGGCCCCGTAGCGATCGCTCAGCGTCTGCGCCAGGCGGCCTTCCGCGATCAGCGCATGAACCTGCGCCAGCAACTCGGGCGGGTAGCCGGCCAGGTACCTCAGCCGAGGCGGAGCACCAGTCATCGCGGCGGGTCTGGCGGGCTGCGGCGCTGCTCGCGCAGCATGTAGAGGTAGAGCCCCTCCACCTTCTCACGGGCCCACGGTGTCTTGCGCAGCATCTTCAGGCTCGAATTGATGCTGGGCTCACTGGAAAAGCAGCGCAGCGCGATGCGGTCGGCCAGGCCCGGCCAGCCGTAGTGCGCGACGAGGGCCGTGAGCATGGCCTCCAGGGTCACGCCATGCAGTGGGTTGCGCGCCTGGGCGGGTGGCGTGGTCATGGCTCGATTGTCTCGCCATTGGCCTGGGGCTTTCGGTGGCTCGCTACACTGGGCTGAACGATGCCCCATGCCACGCCCCTGATCACGCTGATTGCCGCCGCCTTCGCGGCGGCTCTGGTCCTGGGCTTCGTGGCCGCCCGACTCAGGATGCCCGCGCTGGTGGGCTACCTGGTCGCGGGCATCCTGATCGGGCCGGCCACGCCGGGCTTTGTCGGTGACATCGAGATCGCCAGCCAGTTTGCTGAGGTCGGCGTGATGCTGCTGATGTTCGGAGTCGGCCTGCATTTCTCGCTGGACGACCTGATGTCGGTGCGCAAGGTGGCCCTGCCGGGCGCGCTGGTCCAGATGGTCGTCGCCACCGCGCTGGGCGCTGGCGTGGCCACCTGGTGGGGCTGGGCGCTGCCGGCGGCCATCGTCTTCGGCCTGGCCCTGTCGGTGGCGAGCACCGTGGTGCTGTTGAAAGCCCTGGAGAGCCGTGGCCTGGTCGATTCGGTCAACGGCCGCATCGCGATCGGCTGGCTGGTCGTCGAGGATCTGGCGATGGTGCTGGTGCTGGTGCTGCTTCCGCCGCTGGCCGGCATGGCCGGTGCGGACGGTGGGGGGTCGGCATCGGCGCTGTGGGCGACGCTCGGGCGCACGGTGCTGGAAGTGGCCGCCTTCGTGGTGCTGATGTGGGTGGTGGGCCGGCGGGTCTTCCCGTGGTTGCTGTGGCAGGTGGCACGCACCGGCTCGCGCGAGTTGTTCACGCTGTGCGTCGTGGCCGCCGCGGTGAGCATTGCCTACGGCTCGGCGCAACTCTTCGGCGTGAGCTTTGCGCTCGGCGCCTTCTTTGCCGGCATGGTGCTGCGAGAGTCGGAGTTCAGCCACCGCGCGGCGGAGGAGACGCTGCCGCTGCGTGATGCCTTCGCGGTGTTGTTCTTTGTTTCGGTCGGCATGCTGTTCGACCCGCGCGTGCTGGTCGACGAGCCGCTGAAGGTGCTGGCGGTGGTCGGCATCATCGTGCTCGGCAAGTCACTGGCGGCCGCCGGGCTGGTGCTGCTGCTGCGCTACCCGCTGAACACCGCGCTCACGGTCTCGGCCGGCCTGGCGCAAATCGGCGAGTTCTCGTTCATCCTTGCCGCGCTGGGCATGTCCCTGGGCGTGCTCCCAACCACCGGCCAGAGCCTGATCCTGGCCGGTGCCCTGATCTCGATCGCGCTGAACCCGCTGGTCTTCGCCGCCATCGAACCCGCACTGCGCTGGGCCCGCGCGCACTCCGCGCTGGCTCGCCGGCTCGACCGCAGCGACGACCCGCTGGCCGAGTTGCCGATGTCGACCGACGCCAAGTTCCTGCGCCACCAGGTGGTGCTGGTCGGCCACGGCCGCGTGGGCCAGGGCAT
>Ga0075156_10002465_pt1 | contig 10286 bp, 12 predicted proteins | sample JI81AbrownDNA_FD_70966 | JGI IMG/M metagenome (GOLD analysis project Ga0075156, IMG submission 70966) | Wastewater effluent complex algal communities from Wisconsin, to seasonally profile nutrient transformation and Carbon sequestration -... | ecosystem: Engineered > WWTP > Effluent > Algae...
AAGAAAAACGCCCTCCGCTACCACGGCCGCCTTACTCGACCGCCATAGCCTACCAGTTCCAGCATCTAGTTACCGCCCAGCCTATCGCCTATACTGCCCCGACTTCATAGATAATATCGAAAGGCCGGATGAATATGTCTTGGAGTTCAGCGGTGAGTTCCACCGCCGAGTCCCAAATAATGATTTCGACGCCGATGTGGGTCCCACCTGGTTCGGCTCTACCACAGCCAGCTGGATAGTACAACGAGAACCCCACCGCCCTGGTGATAAGCCGGCCGAAATGTGGTTCAAGACTCTGAGTCTTCCCGACCCGGCCGACCCTACCGCCATAATTCGTACCCACGGCGCCCTAACGAAAGTCACTTATCGTTACAAGGGCCACTACCATCGAGATAACGGCCCGGCCATAATAGAGCCCGGAGTCATCATACACTGCTTCATGAGTAGAGAACATAATCTGTCCGGCCCTTCGTCCTTAATTGGCTGGGAGAAGAGATACCGCGTCCTCGGCCAGGACCCTCGCCTCTCTATCCGCCCTTCCCACGAAATAAGAAAACTACCGAAAGGTTACTTGGACTCGGCCGCCTGGTATGAGTCTAGAAATACCGCCCCGCCGCGGCCTGTAAAGACCCCGCGGTCGGCTCTTACTCGAAACAAAAAAATAACCAAATACGGCCGGCGCTCTTAGTCATCCGGCTGCCTCTGGTCGCCATCCGGCCACCCCCGGCCGCTTCCAGCCGCCCCTCTTCACTCGTCTTCGACGATCTCTTCCGCGGACATCTCGGCCCACTCACTAGACATCCAGTGCATCGAAGTCGTGATACTATCGGCCGTCGCGTACATACCACTCACCATAGCGGCCAGGGCCTCCATCATCTCGGCCAAATAATTCGAGTTCATAGCCCAAGCGATACCCTCTCTTTTTTTGCGCTCGGGGTGCTCCTTGATGTATTCATAAGCATCAAGGCTGGCGTAATCGATCCGTCTGTCGGCCAAATTATAATGGTCCCGGCGGCCAGCCCTTGCATCGTACTCATCAAGTATAATATTACCGCGGCCGTAACTGAGATCACAGATTTTCGTAACGGCGCCCGTATCGCTAACCCAAAAACGATAAATTTCCCTTGCCGTATCAATCCTCAAAGCGCCGAAGACAGGATCTCGATTATACAGTCTCCCACTTTTGTAGTAGCCCTCGACCTCCAGCGACGAAAGCTCACTCGGCTCTATTTTCACTGCGGGGCCGTCCTCGTTATGTAGCCGGCCGTAGTTCATATACACACTAACATCCTTGACGGAAATTACGTGGTAACCAATTGCAGGGATCTGGCCGATCGAGTGTTTTACGCCGTCTAACCACCTGATAATGCGAAAGTCCGTAATTACAGACTTGTACCATCGAGTCCTCGCTGCGGCCTGAGACTCTTCGTTAATCCGCCGGCGTGATAATTCAGGCACGGCCCGGACTACGGAGTTCCACACTCTAGGGCCAGTTTCTGCGACTAGCTGCCAGGCCAGTAAATAAGGTTCTTCTCCTAAATCGATCATTGTTATAATCCGGCCTGGCGCTTCAATTTTGGCGCCCTCATCCAGGGCAAAAAAATTGACGAAGGCCGCCGCCCTAATAAATATGCAAGACCCTACTACTACCGCCGGCCCAATAAATACTTTTTGGTATGACTTTGCGAGCACCAGCCCGCGCCTCTGGAACTCGCTCACCAGGGCTCTGCCGGAGATATCTCGAAACACAGACACTTACGAGGCCTACATGGCGGCTAACAAGAAAAAATGGCTTCACACTCGTGATAACATAACAACCCTGGCCGGTCAAATACACTCCCCTACTAACGATACTCCCTACAACATCAACAGAGTCTCGGAGATGTATACTGATATCTACGCTAATTACGGGGTCGTACATCGCTCCCACGGCTTGCCGGCCATACAAACACGATCGTATGAACTGCCTTACGACGAGATCAAAATATGGTGCGCCCATAATCAACTCGCCGCCCCGCTGGACCCTTCGATGCCGGCACTCACCTATATCAACCGACGACCCAGGCGCCGAAACTACGCGTATGTCTATGTAAGGGCCGGCCGAATCAGCGCCATAGTTAGTCGATCATCTACTGGAACAGAGTTGAGACTGTGCCGCGCGAGATTCGTGGGTGATGTCTGTCGTTTTCATTATTATGCCGCCCCGCTGAGTGGGGCCTTCGACGTCCGCGAAGTAGTAAAGACCCAGTTTTTCAACGAATATGTAGAAAAAAACCATTATGAACACGTCGCACTCCGCGGCGGCCCCGAGATCGAAAAAATACTAGACGCCGGAATAGAGGCCATCATAGCCTACTGCCGGTCATTTTACCTTTTCGATGCCGATGTCTTTCTCGGCATGGTTGAGAAGTTCGCGCACTTCGAGGACTTGATGGTATACATGAAGGCTGATTGAGGCCGCGGCCCTCGGCGCCCTTATTTTTTTCACTACAAAGAGGCGGCCGACCGACCAACCGTCCTTCTCCGCAAAAAAAATAATACCAAAGGCCGCCATGCCGGCCGGACCCCTTCGCTCTCTAGTCACAAGCCGCCTCCGTAAAAGTCACCAAGGAGCGCATCATAGGACCCAAAACAGATACGCTGCATAACTCTTCTATCGAAGCGTTTCTTACTATAGAATCTATTATCTGACCAACCACCGTGTAAACATACCCTCGATGTCTTTTGTCGTAGCCGCCTCGAGTCAAGTCGTCATCATCGAAAATCATACTATCATCGGCCGGCTTGGCGGGGTTATATCTGCCCTGCATACTATCGACCTCAATATACCTACAACTAATACTTCTCGGCCGGACGATAAACTCTAGAGTTGGATACCTCGACTCGGCCACCACATACCGAATTTCGGTCATCACTTCGGGCTCTATCCGTATCGAAATAACGCTACACTCACGGCCGTCTTCTGAATAGCGGGCGTATCGCATTGCAGTATGAGGATATTGGCGCAACTGGCCGCGCTCGCACCACATAAAGAAGTCCCTGGTCGTCATCGACCCGGAGTCCCCATACTCTCTTAATCCAACGGCTGGTAGACCGCCCTCTCTGTGAAGCCGGCCGTAGTTCATAAATATTCCTCCGTTGTCGATTGAGGCCGACTCAAGAACTGGGCCCGGCCATGCGTGAGGCCGGCCATCCATAGTCGTATAGAAAACGTTTTCGAGAGGGAGACACCATTTCATCTTAGCGGCCGCCGTCACATCCGGGTCGGCCAGGAGTCGCCGGCCCATAAACGGTATGGCTCTGTAAACAAGATTCCATAACACTGGGTCACGGTCGGCCAGTAAGGACCAAAATATGACTTCTTCGTTGATTTCCATGATATTATGATCCGGCAGAGGGCTTCAATTTTGGCGGCTCTTGCGGCACTTCGCGGTTATTAAAAATTGACGCCAGGCCGGATATTTACAAAATATGATTTCTAACGAAACTCTCGAAGCGTGGATGATAATAGCTAAGTCTGACTCGGCGGCTTGGAACCTAATTCTCAGGGCGATACCGGCAATAGCCCGCGAGGCCGGGCCCGACCAGCCGATACATAAAGTAGTCAAGGCCGCCTGGTGTAAATATCTCAGCGCCTTCGTCTCCGACTCTGTCTCTGTCTCCACCGCCGAGGGCGGCCCCACCCCCACCTCTACCCCATTTGCGACCTTACCGAAAATATATAGAAAATGGGCCTGCCGCTACGGAGGATTCGGCCGCCGACCCGGCCGCTATTGTTCCACCCTCGAAGGCCGGCTTCACTCATTCGACGACCTCCCGGCCTATATCTGTGTAAGTGATTCCACGGCCATTATGTTTGTATGGATGAACCGCGGGGTAGTAGATAGAAAAAATAAGCCGGCCATAGTAATAATCCAGGCTGTCGATTATTTTGGCCATAGAGGTCTTCGCGTTGCGGCCATAAAAATGTGGTTCAGAAACGGCCAGTTAGTACAGCGGCCGCCTGAACATAATTATTGTATTACGGCCTCCACTAGCGCCAGCGAACTCAGATATTATACTATAGTCAAATATTGCCGCCGCGACGCCGTCAAGATAGTTAATCTCATTACAGGGCGCCATCGCCGTGGAGAAGTATATCAATACAACTCCAGTAAATTAGTAATGAAGAGGGCCCGTGCTCTGGAGGATGATCCAGTTGACGGCCTTAACGATCTAAAAAATCGGCCGGATATGTTGACTGAGATGGAGTTCCGGAGCGTCGCCAGGTCGCCGCGGAACAGCAGCCAGTATTTCGATCTACTGACCGGAGTGACTAAAATCATAGATGAGCCGGCCGATGTTGCCGGCGCCGCGGTTGATGACTGGATCGCGGCTGTCCGAGGGTTCCTATTCTTCCTCGGGAAGTAACTGGTCGGCTGAGCCCCCTTATTTTTTGTTATTACCAGCCGCCCTCGGCCGCCCCGCAAAAAAAATAAGTTATTTCAATCCGGCCGCCTAACAAGACAAGTTCTGCCTCGCCGCGATACTATCACCTACCCAAACCCATACATCCGGTAAAACCTCGACGCTGTACTTTCGGTACATCGGGGATATGGCATAAGTCATATCCTTTATCATCGGAGATTCCACGGCAGAAACCACTGGCGTTACTACTTTTGGCGCATCGAACAATTCGGTGCTAACAGCAGATCTAGCTGGTGCTCTTATTGAGTCCATCTTACTGAAAGACCCGCCGGATTCAATTTTTACTCACCAGGCCCGCCTCCTCGGCCGAGGAAGCGGCCGCATTTATACACTCGGTCGCCGGACCTTATATGATGACTAACACGAATCGAACAGCAGAAAAGGAAATAGGCGACCTCAAGTTTATTTTCTCCTACGAAGAGGTCGGTGGTGCCGCGGATACTGGCGGCGTAACAACGATAGTATGTGACCACATAAAATTCGGCTATGTCTGGGAATCCATATTACCTCGGCCGCTAGAACCGGAAGATAAGTCCGGCCAGGTCATCGGCCAGAAATTACTCTACACTATCATGCTCTCATACATCGAGGGCAAACTCAACCCGCTAGTAAGGATAGAATTTGGATCGGTAGCGTGTATATCCCTAAACTCCCGCACTTGGCGCCTGATATCTATACCTATTACTATTTTCGTCACTTCTCAGCTCGACCCTACTCATGTTACTACATATACTATAACGCTGGAGCCCAATGAGGAGATCACGGAGCTAGATATTAATAACCGCAAGATCATGAATATGGAGGCCGAGATAGCCGAGATGAGAGAAAAGATAAGCGCCCTGACTCAGCGGCCAGCGCCCTCAGCGACTCCGGCCGGATGTACTGAGGCCCGTGTCCTCGAGTTAATACAGGCCATGAGGATCGAGTGCGGCTCCTCGTTCGCCACGAAGACTCTGGCCTACACCAAGGCCGAGGCCCATACTTTGTTCGCCGAGGCCAAAACTACCTATACGAAGACCGAGTCCGACGGACTTTACGAGAAAAAAGGCGCGGCATATACGAAGGCCGAGTCTGATGAGAAATATGTAGCGAAATAAACGGCCGGCCCGGCCTTCCCCCGCGGGGCTCAGACATTTTTTTTGCAAAAAAAGATAACAAGGCCGCCCTGGGCCGCCGAACTACCCTCGGCCGCCCCTCATCATTATTCCGGTACCCACGACACTAAGTCGCCAAACAGCCAAGTCATCATACCCTCGACACTCTCGGCCGTGACATAACTCAGAGTCTTCTTTTTTGGGCCCAAGAGAAGAGAGAGCCGCCTCGACGGCCTTACCGTAAATAGTAGTGTAAAAAGATTACGAGACCCACTCCTACCGCCGAAGTCACGAAAGTAATAGTAGTAAACAGGATTTGGCACCGCATCGCTGTCGTGGATTTTCGTGCAGAGTCCTTGAGCGCTTGTTTGGCACTCTCGGCCATGTCAGCGAGGGTCTCATGTGGATCGGCCTCGGCGGCCGCCAACACTCTGAGATATTTTTTATCACCGATAGTGCGGACGCAAGCTTGGCGGTCCGTCGCTTCGATAGCCTCCACTGAATCCAGGCCGGTAACATCGAAGACTATATTTTTTTCGCTCTGAGTAAGTATGCCGTCGGTGTTTGGGCCGGCGTGGCCGTATTCTTTCCATAAGTCGTACTGAGTTTTTATCAGGGCCGTCCTGGCCGCCGTTGATCGGGTCGTTGGAGTAAGCGGAATAACAGGCGAAGAGCCGGCCGGCTGCTGAACAGGCGTCAAATCGAAAACGTCAAGAAGTAAGGAAGACATTATATACTATCGCTTCCACATATTTTGTGCGCCGACCGCCGAGGCCCAGTAGTCATATGTACATACTCGACCGGCCTAGTATATATGCAAAAACAAGAAGTCACTGCGGCCGCTAAAGACGCCGAGGCCGTAAAAACCGCCGGAGTCCCAGAGCCCACCAAACCAACCGAACCAACCGAGACTACATAAAGGCCTACATCCGGCTCTTTTTCGTTGATAAAAGTAGATGCCCGCGGCTGGAGTGGGCCCACGCCGCCACCGCCAAAAAGTACGACTTAGTGTTATTCCATCGACAGAGGTGCTTCTATCCATCGCGCGGCGCTTCCGTAGAAGACTGTCCGTGCACCTTGGCCTCGTTCATAAGAACGGCCTACAGCGGCACCGCGGCCTATTCGTTCGGGGACCAAATATATCCGCTCATAATATCTATATCTGCGTCTCGCCGGTCCACTAGTAAAATTTGAACTCACCCGTGCGCTTCCATACAATGTCCGACTCACCCATCTTTCCGACTGATATATTATTAGTCATAGTCCTCGCTCATCCTTTTGCCTGGAATAAATTAGTAAGGGCCGCGCCTGAAATATCTAGGCGAGATTCTTACGGCCTTATTCAGAAAAAAACAAAAAGCGATGGGCGCGCTACAAACACCGCGGAAGAGAAGTAATGCCGCGCTTTCACGACAGAGTGATCATGGGTATACTGGGCCGCGATGAGCCGGAGCTATATAGTAGTCTCGGCGACACGCCCTGCGTCCCCGGAGCCAGGATTCGCGGGGCCGTTACCTTATTCCAGGCTTGCGACCGTAACAACCATCTAATCGGCTTGTCCGAGAAATCTAACTACACTATACTGGTTAGCTCCGACGACGGCGATTCAGTAATCTCGAAAACGGGGCACCAGCCAGCGTATCGGCTCGTCCTATGCGACCCTATTTGCGTAATGACTCTACATCTACACTCCGGTGTCCTCCGCGATTTTGGCGACCACCCGGCGGTAGAAGTGGTGGGGCGCTCTGTTATCGGCCGGCTGTTTTATGGAAAAGACGGATTCTGGGCCGCATCACTGGCGCGCCTCGATGGTGATTGTTTGTCGGTATCTGTGAAAAAAACAGAGGACGCCTACTATTTCTGTTCGAGAATCGGCCTCGATAAGGACGCCGGCTACTGGACATGGAGTGAGGTCGAATCACCGCCAGCCGAGGCTCAACAGATAATGACCACGGCGGCCGCTTATGTCAAAAAAATAAAAACTATAGCCGAGGAAAGGGCGGCCGCCATGACAGGGTACGGCCAGGATGTCGTTTTCAGTATGGAGAGCGTGATGGACTTGGTCGGGAATATGGTCGTAAAGAGTCTCGGGTCTTCGGCGATGGGCCGCTAGTACCAAAAAAATAAGGGCCTTCGCGGCTGACTTAATTTTTTTACTCAAGCGATGGGGCCGATGTCGTGGCATAATAAGCCTCGCGTAGGCGGTATGCCACGGAGACCAATAAGTAAACGAATAAGCACACGGCCAACACCGCGAAAGTGGCGCTCAACCCGGCGGCTTTTCCTACACCGAAGCAGTCATCGAGGGGGCAATCCCCTGAGTCGGATTCATAACACCCCACGGTTGAGTTCACCGACAAACCTGGATACCTATCTCCGAGGTCGTAGCAAGTATGAGTCATATTTTTTCCATCAACCACCACATATCGGCCGGCATCAACAGACTCCACGACGCACAGCCCTCGGGCGCACAAATTAGAATTACTCACAGTATAGAATCCGGCCGCGGCGATGGCTGTGAAAATAATCATCAGATAGGCGGCCATGCAGATGTTGTAGAAAGAAGTAACTGAACAGTCAGACATTATTGTATCTGGCGGCCGCAGCATCAAATTTAGTTATAAGGGCCGGCCTGAGGCGCTGGGTCCCGCCTCTCATTTTTCACTTTCAGCCCCCCCTCGCCGATGTAAAATTGAACTCGCCGGCCGTTATACAAAAATGTTGCGATCCAACGACGCGGTCACTTCGGAGCCAATAGAGATATGGAAACATATCGCTCAGTCCGACGCCCAGTGTTGGTATCTCTTGCATTGCACTATCAAGGGGCTCACAACCCCGGCGGAATATAAAAAACTCTCGAAACAAATAGAAGACCGCTTCTCGGTCGATCGCCAAATACCTGTGACCGGGCCTACAGAAAACGGCCGTTGTTATATTTCTACCCTCGGCGGCGTCCCACACTCTACTGAGGCCTCGCCGGCATTCCGAGTCATCGATAACAAAGGCGGGCTCGAATTTATTATTCACGCCAAGCGCGGCCTTCTCAACGACTACGGAAGCACCGCCGCGGTCATGTACTTTGGGCACAGGATCTTCGTTGTAATGAGATACTCGAACGGAGTACTTAACGACGCGGTCGGCGGTTTGGCCGCAGTGAACATCGGTCTTGACATCCCTATGTTCGAGGGTCATATTAGGTTCTCAGCCAGCGCCGGCCTGATTGATAAAGTCGAGGTCTGTCGCAAAAAGGGCGGTGCTATGGAAACGATCGCCGGGAAGATAGTCGATGATCATATAGTGATGGAGGCACGGCCGGGCCCAGGTGTAGAGTGCCCTACAACGATAAAAAATATAGGGGCCGAGATATCCGCCAGAGCCAAAAAACTAATCGCTATGTTTGACTCTGTTGAGGGCGTCACGGTTGATATGTTACTCAAGAGTGATATGGCCGTCTTCTCGAATCAATTAATCCACGATTTGTCTCAGATTATAGTCGCCTACATCCCTGTAGTGAATAACTGATAAGGCCGGGCCGGCACTGTTGATGGGGGTGGTGGACTTTATTTTTTTTGTGAGTTGCGGGCCTTGGGCCGAGAGAGGGGGACCCCCTGGCCGGCCGCCTTAATGACCCCGGCGGCTCTTGTATAACGAATGGAATATATTTACTCAGAGTCTTCAGGAGTCCATATTCTTTCTACTCTTCGCGGCCTTCCACATGGCGCCCCGGCTTATCACTATGTGTCTAGGAGTCCCGCCAACGCCTGGGAGGACACCGCCGGGAAAGTGTGGGTCAGGCCCAAGCCGCCAGTGCCGCCGGAAGTGTCGCTAGAAGAACGAGAGGATGCGGGTCTCTTCGGCCGATGCGAAATATATATCAGCGCCGAGATGGGGCGACCTCATCACTCCGAACAGCCGGCCATAACGGCCGTCGGGCCCAAACACTCTATCGCTGTCAAATATGACCAAGGGCAGATAAAGCGCCGCGGCGAAGGGCCGGCCCTCGTATACACTTACTCTACGACTGGCGGCTGTGTCGAGTTTACTCTGGATTTTTCTCAAAAAGTCGTTCTATCCGCCAGGCACCGCGGCGGCGACGGCCGAATCCGTCGAGTAGTTATTTGCCCCGAGGGCGCTGATTACGCTGAAGAGTCGTTTGTTCGAGTCTTGAAACTCCCGGCCGCTTATTTCGAAAAAATAGAAAACATCGGCGAGGCCGTGTCTAGTACTTTTTCGGCAGAGTTCTGGACAATCAGCGAGGGTCATAGTTCCCAGAGTTTCGCGCGCTTCTCGGAGTACTGGGTCGACAAACACGCGGAGTGCCTGGCGCCTTTTGACGAAATTCTGAGTAAAGTCATGGCCTTGACAAGTAAGAGGCTGGAGAGCCGAGCCATATTCGGCCAACCTTTTACACTTTCTATCAGGAAAGACGGAGATATGTGGGCAGAGGACGGCGAGGCCGATGAGGCGCCGGAGCCATGTTCGCAGAAGTATTGTCCCGGCGGGGCTTTCATGTCTCTGGCCGACTACGGTAGAGAAGTAGCTGAGAATGACCAACGAGCGGCTGTTTTTGATAAATATTTAACTAGTGAGCGGCCGGTCACTTCAGCGTCTACTTCAGACTCGGACGAAGCAAATGAAGAGCAGCCAGTGTACGGCATGTCCGGCGGCTTGTTTCGATTAATAGGCCTCGGCGGCAGTCTCGGCGTCAGGACTGAGAATCCGATC
>Ga0075156_10002468_pt1 | contig 10284 bp, 17 predicted proteins | sample JI81AbrownDNA_FD_70966 | JGI IMG/M metagenome (GOLD analysis project Ga0075156, IMG submission 70966) | Wastewater effluent complex algal communities from Wisconsin, to seasonally profile nutrient transformation and Carbon sequestration -... | ecosystem: Engineered > WWTP > Effluent > Algae...
CTGGGGCGCATCAACATAATATCGCCCTCATCGTTGCGATGGTACAAGGCATAGTTTCGTTCGCCCTTTGTTTTAGCCCAAAAGTATATTTCGCAGACGGGGAGCATATACTCTGGCGTGGACATTGGTTTGTCGCCTAGTGCGTTTTTGCACATGAAAGGCGTTGCTACGTCGTATTGTTTCGCTATTTCCATGTACAGGAGGTCGCGTCCATCATAGTAATTTAGCATCGGATTAGGAGGGGGAAAGTGCCCGCGCGGGGCGGGCGGGTGTTCTAAAAATTATTTTTTGGCTATTGTGGCGAGGAGGGATTTTTAGCACGCTTTTGAAGTATGCGCGCGCATTGATGGAACAGCTGTTTTTTAGTTTGCATGACTGCCTTTGGCAAGAAAGGCTCAATCACTTGGCGGATAATGGGCGGCAACTCGTTGTAAGTAGCTTTGACCATTTTGTTATTTGGCGGCGGTTCGGAGCGCATCACGCTAGGCATATCTTGGCAGTCGGCGCGAAGCAGGTAGGTAATCCATTCTTCGGTGGGGCTTTGGGCGTAGTAGGCGAAGTAGGTAAACACCTGCTTTGAGCTAGGGAATTGCAAGGCGACGCGCTCAATAAAGAACTGCCAACCTTTTCTTTGGGAAGTGGGAACAAAAGTTTTCACGAGGTTAGGGGTTTATTTCGTGGATATTGTATTGCGTGCCCTGTTTGAAATATTGGGCGATTTGGGGCTGTTTGATGGCGGTGATAGCCGACATTGCCCAAACGTGTTCTACTGCGGACTTGCGACGCCCATGGAGTTTGTAGAAAATCTCAATCCTAAAAAGTCGTAACGGGTAGCCTTGTATAGTGTCCTGCTCGCTGTATGCGTTATGGCGGCGAATAGGCAAGGGCTTTCTGCGGGCTTTCTCCATGTTGTTAAGTGCCAGCTTCATCTCCTCCAATTGTTTGAGCCATTTGGCTATGCGTTGGTTCAAGTCCATGTTCTTCAGCGTTAGGGGTGGGGTTCTGCATTTCTTGTAGGCGTTCTTCGCAGGCTTGGATACCTGTTTGGGCTTGCTGAAGGCGATGCTTTGCCCAAGCAAGCTCTCGTAGGGCGTTTTCTTCTTCGCGCTTGTAGTAGGCGAGTTGTACTAGTAGGCTATTTTGGATTATCATAGTTTTTGATTTTTAAGAATTTGAGTCCTGCTTTCAGGGCAGACGCTTCATCAGTAAAGGTTTTGCCTTGTACTTTCCAAACCTGTTGTTTGGTCGTCATAACAATCTCGTCCGCGCCTGTCGTGCGCGCTTCTTCTCGAAGTTGTTCTAACTCGAAGGGGCAAACTTCGTTGCGGTGTTGGTTGGTCTTGCTCATAGGGGAGGGGAATGGATTATTTTTTTGGCTTTGTTTTTTTCGTGTTGGGCATCAGCAAAGACAACTGCGGGCAGGCACTTACAAGCCAATCATTGGGTATGCCTAGCAGTTCTTTGTAGGCGAGAAGCCTCGATAAGGGCAGTTCGGCAATGTCTTTTTTAAAATCCCTATCCAAAGCCGTCTTGACCTTTATCTGTTGGGATTTTAAGAGATTTTGAGCGAAAACCCGCTTTTCAGCTTGGTTTAGGGCATCATAAAGGGCGCGCAAATTGGACATTTGGAGAAATAATATATATTAGCGTATTTTGTGGTAACATTACCACTAATTGTGATGCAATATTATTGCTTTATGCAATAATATCCAAATTTATCACAATATTTTTTGCAATAATTCTCAAAAACCCCTCTCGATTATGGATAAAATTACTTTCAATGGCAAGAAAATCAAGGAGTTACGTGAAAAATCAAAAATTCCACAAACTTCTTTTGCGAAGCAAATAGGCATATCCCAAAGCTTCCTATCGCAAATAGAGAACTCCACTAGGATGCCTTCTTTGGACATTACCAAGAAAATCGCTGATTGTTTACAGGTGTCTGTCGATGAATTGCTGGTTCATGAGGACACTGATAGCAATAATATTGCAATGGGATATGATTATGAGGATTTTATTGCAATTATTGCGGGGCAAAACGAAAAGATAAGGCAATATGAGGAACAGCATCGTGTGATGCAAGAGCAGATAAACACCTTAATCGCCGCGAATGGAAACCTAGCGTCTGTAGTAGGCAAAAACGCTGGTAATCAATAAGTTACATTTCGACAAAATATCGACAAAAATAGTTTGTTGATTATGAATGTTTTACGGTGTAGAAAGTGGAATCCCTCTCTCTCCGCTTATAGTGTAATCCTTTCATAATCAATGTTTTAGAGGACACAAAAAAATTATCGACAAATGTTCGACAAATACATTGAAGACCGTCATGACTACAAAAAAGGCAAGGCAAGCGATAGCAAAATCGCACCCCATTATGTGAGGAATGGTAAACGCCCATTCGTTTCATGGAAAATGTGGGATATTGCAAGCCAAAAGTATGTTAGGCAAAAAATCGAGACTTCTGATGAAGATCGAGTGAAAGAGATTATAGCAACAGTTCAGTACTACCACATAGAAGGTTATGTGGTAGACTGTTCTATTGTTAGCAAGTCAAGCAAAAGCGCGATGACTATCACCACTGCCCTGCGCTTCTTCCTACAGGAGAAGGCGCACCTGAAAAGCCTCAAAAATTATCGCTCACGGGTAAAGGTGTTTCAAGAGTGGCTCAATGAGCAAGGCTATGCCAAGATGGACGTGAAAGCCTTTGGAAGCGACCACATCAAAGAGTTTATCAACTATTCGCGCACGGCGGGGAATGCGACGCGAGAACTGAATAACAAACGGGTTTTCTTGAACTCTGTATTTCTGTTCTTTCTCGAGGAAAGCATCGTTTCGGATAATCCTGCCAAGTTTGTAAAGAAACTGAAGGACGAGGAGAAGCAACGCGCCACGTTTGCGCCGAAACTCCTAAGGCGTATGTGGGCTGAATGGGAAGGAGAGCAACAAGAGTTGCTTTGGGCGAGCCGCTTCATGTTCTATAGCTTTATGCGACCACGCGAGATGGTGGGGCTTCGAATGGCAGACTTGGATTTTAAAACGCGCACCATCACGGTACGCGCCGAGATTAGCAAAACGGGCTTGGGCTATGTCAAGATAACGCCGCCCTTGTATAAATTGCTGGTGGAGATGGGCGTAACGGAACGCAACGATGGTGGGTTTGTCTTTCAGGGGATTGAGGATAGGCAGGTGCCCGTGGCGAGGTGGACAAGTCGCTTTCGAGAGTATAGAAAGAAAATGAAAATGAGCAAAACCCTCGTTTTTTATTGCTTCAAACATACAGGCGTGCGTGAGCATTTTTTGGCGGGCAATAATTTGCTGTGGATTATGGAACAGTGTAGGCACAAAGATTTGGCTACTACGCTTCATTATTTGCAAACGGGGCTTGGGCTTAGGGCGATGAATGATTTTGAGTATCATGAGCCTGCTATATACAACGAAACAACCTAAAAACTAAATTATATGAGAACACTACTCTATTTTGCCTGTCTTGCCTGCTTTTGCGGGTGTAGCGGCGCGGGCGTAACGCCTTGCAAAACTTGCTCTGACTTCAAAACACAATCTGAAGCTAAGAGCTATTCGAACGCAAATTCAAGTTGCGCAGGAAACTTGGATTCAGATAGCGATGGTATTCCCTGCGAACATCTCCCAAAATAACAAACAGCAAAATGAAAAAAATCAACCTAACCATTTTTCTTTTGGCGCTCATTATTTTTATAATAGTGCCTTTTGCGCTTTTCGCGCAAAAAACGAAGTCTAGCACTCGTCCGTCTAAGACCGCTACTGCACCGAGTAAGACCGTGAAGGTGAGGAGTTACACCAAGCAAGACGGGACAAAGGTAAAAACGCATACCCGTTCCAAGCCCAAAAAGGGCAGTAAATCACATTTTTTGCCTACGAGAAGGCTTGCCTACTAAACTATGAAACGACTCTTCTATTTTGCCTGCCTTCTGCTATGGGGGTGCTCCAACAAGGAGGATTGTAGCCTTTACACAAAACTTATGCGAACGGATTTAGGGGAAGCCTACAGAATTTCGCGGGCACGTGGAGGGCTTTCTCTAAAATCTACTCATTCGGATAAGCTAGAGGTTACGTTTTTGGCGCAGGGGGGCAGTCCAAATATGGGCGGGTTTATATCGATGGAGTTGTTCTTAGGAGAAAAACAGTGTTTGGACAGTTTGGCACGGTTCTATTTTGTGCTGGGGGGCAAGCGCGTAGAGGTACGCCACCATTTGGGAAAATGTGAAAATCAAGTTTCTTTGAGCTTCAATCCTAAATACGAAAGCGATGAGATGGCTTTTATGGGACTTATGCATGGCAAATTGGATAGCCTCGTGGTTCGCGCTAAGGAAGGCAAAGAGATGAGTTTTTACATTGGCAAAGAGTCGCATGACAAAATAAAAACTGTTTTGGCGTGTTTCTTTGCCAACTCTGCTAGCGATGGGTTTGACATCATTCCCAAAAAAGAGTGAAAAACGCTATTTTTGCCCCGTGAACCCCTTGTAAGCGTAGCGCACATTATTGTCATTGAGGCTAAATTCAGTTATGCAAGACGAAAAAAATTAGTTTGACATGGATATCCAACCCAAAACATTTTCCGACATTCGCGAGGCATTCGACTACCTTGTGAATGTTGCGTGGAAAGACTTGACCGCTGAACAGCGCAAAGACCTACGCATACACAAGACAAATTTTAATCATAATACTGTATCTACTGAAAAAATGGAAGAGATTTTGTCAAGATATGGCACATTAAGAAAAAATGTCGAATTTGCGTTGAAATAATTTAAAAATATTTTGCTTTAATTATTAAAGCATTTTATCTTCGCACTATACCTCAAGCGTAGTGCAGTATGTTTTTTTACCCGTTCTTTTTTGTTAAAGCCCTCTCACTTACAATAGCCTGTAGGTGGAGGGCTTTTGGTTTGTGTTGGCAGGGGCTTCGCCGCTCTGCTTTGGTGTCCGCAGAGGAACGTGCGAAACTTGCATCTGACTTGGAGGCGGCGGCGCGCCAAATGCTTTGCGCGGAGTTGCGGCGTTCGGATTATTTGCGTTGGCAGAAGGTTCGGCGAGATATGGCGCGGCGTTTGATGCCTCAAATGCCACTACGCGAGGAAAAAAAGCGCGAAATTATTGGCTTCAAGCCTAGTTTTATGAAATCTTAACCCTTACAATTATGGAATTTTTCAGTATCAAAACGAATGAAGGCAAGCGTTTTGGCTTCAATCTCACCCAAGATGTCTTGGCAAATTATGAGACTTTTGATGAAATGGGCAAGCCGAGCGTGCGGCTTTCGCTGAAGTGTAAACTTACGGGCGCGATGCGCGTCGTAGTTGTGCATGATGCCGATGTGGAGGCTCTCCTAACAGGCTTGGGCGTGCCTCAAGACAAATAACAAAGCCCGCTCTTGTAGCGAACCAACGCGGCTATGCGTTTCTGCTATCTTGGCGGGCTTTTAATAGGCACTATCTTCGTTGCAAAGATGGTGCAAAATTGGCAAACTTGCAAGAGTTTGCCAACTTTTTTTTATTTTGTGCTAACTTTTTTCCTAAAAAGTAGCCTTTCGCCCCAAATTTTCACGGAATCTTTCACTACGCTGTAGTTGATGACGTAGGGCACAATAAGCGAGTCGTTTCGCTGTATGGGAATGAAGCTCACCATACCTGCGGGGGTTCTGTACCAGCGGGCATCGGTTTCTGTTTTTTTGATGCGGATTTCGCCGCCCTTGTATTGATTTTCAAGGTAGGCAAAGGCATAATCTATGCCCGCATTGAAGGCAATTTGTCGCTTGGCGACGCTACAAGCCGTGAGCAGAAGGCAGAGCAGAAGGATAGGGTATCTTTTCATATTTAAGGGTTATTAAATGGCAAAACTTGTCCTGCCCTCATTATCCAATGTTGGTCTTTGGTAGGCTGTAGGGGGCGTGTATTGCGGCGAGTTCTTAAACTCTGGATAGGTGTCTGGAGAATTGTTCAATATGCTCAATATCCTTTCCATGTGGGCGCGTGCAAAGTTTTCGTATTGCGTGCGTAGCTCTAATTTGGTGTTGGAGTCTATTTTTTGCTTCTGCATTTGCGCGTTGATGATGAACACCAAACCGTTTTCGTCTTGCGTAACTTGGAGGGTAGGCAAGGCAGAGGCGAAGGCTTGGAAGCAAATAGCCTCTTGGACGAGGGGCAGTATTAGGGCGTTGCGCTCTTCGATTGCTTGGCTTTTTGCTTGCGTTTTGAGGACATCAAAGAACGCCTTGCTTATGTTTTGGGCGATATAGTCGCGCTCTGCCCGTTTGATGAAGGGCAAAAGGCGTGTATAGGCTTGCCTGCGTTGGTTGATGTTGATAGCTTCATTGAAAATAAAGGTGTTGGATACGAGCAGTTCTTGGGCGATTGTATAGGCTTGCGATTCGCTCCAAAGAGGATAATCGCTTGCGTTCCTTTCAAGAAACAATAGCAATTCTTCAGAAAGATTATCGGCGCTTCTGTATAGGCTTTCAAGGAGTGCGTCAAATTTCCATCTAGGTTTTTGCGCCGTTTCTTTGGTGTTGGATTCTTGTATGCCCGCGTTGCCTATGAAGGAATCTAGGTAATGCAGATTGTCCGAGAGCACGAAGTAAACGAGCGCGCGTTGCACATGGGGCAGTAGTGTCTGGTCAGCCGATGAGAGCGTGCCCGCGTCGAAGCTCTCGGCGAGGGCTTCGAGCAATCTTTCCCCCAATAGGGGCTTCAGGCGCGTGGCTTGGGTTTGGTTGATGTAGTCGGCAATGTTTTGAAATGATAAATTTGCCTGCAAAGCGGGGTAGTATGCCTTCAGTTGGGTAGCATTGCCGTCAGAATCTGCTTTGAATAGATTTTTCATGATTGCGGGGTTGAATCGGTGTAGCCAAGTGGGGCATAATCGGTGGTGCGAAGCTCTCGCGTGCGGAAATCAAATTTCAAGGCTTTGCTCCAGCCGTTTTCCCTCTGCACGATGCGCAAAATGTTAAGTATTTTTTGCCTGTGCCTTGCGATGCGCGCCATCATAGCGTTCCAAGATTGCGTAATATCTGAACCCGAAGACAATTTGCCGGGCACAAGGATACTGCCTATCGAGGGCGGGACTTGCATAGCACTGCAGGCAATTTGGAAAAGTTGGTCGAAATCCTCGTTAAAAAGTTGGTCGCCAACTTCTTTTTTGAAGGCTTCTATCTCAAGGCGTATATCCCGGTTGCTTGCATCTTTCCAAATGTAGGTAATGAGAGGCTTTCCTGCGTTTTCGGGTCCTTGTAGGAATTTCTCTATCTGGGTGCGTAGGTCTTCGCGAAGTTTTTCTATCTCTTTATCGCTCGCATGTGGGTAGTTTATCCTGAAGTAGTCAGAAGGAATGCGCACATGGTAAGAAGGCGTAGCAATGTTGTTGATGAGTGCTTTCTTGAACGTAGGTATGCGGTTGAGATACTCGATGTATTCTTTTGCGCCTATCCATTTGGGCAAACTCATAAGTGCGTTACCGGGCAGGTATTCGAGAGAGTGGAGTACGGATTTTTTTTGAACAATGCCTTTTTTGTAGGCAGGCAAGACTAAGGTATTGCCTGTCGTCGCCGTGCTCCAATCAATATTGATATGGTAAGAATTGACGGGGCTGAACTCGGTTGCAGGCTTTTGCGGGCGTACTGTGGTGCTATCAATGGCATTGATAAGTGAGATTTTTTTGCCATATCCGCTATTAGTCAATGCCCCGCGTGTGGCTATAAACTCACAAGTAAAAATGCCAAAGGTATAGTAATCTGTAAAAACTGTTTCGAAAAAAGTGTCTAAATCATTCTCCAAAATGAAATCCTGCACTTGCGAATCTTCCACAACCTCAATTAAAGGGACTTTGTTTTTTGTGCCTACCTGCTTATACACCAACAACCCATCGCCGATAGCTACGTCCACTTTGAAGCCTATCAATGAAAGCAAGAGAGGATTTTGCAAGACAAGCTCCATGATTTGGTTGGGCAAGTCGTTTCGCTCTCCATAACGCACAAATTTATCGGATACAATGCCCTGCACCCTGCTATAGCGGGCTTGCTCTGCTATGTTATCCCCGCCTGCATTGGAATATGCACTGCGCCGCGCTTCATATTTGGGAAGTTCATCTGTAAAGACGACTTTAACGCTTTTTTCTCCCGTTTCTATGCCTATCATCGTACAATCCTTTGGTTATTGTATGAAATAATTAAATCAATGGAGGGGGTAAAATATTCTTTGCGCTCGTGGTCGTAAAGTACCAAAACCCCGCTTTCTTTCACATTATAGAATTTTTTGCCGTCTCCGTTGCTTGCGTTTGGTAGCTTAGAATCTTTCCAGCCCTTTGATGCAAATTCTACATGGCGCAATTTGCCCCGTTCCTTATCTTGCTCGTTTTTGCCCTTTTTTACAAATTTGATAGAAAAAAAAACGGGCTTATTATCTTGCACATTTTGGTCGATTTCGGATAAAAACGCCGTCAAAGATATTGTTTTCATAGCATTTTGTTTATTAAATATAACAAAAAAAACTCGTATAACCAAAAATTCCAATGTTTTTTTTTGTAATAAGTTGGTTTTCAGATAGTTGTAAAAAAAACACTCTATTTTTTTGCAATAAGCCACGACGGGCAGGGCGACGCCCTTTCTCGCGTGGCATACTGCCAAAAGCATAATTTGATGTAATATGGTAGCGAGGATTTTATTTGGGGAACTCGATAGGCATAGAATCCTTGACTACTCCTAGCTTGCGTCCAAACTTGTCGACCAATAGGTAGTCCATGTTATCTCCCCAATCGGTTGCCTTTTCGCGCTCACCTGTTTTGAGTAGACGGGCTTCTGAAGACTTGTCCTTCTCAAACCCATTCTTGCCTACCTTCACGGGCGTATTCCGTATGGAGAAAATAGTAAGGCGACAGGTATTTTCAAATAGAAGTATAGCAGGCAGACCGGGCACACCTTCGAGTAGTGAGTTTACTGCGTCGTACCGTAGATGGTGCGCTTGCTCAACGCCGCCCGTTGATACCAATTCACAAGACCAACCGAGTGCTTTGAACTCTGCTATAATCTTCTCAAAGAAGGTAGGGAGCATAGACGCATCACGTTTGTTGCCATTTCTATCGCCATATATACACACCTTCTTGCATCGGTGTTTGTCGTACATATTGCAGAACTTGCGAACGTTTTCCAAATAGGATTCATACTTTACAAACAACTCATTGAAATACATATAGCCCAAGCCCCTAAGTTGAGCGACGAGCATAGTATTGAGCGAGGCATTAAAATCAAATGATACGTCTATGGGTGCGTTGGGGTCTAGGCAGTAGTCCGTTGCATCATATACAGATAAGCTATCCCAAAGAGCCTCATATTTGCCCTCTACCATCAAATCAAAGACGCTATCGAGGTCGGGGACACCCTTGTTTCGATAGTATTGCTTTAGTGCCTTGATGCTGACGACATTACCATCAAACGAGAACTTTGGATAAAAACAGTTAGGCATTTGCGCCATCCTCTCATTCAATATCTCGACGCGGAAACGCAAATCGCCCAATATATCTCTTTGGTCTTCTATCCATTGTTCGCCCAACACCACCACATTATCATACGCATTGCCCTCTATCCAAAAATATTTCTCTGGTTGTGTCTTGGCTAGCTCCTCAAATTTGTAAATCCATTGACCGTTGGCAGACCACGGTATGGAAGTAAATAGTCCTATTGAGTGATGCAATGGGTGGTCGTATATGCGAACATTGCCCCGAATTGTAGGCGATAATACATTATCATATTCCTCTTCATCGAGGCAAAAACCTAGCTCGTCAATGTCCATACAATCGTAACTCGCTCCGCGCACATAATCCAAGCTAACCGCACTCACAAGCTCAATATGGTATCCATTGGGGAAGGAAATAATATTTTCCCATTTGCCCGGAGGTTTGCGCATCTTCTTTATCCATGCGCGTGGCGGCTTCTTGTAAAGCACATAATCGCCTGCCTTGGTATCCTCATCGTACTCCTCCATTCCCCAATTATCTCGCCATGATTCCGTCATAGGCAAGACCGTTTTGTTTTTCAGCTGAATGAAGGTAAGCCCAACCAGCGCGTTCTTCGCGCCGGGCAAGGCGCGCATCTTGTCTAAGTTATGCTCCCCTATCAAATAGGACTTACCGAAAGCGCGCCCACACAAAGCAAATTTTACCTTTTGCTTTGCCTCTAAGAATTGCTCTTGCTTAGGGTTTACATAAACCGTGAGGGTATGAGCGGGGTTAGTCATCGCCTTGAAGGAGTTGTTTTTTTAT
>Ga0075156_10002469_pt1 | contig 10282 bp, 9 predicted proteins | sample JI81AbrownDNA_FD_70966 | JGI IMG/M metagenome (GOLD analysis project Ga0075156, IMG submission 70966) | Wastewater effluent complex algal communities from Wisconsin, to seasonally profile nutrient transformation and Carbon sequestration -... | ecosystem: Engineered > WWTP > Effluent > Algae...
CGTGACAATGACTCCATCCATCCGCGCATGGATAATCGCATCAATGGCTTCATCCAATTCTGATTCGCTTAAATCCGGCGCAAGTTTGACGAGAATGGGAATGCGTTTCTTGTGATTCGTTTGTTCGATCAAACGCTGCTGATGCAATTGCATAAGTAATTTTTCCAGCGCTTCGCGTCCCTGCAAATTACGCAGTCCCACCGTGTTTGGAGAGCTGACGTTAACCGTCAAATAATCTGCAAAGCCTGCAAAATTTTGCAGCAGAGAAAGATAATCGAACACAGCTTCTTCGTTTGGCGTATCTTTATTCTTGCCGAGATTCACACCGAGGACTGTATTCCAATTTTTCTTTGCGACCTGCTTTTTGCGCGGAGAAAAACCCGTCACGCGCTCGATCCAATTGGAGCGCAGGTTCGGATTCAATTGCATTTGCACAAATTCCGAGCCTTTGCTTGGAAAGCCCATGCGGTTGATGACGGCGTCATCTTCCAGCAGGCGGAAAATGCGCGGGGACGGATTCCCAGCTTGCGGCTTGGGCGTGACCGTTCCAATTTCCACATGGCCGAAGCCCAGGGTGGAGAGTCCCTTAATTGCAACGGCATCCTTATCATATCCCGCAGCGAGGCCAACGGGATTTTTGAAATCGAGTCCAAAAACATGCACAGGCTTGGACGGCGCTTTGAACTGCTGTGCGATCAGCCAGCGCAGCGGAGGGATGTTTCCTGAAATTCGCAGCGCATGAAGCGTGAGCGCGTGCGCCTGTTCGGGGTTAAGTTTGAAAAGATAGGGGCGAAGGAAGTTATACATGGCTAATCAAAATATGCAGGGCGGGTTGGGTCTTGAAGGTGGGCAATCGCTTCGGCGATCATGTGCTCGTCGGTTCGCGCGGTGGAAAGCGGCGGTAGTTTTGCAGGGTCGAAGAAATCCACAGCCAGGGTTTCATGGTTTGTGCGCATTTCACCGCCAAGCAGTTCGCACAAAAATATGATCTTGTACGCGTGAAAAAATTCCATCGGCTCCACGCGGTTGGCATCGTACACCGCGATCACTTTCGCAGCACGGACTTTCAAACCGCTTTCCTCCAACACTTCGCGCTCCACCATCGCGGATGGCATGTCGCCAATATCAGCCCAGCCGCCGGGCATGGCCCAATTGTCATCCGCGCGTTCCTGCACGAGCAGCAGCTTTCCATCACGGAAGACCGCGCCGCGTACATCTATTTTCGGTGTGGCGTAGCCTGATTGCATGGAAAAAATCTGTGTGATGTTTTCTTTTGGCAGACCCGTTTTATCTGCGATCATCTCCGCAGAAATTTCCTGCATCCGGCGGTATCTGTCCAGGTCATATTCATTTTGGCAATACGTCAGCCCGGACTGCGAAATGGAAAATAGCTCGCGGGCAAGTTCCAACCATTTTGGTGAGGATTCCATTACTATTCCCTTCTTCAACAAACACAGTGTCTTTAGGCTTTGCCGTGAAATCTGAACACGGATTACATGGATTTCACGAATTTGCACGGATAAACCTAAAAAATCCGTGTAAACAGTGTTTCTCCGTTGATTTACTTGCTTTGCATCAAAAACTCTCGCGTTGCCACAATCTTTTCTTTTTCCACTTTGCCGTTGTTCTCCCAATACTCCAACAGCGCAGAGATGGTCAGCACGGAGTGCATGGCGTAGCCTGCCTGTTCGAGAGACTCCTTCGCGCCGGATTGACGATCTACCAAAACGACCACATCCTTCACGACCAATCCTGCGCCGGTCAATTTTTCGATGGCTTCAAATTTGCTTCCGCCAGTGGTGGCGAGGTCATCAATAATGACTGCGGTTTCACCCGCATGATATTCGCCTTCGATCTCGGCCTTTGTACCATAGGATTTGGCTTCTTTGCGCGGGTAGATCATCGGGTAATTTCCCGCCAAGCTAATGGCGGTGGCAATCGGAATGGCGGCGTAGGGCAAGCCTGCAAGCCGCTCAAACTTCAATTCTTTAAGCAAAGGCAAATACGCCTGCCCGATCTGCTCAAGTAATTTTGGGTAGGTGATGATCTGCCGCAGGTCAATATAAATTGGCGATTTGAGTCCAGACTTGAGAGTGAATTCACCAAATTTGATACAGCCCGCTTCCAAAAGGCCATCAGCAAGAGCGGCAAGGTTGAGGTTGAGTTGAGTCATTATGATTTCCTTTTATGTTGTTTTTGAGTTATTTTTTGATTTCTCTTTTAATACGAATGATCTCATCTCGCAAGTCGGCGGCGGCTCTGCCGGGGTTTTCAGCGCGGGAGATGGCGCGAGAGATCGGAATGAGCAAGCCTTTGCCATCTGCGCGCAAACCAGATTTAAGGGTGACCTCCAGTTCGCCGCCTTGCGCGCCCACACCAGGAGCAAGGAACCACAAGTCCGGCACGGCGGCGCGGATCATTTCCATAATCTGCGGGTGGGTTGCGCCAACGACTACCCCAACATTATTTTTTTCATTCCACTGTGCGGCAAGTTTTGCCACATAAATATACAAAGGCATGGGCATATCCGAGCCCATTGGCATGACGAGCAAATTCTGCAAGTCCATTGATCCGGCGTTGGATGTTTTGCACAACAGAAAAACACCCTTCTCATGGTCTTTGATGAACGGTTCGATGGAGTCTTTGCCAAGATAGGGATTTAAGGTGATGCAGTCTGCACCGAGCGTCTCAAATGCGGATTTTGCATACGCATCTGCTGTGGAGGCAATGTCTCCGCGCTTCGCATCCAGGATGATGGGGATGCGTGAACCTAATCGGCTTGATTCTTCGCTGATGGCTTCGATGACGTGTTTGAGCGCGGTCCACCCTTCCGCACCGAAGACTTCAAAGAAGGCGGCATTGGGTTTGAATGCCGCAGCGTAGGGAGCTGTCTGCTTGACCAGATTCAAGCAAAAGTCGAGGGCTGAGGCGGCGGTTGCTTCCTTGAGGTCGGGGATGTGCGGGTCGAGTCCAATGCAGAGCAGGGAGGATGAGTCATCGACCCGTCTTTCCAAAAAGCTGAAAAAGGTTTCCATGGATTTTCCTTGTTATAAAATATAGGTCACGTTTGGAACGTGACCTATTCGATAATTGCTTCCCATTTGCTTGTGTTTTGCGGGAAATAATGTGCTGCTGAGATTTCCGGTTGATCCCAAAAATCAGCATCCCAAATATCTGCGCCGTAGCCGTGGCATTCGGCAAAGAGGAAATCAGCGGGCAGGGTATCGGGTAGTTTGCACACAGGCGATTCATAGTCCACATCTGGTGTGGTTGGGGCTGCTCCTTCGCGGGTGTTAGTGAGGTTGGGCGTGGGGATGCAGTCTTCAAACCAGCCGTTATAGGCATTTCCATCGGGCAGGCGGCAAATAGATTGGTCTTCCACTTTTGCGATGGAGTAGGTGTAGGCATCGTAAATTTTCCCGTTGGGGCTGATGAGGCGCACGGTATCGCCGCCATCGCTAAGCAGGATGTTGGTTTCCAACGCAAAAAAGACAACGCGTTGGCCGGGCTTCAAAGTGATGTCTGGCAGGGTAAATGGATCTGAGCCAAGGTTTAGTTCGTCATCCAATTTCCAGTCTTTCAGGCTGATATCTATGGATGTGAGATTTTTGATCTCGACGAATTCATCGAAGACATCCACTTTTCCGTCCTTGTTCCAGTCGAAGCCGGGGCGCGGGAGGATTTCGTTAATGATGGGGCGCGGGTCGGGGGGCAGAATGGTTGAAATAGGGGTTGGGGTGTCTGTTTTTGCTGTTTTTGCTGGTGTTGGGGTGGGTGTTGCCAACGGAGTGTTGCTGGTCTTAGGCGTTCCTAAAATGTCACCATTGTTGGCATTCTTCCCGTTTCTTTTTATTCCAGTATTGGTCTGCCAAGAGCTATCACTTTCAGTAGATGTGCCAACTCTTTCCATTGTCCCGTATGTAGACGAGCTACCTTTGGGCCATACACCGCCATTACCATTGGCTGTATCTATTATCTTATTGGCGCCATCTCTAAGAGTTAATGCCTCGCCGCTATTGGAGAGATCCATTGCGCTGGAATATACCTGCTCTGCAAGGATGTCGGACACCGTACTGTCATTATCCCTTTCGAGAAGGAAATAACCTTTCGCTGAGATCGTTCCATTGAGTGTGATATTTGGCGTTCCGTCTGCTGCCTTGAGTGTCCAACCTGTGATATTGATGGTGGTACTGCCTGGATTGTATAATTCGATCCACTCATCCTCGTTGAGGCTGGAAGTTGTACCTGCCCATGCAACCTCATTGATGACAACAGCGCGGGCGCTTGCCGTGTTTATCTGGTACGTCACTGAAACATCTGTGGATGTGCTGGCGGTGTTGTTATTGCCCGAAAAGTCTGTGACACGATTGGCAGCAATCGATGGAATGATAGTTCCAAAACCAGATGCCGCTGTGGCGGACAAGGTAAAGTTTTTGTTATCGCCCGAATTGGCAAGGCTCCAAGTGACTCCTGTCGCTGTACCGTTTTGGGTGATATCAGATGTAGTGAATAAGCCTGAGTTAATAGGCTCGGAGAACAGAACAGTGAAGTTAATTGGCAATGTGCTAGTTGGATCTGTTTGAGTTGAAGATTGGTTGACGGTTACAGTGGGGGAGGTTGTGTCGCCAGTAAACTCAACGCAATTACTCGGTGTTCCGTTGACACATGTGCTTAGATATGAAACATTACTGTTTCCAGCTAGGTCGCTTACCTTACCTGCGCCAATGGATGGGTTTATTATCCCATTCCCAGTTGTTATGGCCGAAACAGTAAAAGTGGTTGAATTAATCGATACAAGATTCCAGGAAACACCAATCGCTGACCCGCTCTGAGTGATATCGGCGGCAGTAAATGTACTTGTGTTAATTACTTCATTAAATACGATTGTAAAATTTACTGGAGCGCTAGATTGGGGTTCGTTGGGGTCATCTTGCGTGATTGACACAACATTTGGCGAAGTATTATCAATAGTATAAGTCTCATCAGTAATTGGTTCTGTGGAAGCTAAATTAATATCGGCGGCATCTTTTATGTTCATCGTTGGAATATTCAAATTTAATCCAACAATGCCAGAGAATCCAGCCGTAGTAAGATTTCCTCCCGATATTTTGACATCATAAACATTGCTGCTCACAGTAGTTACACTTGTTGGAACACCCGTAGTTCCTGTAACAACAAAATCATTTATATCAACTCCAGTGACCCCTTCACTAAAGGTGGCACGAAAAATAAGTTCATCAGCATTCGTATACTGAGAATTTGGATTTTGACGCGTGAAAGAGATAAGACTCGCTGACCCACTACCACTAATATCAATTTTGATGTTCTCATTAATATCAAGAGAACCAGGTAATCCCGGCGCTGGCAAAACCAGAATTGCATCGCCTGACGCGCCTATGATCGAACCGCCATTCAATGACAAAGCATTGGTAGATGCATAATTTAGGTCGGCAGACGTATCTCCGGGCATTATCGAGTATTTGAAGAGTAGCGTATTGGTACCAGTTCCAGAATTATAGGTCGCAATTTGGTCTGTTGCGCCTGTTTCAATTAATAATGTCGGCGAACCTGTAACATCTACTACGTTACTAAAGGTCACTTGGATATCGATTATGTGTCTACTTGTATCTGTGTATGTAGCTGGATCATTTTCTGGCGATGATACCTTAGTGACCACGAGACAGGGCAAAAAGAGATTAGAGAAATTCTGAGGGTTGCTTGTGGACGAATTCAAAATAAAGTCAGAAGAATTATTATCGGTATCTTTGCAACTCCCAGCACTTCCCCCTGCTTTGCGTTCGTAACTTTGATTGGTAGTGGCACTTAAAGGAGAAAGAGTAGTACCCTCCTTATAAGTTGTTGTGTTGCATAACCCAACTTGATCGATAATAGCACTTGAAGCATCTAAGAGTGCTATTCCGCCATCATCTGAAATTGAAGACCAAGTACCCGTATATGTGTCAAGTGGAGACGCTCCAGAATAGTTCGTAGAATTTCCAACCAGATAATATTGCCCAGGCTCTAAAGTTGTATTTATCGTTGCTAGAGGAGTTGCAGACACTGCGCCGCACCCAGTCGATTTTTTGATTGTCCAATTTACTATTGGAACTGACGCTCCCGTTGCATTATAAATCTCTACAAACTCATCATCCGCTCCATTTGGACCCCTTGTACGGAATTCACTAATGACAACACTCACCTTGTCCACAGCCCCCAGCGGCTTCGCCTCCACCACATCCGCACGCGGCGCGAAGAGCCCTGCACAAAGAACGATCAGCAGGGACAACACGAGCAAAGCGCGGGGGAATCTGTTCCAGTTTTGCATGGTGAATGAAAAGGCGTGGGGTTTGCTCACGCACAGAACCAGCTCAAGGCTGGGTGCGAAGCGAAACAGTCCACTACGAAGATTATACGCCACCCATCCTTCGTATGTCTAATTAAAAATCGTCATTGCAGACGAAATTGTTTATCTTGGATCAATTACCAGCTTGATGGCCGTACGCACCTTATCCTCAATTTCCACATCCACGAACTCAGGGACGCAGACGACTTCAATGCCATCGTTCTTGAGGTAACTGGTGGCAAGTACCAAAGCCTTCACGGCCTGGTTCACTGCGCCTGCTCCAATGGCTTGTACTTCCGCGTGCTTGTGCTCGCGAATTACTCCAGCGATAGCCCCGGCGACTGCAGAGGTACGGGAGTTGGCTGAAACTTTGATCATATCCATGGCAACCTCCCAAGGTTGGCTAAGTGGGGACACGTTCTTGTATGTGGATTGTACAGGAATCCCTTAAGAGATTCAAGCAGTATATTAGTATGATAATGATTTAGTAATATTAGTAGGGGGTGTGGATACTGTGGACAAAACCGATTCACCCCCATATACGGGATGAAGTACCTCGCCTCCCCCCAAGCCTAAGGTTGATTGCCCTTTTTGAATGTTCGCCACGCTGTGGAGAGATTCTGGATAACTTATCCACAAAATTGAGCCTTCTTTTCCACTTTTTGCGAGTCTTCCATATATTGGATTTCACAAATACTACCCCCCATATATGGGGGTGGTGAAATTTTGGCTGTCAGACCAATTTTCCGAAAAGTACGGGTATTGTCCACAGGGCAGGGGAGTTTTCCACAGTTTCAGGGGACTTATCCACAGTTTGGGCGGCTGTGGAGACATGTTGTCTAAACAAGAGCCCCTAAATATGGCCTGCCGATGGGATATTTCGGATAGCAATATGCCAAATATGGAGCGTTTGGCATATTGCTACTAAAAAAACTCGATCGGCTACTCTTCATGTCCATGTCTGTGATGAATATCAGGCATGTGGTCGTGCTCGTGTTCTTCAATGGCATGTTCGTGCTCGTGAGAATGTGCGCCTGTTATCATTTTTTCGTGTGGGTGTGTATGTGCGGGGTCATCATGCCTGTGGCTGTGCTCATGGAACAGGGCGGTGTGAACGTGAGAATGGGAATGCACCTCATTGATCAGCAGGAGCGCACCACCTATCATCAAAACACCGGCGAGGCTATACGCAAATGATGGGGATTCAGCGAAGATAATAATGGATAGCACCACACCCGCCAATGGAGCTGTGCCATATAAGGCGCTCGTCCGCGCTGCGCCGAGTCCGCGCATGGATAGGATGAAAAGAATGGTACTCATTCCATAGCTAACGAATCCCAAAATCATGGTGCTGAGAATGGATCTAACGGACGGCATTGCATTGCCAAGCAGGAACGCAAGGGAGAAGGAGAATGTGCCCGCCGCCAATCCCTTCCAAGCCACGATGACGAGCGGGTCTTTGCCTGAGATGTTTCGTGTCAGGTTATTGTCCAACCCCCAGAGCACACAGGCGAGAATAATTCCCAGCGCGCCGAGGGATAAGCCAAAGCCTTCGGAAAAATTGGTCGAGAGGAAAACGCTTGCAAGCGTAATCACGAGGATCGCCATCCACGCCCTGCGGCTGATGGATTCCTTGAAGAATAACAAGGCGATCAGGGTTGTGCCTACACCTTCAAAGTTCAACAGCAGTGAAGCCGTGGATGCAGGCGTGTTTTGCAGGCTGACCATCAACACAATGGGAGCCATGACCCCGCCGGAGATAATCGCGCCCGCCAGCCATTTTATATCTTCCTTTTTGATGCCGGCCTCTTTTTGTTGCGCAGGGCGGGTTAGTTTTTGTCCCAGTTTTATAAGCGAAATCCCCGTCCCGCTGCCGAGGTAAAGGAAAGCCGCCAGATAGACGGGTGAAATATCCCCAAGCAGTAATTTGGCAAACGGCGCGCTCGCCCCGAAGAATATGGCGGCGGTTAGGGCTTGTAAAACGAATGGGAGAGATTTTGTTTTCATGTGTTTTCCTCAATCGCTAAAGAGCATTAATACTTAACCCGTGCGAATCGCTTAATGACCCCGTAGGGGTCAAATGATTATAGCTTTTAGGTTGTGATAAATTCAACCCCGAAGGGGTGTCATGGCTCGGAAAACCATATGACACCCCTTCGGGGTTGGACTTCTTCCATAAATAATTTTCTATAATCATTTCATCCCTACGGGATTGAAATGGGAAAATAGTCTTTCTTCACTCAGATTGAGGCGTTAATATTGAAAAGATGATTTGCCAGCGGGAAAATATTAATTAGAGGCTCTTCGTATGGATGAATATTCTTAATGACTTTGATCGCCTCATTGACCAATTCCCGCCTGCAATTGACTTCGATCTTGTATTCGATCCCCTCACTGATCTTGCCGATCTCCCCTTCAAATGGATTCGCCCCCTCCAGCGGACGATAATATCCCTGCACGGGATAGATCGCCACGCAATGATCGTAATTTCCGATTCGCCCCACTCCGATCTTTGCGAGTTCATCGCGTATATTCAAAGCATATTCCTGCGGGGTAAATATCTCAAGCTTTACATCGCTGAAGTTTTCCATATTCTTCACTTTCATTTTGCGGTTACATGAGTATCAATGAAATCCCCGATCTCTTCAAATGCTTTTTTGCTTTCGGGGAGTAAATCTCCCAGTGCAGGCCAGACATGCCACAAGCCATCCCAAACTTTGAGAGTCACATCCACTCCAGCGGATTTGGCTTTCTCTGCCAGCATCAGCGCATCGTCCAACAGAACCTCATCACTGCCAACTTGGATTAGTAGTGGCGGAAAATTATGGAAGTTGGCGTAGATTGGGGAAATGAGCGGGTGGTTGGGTGTTTCTGTGCCAGCATAACAAGCCGCCCATTCACGCAAAACATCCGTCAGAAGAACACAGTCCGCTTTGGCTTTGGTGAGATGGGATTTGCCCGTAAAGGTTAAATCTGTCCACGGGGACATACATATAACAGCGGCAGGCAGCGGATCACCGGCATCTCTCAATGACAAAACGGCAGCCAGGCTTAATCCACCTCCCGCCGAATCGCCGGAGATGATGATGTCTTTTGGCTGATAGCCTTGCGCCAATACCCAGCGATATATTTTCACGGCATCATCGACAGCCGCAGGGAAGGGATGCTCCGGCGCTAGGCGATATTCAGGTAGGAGTATTTTTGTCTTTAGAGTCTGCGCCATGGGGATGCACATCATCAAGTGTGAATCTGCACCACCAGTCACATATCCACCACCGTGTAGATGAATAACGACCTTGTCAGTTTTTTCGTTGGATGGAGATATCCATTGGGAGGGGATACCATTTGCGTCGGCGTTTGTTATTGTCACGCCTATGGGTATGCGCATTAAGCTGGCGGTACTGGCAGAACGGGCGCGATTTTCCTCAATCGTAAGGCGCTTTTCTTTGAATACCTTGCGCAGGATGATTCGCCAGAAGCGGGCTTGCAGGCTGATTGACATCAGGCTCTTACGTTTCTGCCAAATCCGGGCTGGGCAAGGACTTTTCCATCTTTGAATACTTCAGTGCCACGCAAGACAACGCGAGTCACTTTCCCTTTCACTTTCCAACCCTCAAACGGAGTCCAATTGCAGCGGGTAAATTGATCTGCGGCTTTGATCTCGTAGGTTGCATTCTCGTCCACCTCGACCCAGGTTTCAGGTTGTTCGGGCAGGTTGAATATTTTTCGCGGATTGGTGTACATCTTTTGAGTAAGATCGTCTAAGGTCAAACGTCCAAGGTCAACAGCTGTTAGGAGCAGCGGCAGCGCAGTTTCCAAACCGGGGAATCCGGGCGGTGGATTTTCGCCGTCTTTCTCTTCAATGGTGTGCGGAGCGTGGTCGGTGGCGAAACAATCGATGACATCCAAATTTGTCCACAGGCTATCCACATCCTCTTT
>Ga0075156_10002470_pt1 | contig 10276 bp, 10 predicted proteins | sample JI81AbrownDNA_FD_70966 | JGI IMG/M metagenome (GOLD analysis project Ga0075156, IMG submission 70966) | Wastewater effluent complex algal communities from Wisconsin, to seasonally profile nutrient transformation and Carbon sequestration -... | ecosystem: Engineered > WWTP > Effluent > Algae...
TTGGCTGCCTTAGTGGTTGATCGCCTCCGCGACGCCGTGGCCGGTGAGGGAGCGGACCTCCATCTCGGCATACTTCGCGGCGTCGAACTCCTTGCTGAGCTTGGAGCCGACATAGCCCAGCAGGAAGCCGATCGGGATCGAGACCAGGCCGGGGTTGTCCAGCGGGAACCAGTGGAAGTCGATGTTCGGGTTCGTGATCATCGACGGGCTCAGGTTGGCCATGGTGCCGTCCGCGAGCTTGGTCGGCACTCCCGGCTTGCCGGAGACCACCGGGCTGAAGATGATCAGGCCGATCGAGGAGATGAGACCGCCATAGATCGACCAGAGCGCGCCTCGGGTGTTAAAGCCCTTCCAGAACAGCGAATACAGGATCGTCGGCAGGTTCGCCGACGCCGCGACCGCGAAGGCCAAGGCGACAAGGAAGGCGATGTTCTGGCTCTTGGCCAACATGCCACCGAGGATGGCGACGACGGCGATCACCATCGAGGCAATGCGGGCGACCTTGACCTCTTGCTCACCGGTCGCCTGGCCGTTCTTGATGACCTCCTTGTAGATGTCATGCGCGAACGTTGCCGACGCGGCGATGGTCAGCCCGGCGACCACGGCGAGGATCGTCGCAAACGCGATGCCGGAGATGATGCCCAGCAGGGTGGACCCGCCGAGTTCATAGGCCAGCAGCGGCGCGGCGGCGTTGGCCTTGCCAGGGGCTGCGTTGATGCGGTCCGGCCCGACCAGTGCGGCGGCGCCGAAGCCGATGACCAGGGTCAGCAGATAGAACCCACCGATGAGCCAGATGGCCCACTCGACCGACTTGCGAGCCTGCTTGCTGGTGGGGACGGTGTAGAACCGCTGCAGCACGTGCGGGAGTCCGGCGGTGCCGAGGACCAGCGCCAGCGACAACGAGATGAAGTCGATCTTGGTGGTCGTGTCCTTGCCGTACTTCATGCCATAGGTGGTGAGCTTCTCGGCCGCCTTGGAGGTCTTCTCCACCGACGAACCCGAGGTCGTGTCCACGGCACCCTGGAACAGCCCGCTGAGGGAGAAGCCGTACTTGCCGAGCACCCATACGGTCATCACGAACGCACCCGCGATCAGCAGGATGGCCTTGATGATCTGCACCCACGTAGTGCCCTTCATACCGCCGACCAGCACATAGGTGACCATGACGGTGCCCACGATGGCGATCACGATGTTCTGCGCCGTGTCGCCTGAGACACCGAGCAGCAGCGAGACCAGCCCGCCCGCACCCGCCATCTGCGCCAGCAGATAGAACAACGACACGCACATGACCGACACGGCGGTCGCGATCCGCACCGGACGCTGCCGCAGCCGATAGGACAGCACGTCGGCCATCGTGAACCGGCCGGTGTTGCGCATGAGTTCGGCGACCAGCAGCAGCGCCACGAGCCACGCGACGAGGAAGCCAATCGAATACAGGAAGCCATCCAGGCCGGTCAGGGCGATGGCGCCGGCAATGCCGAGGAATGACGCCGCCGACAGATAGTCGCCCGCGATGGCGATGCCGTTCTGGCGACCGGAGAAGGCGCCGGCCGAGGTGTAGTACTGCTCGGCGGTCTTCTTGCCCGACGCGACGCGGATGACGATCGCGAGGGTGAAGACGACAAAGGCGAGGAAGATCCCGATGTTGAGCTTCGGGTTGCCGACCGTGGTGGCGGTCGCGAGGGTGCTGAGGCTGGTCACTTGGCGCTCCCGTCGAGGTGGTCGCCCAAGGCTTCAGCCGCCGGGTCGAACTCCCGGTTGGCCCAACGGGCATACATGAAGGTGATCGCAAAGGTCGTCACGAACTGCAGGAATCCGAAGATCAGCCCGACGGAGACATTGCCCGCCACGTGCTTGTTCATGAAGCCCGGCGCGAAGATCGACAACAGGACATAGAGGAAGTACCACGCGAGGAAGAACGCCGTCGCCGGGAAGACGAAGCCGCGAAATTTGCGCCGCAGACTCTGGAATTCGGGGCTCTGCTGCACAGCGACATAGGCCTCGCTGGTGGCAGTCGGTTTGGTGCTCAAGGCCACCTCCGGCCATCTGGGGCAGGCCTCGTTGCCTGCCGCTCGGACCCACCCTTCCCTTGTCGTATGCCGCGGCGCCAGCACGCGCGACCCAGGTCGCGCCGAGCGGGGCACGGCTTCGCTATGCGGGTCCCGCGTCTGCGCCGAACGGCGCCTCTCGCGCGCCGAACGGTCGTGACCTGCGGGTTTGTTCCTCAGGTCAGCAGGGATGTTCAGGTAAGCAGGGATGTTCAGGTCAGCAGCGACTCGGGCGTATGCAGGCGTGCCATCGTCGCGCGGGTGTGCGGCGGGATCGCGCCGGGGGTCAGCAGCGAGACGGCGATCGTGACGACGAAGGCGAGGGGCGCCGACCAGGCCGCCGGCTGGGCCAGCAGCAGCGCGAGCCAACTGTCGTCGCTGGTGAAGCCCAGCAGGGTCGCACCGGCGGCGAGGCTGGCCGTGACCGAGCCGACGATGAGACCGGCCGTCGCGCCCGCGGTCGTCAGGCGGGGCCACCACACCCCGAGCGCCAGCAACGGGGCGAAGGTTGAGGCCGCAACTGCGAAGGCCAGCCCCACGGTGCTGGCCAGGCCGACCGGAGCCAGCAGCCACGTGACAACAAGGGGGACCGCAAGGCCGACGACGGTCGCGAGCCGGATCCCGAGGCGGTCCGGCAGATCCTCCCCGGCGAACCGCGGCAACAGGCGCCGGGCGACATCCTGGTCGAGGATTCCGGCCACGGACATCGCCAGCCCGGAGGCGGTGCTCAAGAAGGCCGCGAAGGCGCCGCCGGCCAAGAGCGCCGACAAGAGGTTCGCTGAGGTCCCGTCGAGGAGAAGGTGGGGTGCGAGCAGGACGATCCCGTCGGTCCGGGCCCCCTCCGGGAGGCGCGAGGCATAGGCGCGGCCGAGCGCGGCATACACCGGCGGGAAGAGGTAGAACATGCCGAGGAGGCCGAGGACCACGACCGTGGTGCGGCGCGCGTCGCGGCCGTCAGGGTTGGTGTAGAAGCGCACGAGAACGTGCGGCAGTCCCATCGTGCCCAGGCACAGGGCGAGCAAGGTCGAATAGGTCGCATAGAGTCCCGATCCGGGACCGGTTCCCGCGGAGACCCACAAGGTCGCCGGGTCCAGGGATGGGGCGGCGGGATCGGCGCGCCATACGGCCAAAAGGATGAAGGCGGGCAACGAGATCGCCGTGACCTTGACCCAATATTGCATTGCCTGCACCAGCGTGATCGAGCGCATCCCGCCGGCGCTGACGGCGAGGGCGACGACCACTGAGACGACGGTGCCGCCGACCCACGTGGGCCAGCCGGTGACCTGGCGCAGCGCGATTCCCGCCCCTTGGAGCTGCGGGATGAGATAGAACCACCCGATGCCGACCACCAGAGCCGAGCAGAGCCCGCGGATCCGGCGCGATTCCAGGCGCAGCTCGGCGAAGTCCGCCAGGGTGTAGGCACCGGAGCGCCGCAGGGGAGCGGCGATGAGGACGAGCAGGACGAGATAGCCCATCGTGTAGCCGATCGGGAACCACAGCATGTCGATGCCGCGGCTGTAGACGAGCCCGGCGACGCCGAGGAAGGACGCCGCCGAGAGGTACTCGCCGCTGATCGCGCTCGCATTGCGCCACGGCGTCACCTGGCGGCCGGCCACATAGAAGTCCGAGGTCGCCCGCGAGATGCGCAGGCCGTAGCTGCCGATGGCCAAGGTGGCCACGCAGACCGCGACGATCGCGGCCAGGCTGAGTGGCTGGGTCATGTCTTGTCGATGACGTCGACGAAGGTCGCCTCGAGATTCTCGCTGGCCCGCGTGTAGTAGCGGGCGCCGATCACGGCCGCCGGATAGACCGCGAGGCCGAGGACCAGCCACAGGACGGGAATCGGGCCGACGCGCAGCAGCCGCAGCTCGGGCCAGATCGCCAGGGCAAGCGGCACCGCCCCCAGCAGCAGGGCTGCGACGAGGAGCACGCTGGCCGAGAGACGCAACTGGGCGCGCATCAGCCCGGCGACATACACATCGCCGAGCCGAGTCTGCTCGGTGAGTTCCTCGGCCACGGGCCGATCAAGATGTCGTATGGCGCGCCGCCGCGAACTCGTGACCCGCACCCGGGCGGGGGGCTGGGTGGGGGTCGTCACGCCAGGTCGCGGGGACGCAGCAGGTGGGCGCGCACATCACGCAGATGTCGGCGGCTGACGGCGAGTTCGACGCCCCCGACGATCACCGCGCAGCGGCCCTGGTTCATCCGGACTTCGGTGACATGCGGCATCGCCACCAGGGTGCTGCGGTGGATACGCACGAAGCCCGCGGCCGCCCACCGGTCCGCCAGCGAGGCCAGCGACGCTCGCACGAGGTGGGAGCCGGTCTCGGTGTGCAGACGCGCGTAGTCGCCGTGGGCAATCACATAACGGATGTCGGCACGGTTGACGAAGCGGGTGACCCCGCCGAGTTCGACCGGGATGGTTTCGTCAGGGACGGACTCGTCATCGGCGCTGTGGCGTGGGTCGGCCGCCCGCGCCCCCGCCGCAGCCCCGGTCCCCGCCACGACCGCGGCGGCGCGGCGCACGGCCTCGGCAAGCCGCTCCGGGCGGACCGGCTTCATCACGTAGTCGACGGCGTGAACCGCGAACGCATCCACCGCGTGCTGGTCGTGCGCGGTGACGAAGACAACCGCGGGGCGCTGGGTGAACCGGCTGAGGATGCGGGCGAGTTCCATCCCGTCCAGTCCGGGCATGGAGATGTCGCTGAAAATGACATCGATGTGCTCGGCATCGAGCAGTCGGAGGGCATCCGTGCCCGAGGCGGCCAGGTGAATGGCGCCGATGCGCTCGTCGCGGTCGAGGAGGTAGCGCAACTCCGAGCGCGCCGGTGCCTCGTCATCGACCACCAGCGCCGACAGCCCGCCGGACGTCTCGCCACTCATCGCACGCAGCCTACGGCCTGCTCACGCCCGGGTGTGCGGGGCGAATTTGGGGATCCGGAAGGAGCACCGGGTTCCCGCCCCGGGAGCCGTCTCGACCACGAGACCGTGGTCATCGCCATACACCGTGCGCAGGCGCGCGTCGACATTGCCGATGCCGTGCGACTCGCCCGGGGCGATGCCGTCGATGATGGCGCGGATCCGCTCGGGATCGGCCCCGACGCCGTCGTCCTCGACGACGATCTCCGCCTCCGCCCCGCGGTCGGCGGCGGTCAGGGTCACGGTGCCGACGCCCTCTTTCGCGGCCAGGCCGTGGCGAACCGCGTTCTCCACCAAGGGTTGAATGGCCAGGTAGGGCAGTTGGACGGACAGCACCTCCGGGGCGATGAGGAGGTGAATCTGGAGGCGCTCGCCGAAGCGCGCCTGCTCCAGGACGAGATAGCGCTCGACATTGCGCAACTCGTCGGCGAGCGTGGTGAAGGCGCCGCCGCGGCGCAGCGCATAGCGGGTGAAGTCGGCGAACTCCAACAACAGCTCCCGGGCGCGTTCGGGATCGGTCCGCACGAAGGACGCGATCGCGCCGAGGGAGTTGTAGATGAAGTGCGGGCTGATCTGGGCGCGCAGCGCGGCAAGTTCGGCCTCGCTCGCCCGCGCCCGCTCGCGGCTCAGATCCGCGAGTTCGACCTGCGTGGAGAGCCAACTCGCTACCTCGGCCGCGGCCCGCGCCAGCCCCGCCGTCACTGCCGGTCCGTATGCCGCGAGCGCCCCCACCACGCGACCATCCGTCACGATCGGGGCGACGATGGCGGCCCGGATATGGCAGTTGGCGTCGGTGCAAGCGACGTCGCGGTGATCGAGAACGACGGTCTCGCCCGTGCGGAGGGTGCGTTCGCTCGCGGTTTGAGCGTCCTTGGCGTGGTGTCGTCCGGCGCCATCCCAAGTGACCTCGCCGTCGAGGCTGGTCAGCGCGACCGCATGCGTGCCGAGCATCTGGCGCAGATGCCGAGCCGCCTTGCCGGAGCCCTCCGGGGTGAGGCCGGCGCTGAGGTGGCGCGAGGCCAGGGCCGCCGTGTGCAGGGTCTCGTAGGTCGCGCGGTGGGTGTCGCTGAGGAATCCCCGGGATCGCCCGCGAACCCGGCGGGCGAGCAGCGAGGCGAGCAGGACCGCGGCGAGCACCACGAGAACACCGGCGGCGGTCGGCCAGTGGATCTGATCGCCCATACGAATCCCCTCTCCCCGAGACGGGAGATCCCGGAGAACGGGAACGGCCCCGGTTGGGGGGGAGGCAACCGGGGCCGCGCTCACGTGGACTCGGGGGGGTAATCCCACGTGAGCGGGTGGCTCGACCCGAAGGGAGTCACCTGCGCCAATCGTGAGGCATAAGCAGGTCCGGTGCAACTCACCTCGCCGTCGGCGGTTACCTCGGTTACCGAAGGCGACCGGCGAGAACCGCGTCGGCGATGGCGTGTCCCTCCTCGGCCGCGGCGACCAACGCGTCGGCGCAGTGCTCCAGCCAGACGACGATCCCGGCCCGGGTCCCTTGCCCGTATGCCGCGAGCGCACCGTGGTAGGCCGCGGCGCCTCGGCGGTGGTGCCCGACCTCGGGAACGGCGACGCCGGTCGGGTCGAGTCCGGCGGTCTTGATGACGGTCCGTTCGACGGCCCTCGCGACGAGCCCATTGCCGCGGGTGAAGGGGCGGGCATGCGCGATCTCGGCGTGGGCGATGCCGGCGACGACGAGCGCGGGCAGGTCGGGCTCGGCGAGGATGGGATCGAGGGCGTCCAGTCGGGCGGCGGCGGCGGCCGACGGGGCGGCCGGGCCGAGGATGGCGAACTCCGTGCAGTCGCGACCGCTGGGGCGCGGGCGGCCGAGTTCTTCCTCCGGGACGAGTTCGGCGGCGGCAGCGAGGTGCAGGCGGGCGATGGCCTGGCGTGGGGCTTGCCGTAGCTGGGCGCCCAGGGATTCGGTGGCGGCGGTGGCGGCCATGGCGCCGTGGAGCACCTGCTCGGCGGGATCCGGAGCCGTCGACCGGTCGCGGGCTCCGCGCATGAGATCGCGGACGACGTCGAGGTCGGAGCGGGCCCCGTCGAGTTCGGCGCTTGCCCACGCCCCGCGGATGCGGGACTCGGCCGCGCCCTCGGGGATGCGACGACGCAGGGCCTGGTGCCAACGCAGTCGCGTGCAGGCTTCGCGGGCGCGATCGTTGGCCGCGACGACCTCGGGGAGGTCGGCGATCGTGGTCAGGGCAGCCAGCGGAGCAAGCACGGTGGCACTGTATGCCGCACCCCGACCGGGGTTGTCCACAGGCGCCGATTGGGCAGTTGTGATCTTCGTCCACAGGGGTGGCCGCGATAGGTGGCCGAGGGGCGCGATCCCTTTGCATCCTCGGGTATGGCGATTTTCGGGATCACGTCGGCCTCGGGCGGGCTGGGGGTCTCCACGTTGACCTGCGCGTTGGGGGCTGCGGTCGTGCGGCAGGGCGGGACTGCAGTGGTTGTGGACGGCACGGTCATGCATGGGGGGTTGCACGTCACGGCAGGAGTGGAGCATGAGCCGGGCTACCGCTGGCGCGATCTGGTGGAGGTCGACGGACCGGTGGACGGGGAGCGGCTGCTGGGGCATCTGCCGGTGGCCGCCGGGGTCGCGGTGCTCTCGGCCGGGCGGGCGGCCGGCGCCCCCGACGGGGTGCTCGACGAGGACGTGCCACCGGCCGCCTTCACCGGTGTCGTGCGCAGCCTGGGTCGGGTGTGCGATCTGGTGGTGATCGACTGGGGGCGGTCCTGGCCGGTGGCCGGGGTCGGGGAGGCGTGGCTGATCGTGGCGGGGCTGAGTCCCTCCGGGCTGGCGGACGTTGCTGCGGCGGTGCGTCATCGGGAGGTGGCCGGGTGTGCTGGCGTGGTGACCCGCGGGCGGCGTCCCGATTCCGGGCTCGCCTCGGCGCTGGCCGGGCACGTCGGCCTGCCGCTCTTGGGGGAGCTGGCCGACGATCGCACCGTCGCTCGGGCGGTGGAGCGCGGCGACCTTCCGGGCGAGCGGTCTCGGGGGCCGCTCGCCCGGGTAGCGGACGCGCTGGCCACCGCCTTGGTCGAGGCGGTGTGAGCCATGCAGTTCGCCGCACCCATCGACGCCCGGATTCGGGCGGGCCAGGCGCCCGCGCCCGCCGTGATCAAGACCGTCGTCGACGACCTCGCCGATCGCCTTGGCGCCCAGGGCGTGCTGCGGGAGGAAGCACGGCTCCTGGCCGACCTCGCTGGTCTCGGACCGCTGGCGCCGTTGGCCGGCGAGCGGGGCATCACTGACATCCTCGTCAACGGTGACGGTCTGACCTGGGTGGATCGAGGGCGCGGGCTGGAGCGCTGCCCGGATCACGACTTCCCGGACGCCGTTCACGTGCGGCGCTTCGCGGTGCGCTTGGCCGGCCTGGCCGGTCGGCGGCTCGATGACAGCCAGCCGTGGGTCGACGGGCTCCTGCCGGGTGGGGTGCGCCTGCACGCGATCCTGCCGCCGCTTGCGGCCGAAGGCACGAGCATCAGTTTGCGGTTGCTGCGGCGCGGGGCGCTGCGGCTGGCCGACTTGGAGTCGGTGGGGATGTGCACGGCGGCGCAGGCCGACCGCCTGCGCGAGTTGGTGGCCACGAAACAGGCCTTCGTCGTGACCGGCGGCACCGGGGCGGGCAAGACGACCTTGCTGGCGGCGCTGCTGGCCGAGGTCGACCCCACCGAGCGGCTGCTCGTCGTCGAGGATGTGCTGGAGATTCCGTTGCACCACGCCCACGTCGTCCGACTGCAGGCGCGGCCGGCCAATGTCGAGGGCACCGGTCTGGTCACCCTGGTGGATCTCGTGCGCCAGGCCCTGCGGATGCGGCCGGACCGGCTGGTGGTCGGGGAGGTCCGCGGCGCCGAGGTCCGGGAGTTGTTGTTGGCGCTGAACACCGGTCACGAGGGCGGCTGCTGCACCTTGCACGCCAACAAACCCGCCGACGTGCCGGCGCGGCTGGAGGCGCTCGGGGCGCTGGCCGGTATGTCGCGCGAGGCTGTCCGCTCTCAGGTAGCCACGGCCATCCACCACGTCGTCCACGTTGCGCGGCGGCCCGGGGGCCGGGTGATCCAGTCGATCGAACGGCTACAGGTGTGAGCGCCGCCGGTGCGATCCTGATCGGCGGGCTGCTGCTCGCCGCTGCCTGGTTGGTCTGGCCCCGTCGTCGGCGCGCGCGCCACGCCTCGGGAGGTGATGGCGCTGGCCGGGACCGGTCGGCGGCGGAACGCGCCGAGTCCGTGGCCGGGGCGCTGGAATCCATCGCCATGTGTTTGCAGGCCGGGCTCACGCCCGCTCGGTCCGTGGAGATCGCGGCGGAGCGGCTGTCACCAGATTCCGTGGTCGCCGGTGTCCTGCTGGACGTGCGGCGAGCCCTGCTGCGCGGCGACCCGGGCGGGGTGGTGTGGACGCGGCATACGGCACAGGTGCCGGAGTTGCGGCTGCTCGCTGGCGCGTGGAGCCTGACCGAGGTCAGCGGCAGCGCGCTGCAGCCGGCGGTGGCGTGGTCGGCGGAGCAACTGCGCGAGCAGCGGGCCGCGGCCGAGCGACTCGAGGCCGTGACCTCCGGGGCGCGCTCGTCGATGATGCTGATGCTGCTGTTGCCCTTCGCCGGGGTCCCGATTGGCGCCCTGATGGGCATCCCGCCGTGGCGCCTCTATGGCAACATCCCGGCGGCGGTGGGCTGCATCATCGGGTTCGGGTTCGCCCTGGGCGGGCTCGCGGGGGCTCGGCGCATCCTGTCGCGGGCCCTGCGTCCCAGGCTTCTTCCGCCCGATCCGCCACACCCCGTCAGCACGACGGCCGAGATCACCGATGCGGCACTGCTGCTGCATCTGGCACTGAGCGGCGGCGCCGGGGTGATCGAGTGCTTGGAGGCCGTGGTCCCGTCGTGCCGGGGCCGGGTTCGCGCCGACCTCGAACGCGTGGCCGCTGCCTACCGCTGGGGTCTCACGCACGACGAGGCCTGGGCGTATGCCGCGCCGGAGTGGGAGCCCGTCGCCCTCGCCCTCGGTCTGGCGATCGACCACGGGGCGGCACCCGCCGGCGCCGTCAGGGCGGCCGCTCGGCGCCTGCAGGCGAGCGAGCGGGCGCGACTGGAAGCCGCCGCGGGCAAGGCCGGGACCATGCTCCTGCTGCCCTTGGCGGCGATGTTCCTGCCGGCCTTCGCCCTGACGACCATGCTGCCGCTGGTGCTCGCCCTTGCCCCCACGCGCCTCGGTGCGTGACCGCCTGCCGACCGCCAACAAGGTCAGACGTTTCGGCACCTCTGCGTGTCGAAACGTCTGACCTAGTGGTGCGTTAGCTCACCGTG
>Ga0075156_10002471_pt1 | contig 10276 bp, 10 predicted proteins | sample JI81AbrownDNA_FD_70966 | JGI IMG/M metagenome (GOLD analysis project Ga0075156, IMG submission 70966) | Wastewater effluent complex algal communities from Wisconsin, to seasonally profile nutrient transformation and Carbon sequestration -... | ecosystem: Engineered > WWTP > Effluent > Algae...
GAGACCGCTCGGATCAGTACGGTCCTCGACATACAGAGTAGCCGATATGCCCAAACCCACGAGAGACTCCAGGACGATTGCGGTCGCTACCTGGATGACCGGTGTGTCATCGTTTTGGAAGTGGAGTTTTTGCCAGGCGCGGGTAGTCTTCAGATAGGCTTCAGTAGCCTGGATAGGGGATAATACTTGCATGATGTGCCTTTCTCCCGGTTTGGGAAGTAGAGTCGGATTGGTAAGGAGTTTTGGGGCAGCTACCCCAAAGAGAAACGTAGTGGTAGTATAGCATGGGGGTCCACAAGTGTCAATACAGAATGGTGGCACAGAGCGCCAATTCCTGGTATACTAGAGGGAGCAGAAGTAGAATAAATATTACTATATGAACGTCCAGACATTTGCCATAGAGGGCCCAAAACTCATTACTCTCGACGTGTACCCAGACGCCCGGGGGAGTTTCCGCGAGACGTATAACCAGAGCCGCTATAGCGAGCTGGGTATCCCGCCTCTCGTCCAGGACAACCTGTCGATCTCTAAGCGCGGGGTAGTACGAGCGCTGCATATGCAGGTAGCGCCCCACGCACAGGGCAAGCTGGTGTATATACTACGTGGCAAAGTACGCGATGTAGCCGTAGACATGCGAGTGGGTTCGCCCACCTATGGGCAGCATGTAGTGGTAGATCTATCGGCTGAGGTACCAACGCAGTTCTGGATCCCCGCTGGATTCGCCCATGGATTCATAGCCCTCGAAGACGATACCGTATTCGCCTACAAGTGTAGCGATGTCTACGACAAGGCCTCGGAGCGGGGGGTTCGCTACAACGACCCAACACTCGCTATAGACTGGGGTATGCCGGAGTCCGAGATCATCGTAAACGAGCGCGACTTGGCCCACCCACTTTTTGCCGATATAGACCCAAGTACCCTTAAATTCTAAATACTGACCTATGAAAATCCTCGTCACGGGCGGTGCTGGCTTCATCGGTGCCAACTACATACACTATGTACTATCGAACCACAGCGACTGCGAAGTGGTGAACCTTGACCTGCTGACCTATGCGGGCAACCTGTCGAGTCTGAAGCAGTGGGAGGGCGATAGTCGCTACCAGTTCGTCCATGGCGACATACTTGATGCCAAACTCGTCGATACGCTCATGGGGCAGGTAGATGCTGTGGTACACTTCGCTGCCGAGTCCCATGTCGATCGGTCCATCACCGACCCACTATCATTCGTCCGGACCAACGTGCTGGGTACTGGAGTACTCCTCGATGCCGCTCGCAAGCACAAGCGTCGTTTCCACCATGTCTCTACTGACGAGGTATTTGGCTCACTCGCACCCTCTGATCCTGCGTTTGATGAGTCCACGGCCTACGACCCACGCAGTCCCTACAGCGCGTCCAAAGCCGGCAGTGACCACTTGGTGCGTGCCTACTACCACACCTATGGCCTGCCTATCACTATCAGCAACTGCTCCAATAACTACGGCCCGTACCACTTCCCCGAGAAATTGATCCCGCTGGCTATTACCAGGCTCATGGAGGGGAAGACTGTGCCGGTATACGGTGCTGGCGACCAGGTGCGCGACTGGCTGTACGTAGTAGACCACGCTCGGGCTATACACCTGATCCTTACTACTGGCACTATAGGCGAGACCTACTGCGTGGGTGGGGAGAACGAGCACCAAAACATCGATGTGGTCCGTAAACTGATCGCCCTCCTCGGTCATGACGAGAGCGCTATACACTACGTCGCCGATCGTCCAGGTCACGATACCCGCTACGCTATTAACCCGACCAAGATACAGACACAGCTTGGGTTTAAGCCCTCCGTCACGTTCGACCAGGGACTGGCACAGACGGTGCAGTGGTATAAGGACAACGAAGACTGGTGGCGTGGAATAATCTCGGGAGACTACACCAAGTACTACGATCAGCAGTATGGCAAGCATGAATAGAATATTTTCTTGAATTGAAACAGTTATAGTATGAATTCAGATAAAAAAGCACTAGTACTAGGATCACTCGGCATGCTAGGTCAGGAGATAGTGCGAGTACTTCAATCCAAAAATATATCCGTGGTAGCGTGGGACCGTGGCGATATCGACGTAACCGACTTCGCTACTCTCGAGGGTCGTATTCGGTCCGAGCGTCCGAGCGTCATTTACAACTGTGTCGGGTACAACGCTGTAGACCAGGCCGAATCGAGCGATGAGGAATACACCAAGGCGCTCCTCCTGAACCGGGACGTACCGGGGGAGCTGGCCCGTATTGCCAAAGTTCTTGACATCCCTCTCGTCCACTACTCTACCGACTACGTGTTTAGCGGCGTGCGCCCAGATGAGTCTTTCACTGGCTACACCGAGGATGCCGCTACTGGCTCGGTTAGTCGCTATGGAGAGTCCAAACTCCTGGGGGAGCAGGCTATAGCCGCTACGGGGGCCCGTGCCTATACTATCCGCCTGTCGCGCCTGTTTGGGCAGCCCGCGGGGAGCATAGTGGGCAAGCGCAGTTTTTTTGACATTATGACTACACTCGCCGACGAGGGGAAGAACATACAGGCTGTGAGCGATGAGTGGGGGAACTTCACCTATGCGCCAGACTTGGCCGCTGCCAGCGTGGACTTGTGGCTGTCGGACTACCCCTCTGGTATCTACCACCTGGCCAATAGCGGGGTAGCCAGCTGGTACGATGCCGCCGTAGCACTCTTCGCCGTGCAGGGCCGCAGCGTAGCGGTAGGGCAAGTATCCGGAGCGAGCTTCAATAGGCCGGCCAAGCGCCCCGATTATTCGCCACTGATCAATACCAAGTACCCACCGCTGCGTGACTACACCGAGGCCCTGAAGGAGTTTTTGAAGAAATAAAAAACACCCCACCAGCAACATTGTGCTTGTGGGGGATTCAGGTCATTCGAGAAGCCTACTCAATTCCTCGGAATCGCATGCGTACTATTTCAGCTGCCTCCTCTTCATAGTGCCTGGCGAGTTTCTTTTGTCGCTCTGACTTGGTCAGTGCGAGATAGCTCAGCCCGAGGAACACGATACCGAGAGTGGCGCGTATACCAATAAGGTAGATCTCAAAACTTGGTGGCAGGTACGATGCCAATACAAATGTCAGGGCTGTACAGGCGACAAGAAGTGCCATATACAGAGCTACCTTAGATACTTCTGTATGAGCAGCTCTTTGAGCCGTCAGGGCCATCTCTAGTTTGCAGTTGGACGCGAGCCACCGTTCCATTTTATTTTTGAAAGCCTCCCCTTTCTTTTCTTCGGTCAGTGGTGGTTTCAGTTCGTTGGCCTTCTTTTGGTCATTCCTAGCGGCAAGCCACCAGACCGCTGAGAGGACCAAGCAGAACGTGGGTATGCCAGCGGCGAGCGTCCCAATGGGCGGTGGTGATCCGACAATGAGCCAGTACAGGCCTGTAGCTGCCAGAAGCACCCAGCCCAGAACCTGGAAAACCCAGTAGTACTGAAGGTGTTCTTTGGCTTTACGTTCATGCCATGCAATGGCGCGTTCGTTGGCTTGTGCGCTGTGTGCCTGGGCGACTTCCCTTACTGTAGCGGTGTTCATTCCTGCACTCCTTTCAGTGGTTCGGCGGGGTTGTGTGCTGCACTCAGGGCGTCGGCTTTTTCGAAGGCTCGGTCGCCACGCACTTCGATTACGACAGACGTCAGGAACAGTAGACCAATAGCCACCGTGGCCACACCGGCGATGAACTGACCAGAAGTGATCAAGTAGACCGCAAGTATGATCAGTGCCAAGATGGCCACCATGTAGAGCGTGCCAGACAGGTTGTTGTAGCGCTGACCTCGAGCGTTCAACTCGGCGATAGATTCCATAGGAACCTCCTTAGGTTGTTAAATTGCTGCCCATGATTTGGGATACCTGTAGTCTATCAGGAAACAGGGGTTTCTGTCAAGAGTTATTTTGACCAGATTTGACAAAAAAAGCTCAGTAGTGTACAATAGAGATATTAGTGTTCTTTTCCCATATTTTGCTTGTAACGTCAAAATGTATGAAACCCGCCGTACCACACGCCAAGATTGACAAAAGTACTACCTATAGTGACCTCTTCGAAGCCTTTATTGGAGGCTTTCCTGAGCGTTCTCAGATCGTGCTGCGCCGCCGTTTTGGTATTGGCAGTGGCAAGCCCGAGACACTCGACGCTATCGGTCAGGGGTACGGCATTACCCGCGAGCGTGTACGTCAGATCATGGAGCAGCTGCTGCGATTTATCCGTACCGAGCTGCGCCGCGAGGGGTTCAGCCACCCGCTGATAGCCAAGGCAGAGGCCCACATAGCGGTGACCCACGGAGTAGCGAAGCTCGATGTATACCTGGACGCCCTAGCAAGTAACGAACACGATAAGCAGGCCCTATACGGACTCCTACATGCCCACCCACACTTCGAAATCCTGCGCGAAGACGACGCCCACCACACTCGTGTGACCCACACCGGTATCAAGACCGACGAGTGGGAGAAGATCCGCGCTACTGTAGAGGAGATGCTGAAGGATCGTAGCGAAGGCGTGTCTGAGCCCGAGTTCTTTGCCCAGCTGCGCAGTGTGAGCCCAGGACTCTCGGACGATACTATACGCCACTACCTGAGCCTAATGAAGGCCGTAGCTAAGAGCAGCTTTGGTGCCTGGGGTAAGAAGAGCTGGAGCGACATAGAGCCCAAAGGGACTCGCGAACGCGCCCTGATCGTGCTGCGCAAAGAGAAGAAGGCTTTGCACTACCGAGAGATCGCCCGCCTGATAGACGAGTATGGCCTGAACCAAAAGCAGAAAAAGACGCACTTCCAAACTGTCCACAACGAATTGATCAAACACAAGGACTTCGTGCTCGTGGGTCGTGGTATGTACGCCCTGCGCGAATGGGGGCACGAGAACAGCGGCACTGTGCGCGATGTGATCGACAAGATACTCCGTGCCGCCGGTAAACCGATGAACCGTGAGGATATAATTGCCGAGGTACTGCGCGTCCGTCAGGCTGAGCCAGCTACCGTGGCTATCAACCTCAACACCCACTTTGCCAAAGTTGGACGAAAGGCGTATACTATAAAGGAAGTATAATTTTCTCAAACAGACAATCATGGATAACAGCGTGAACCAAGATTTCATCACCTTTTTCACCATGGCGTGGAGTGGGCTGTCGCAGGTCTGGTATCTCGTCGTGCCTTTTGCGTTGTACTCTATCTTTGTCGACTACTGGATGGATTTCGTCGACGAGAAATGGGAGTCCAAGCTGTCATTTATAACTCTCGAGATCGTAGCACCTAAGGAAATGGAGAAGTCTCCGCAGCTGATGGAGCAAATCTACGCTGGGTTCTCTGGGGTGATCTCTACGCCTACCGTGACCGAGCACTGGGTCGACGGCAAAGACAACCCCAAATTTAGCCTCGAGATCCGTGGTCACGCCGGTGTCGTACATTTCTACGTTACCTGCTTTAGTAAATTCCGCGACCTGGTCGAGGCGCACTTCTACGCTCAGTACCCAGGTGTCCAGCTGGTCGAAGTGCCCGACTACGCTATGGAGCTCCCGGCGAGTGTGCCCAATAATAAATACGACCTGTGGAGCGCTGACTTCAAGGCTACCAAGCCCGACCCATACCCTATTCGTACCTTCCGTGAATTTGAGGAGACTGTGACAGGGAAAATGATTGACCCACTCGCTAACCTGGTTGAGGTGTTTTCCCGCGCCAGCAGCGAAGAGCACCTGTGGCTACAGATCATAGCCAAGCCACGCAAAGAGGACTGGGTGATAGAGGGGAACCAATTCGTAAAAGACCTGGTCGCCGAATGGGGAGAGGAGTCTAACGGTGGTGGACACAAGAGCGGCTCGAGCATTTTTGGCAAGCTCTTCCGTGATATCTTTGAGATGTTTGGGAATTTCTTCCCCGCTCTCTGGGGGCGCGAGACGAGCTGGTCTGGTGGCGGGCACGACGAGCACGCTAGTGTCGACCCAATACCACTCGACCTGCGTCTATCGCCGAGCCAGCGCAAGATATTGGAGGCTATACACCAAAACATTAGCCGACCTATGTACGGGATCAAGATGCGCTATATGTACATTGGCCCCAAGGGGAGACTCAACAGCTCCACCGTGGCTTCGTCAGTGGGTTCTATTAAAGGCTTCAACGATATGCAGCTGAATGGTGTGGCACCCGATGGTAATACTAAGACCTCGGACCCAGAGTTCATCTTTGCCGAGCATCGCCGCGATTTCCGTAAGCGCAAGCAGTACAACCGTTACCGCCACCGTGCTTTTGCCAAGGGCCCAACATTCTACTTTAGCTCCGAGGAACTCGCCACCATATTCCACATACCCGATCAGGCCATTAGCAATCCAAGCCTTGGTCGTGTGACTGCTAAGCTTGGGTCAGCTCCTGCCAACCTGCCGGTAGAGGATCTCGAGAACTCCCTCTAAAAACCCATTCATACACAATATTCACCCTATGCCAGAGACCAACCAGATTGCTTTTTTTGCCAAGACAAATTTCCGAAACGCTGAGCGCGTATTTGGTATTAAACAAGACGACCGCCGCCGCCACATGTATGTGATCGGGAAGTCCGGTATGGGTAAGACGAACCTGCTCGAGAACCTCGCTATCCAAGATATACAGCATGGCCACAGGATCTGTTTCATAGATCCACACGGTGACAGCGCTATCAAGCTCATGCAGTCGATCCCGAGCCACCGCCTCGAGGACGTGATCTACTTTGATCCAGGCGACCAAGACCACCCAATCGCCTTCAATATCCTGGAACAAGTACCCGAAAGCGAGCGCAGTCTCGTAGCGTCTGGTCTAGTAGGTATATTCAAAAAAATCTACGCCGACTCGTGGGGACCACGCTTGGAGTATATCCTCCGCAACGCTATCCTGGCGCTGCTCGAGAACGAGGGCTCGACCCTGCTTGGGATCATGCGTATCCTGGTAGATAAGAAGTACCGAGAGCAGGTAGTAGACAATGTGACAGACCCAGTGGTCAAGGGTTTTTGGAAAGATGAGTTTAGTAAATGGACTGAGAAGACACTCCAAGAAGTGATCTCCCCAATCCAAAACAAGGTGGGGCAGTTCACGTCCAATAGTCTGATTCGCAATATTATCGGGCAGACGGGTTCGTCGTTCAACGTACGCCAGATCATGGATGAGAAGAAGATCTTGATCATGAACCTGGGCAAGGGGAAGATCGGTGAGGACTCAGCCGCGCTCCTGGGCGCAATGATGATAACCAAGATCCAGCTGGCTGCTATGGGTCGCGTAGACACGCCAGAGCACCTGCGCAATGACTTCTACCTGTACGTCGACGAGTTCCAGAACTTTGCCACCGAGTCATTTGCCAACATACTCTCTGAGGCTCGCAAGTACCGCCTGAACCTGATCCTAGCCAACCAGTACATAGCCCAGCTCGACGAGAAGGTCCGCGATGCGATATTTGGTAATGCTGGAACGCTCATCACCTTCCGAGTGGGAGCACGTGATGCGGAATTCATGGAGGCCGAGTTCGAGCCGATATTCATGATCAACGATATAGTCAATTTGCCCAAGTACCAGATCTACCTGAAGCTGATGATCGACGGCGTGGCGGGTGACGCCTTTAGCGCGAACACCTTGCCACCGATACAGGTAGGAGATGTAGGCGATATGCTCCGAGTAGTCGACATGGTGCGCGAGCGCTACACGACGCCGCGTGATTCTGTAGAGAACCGTATCAAATTTTGGAGTGGTATGCTGAGCGAATCCGAGTACGCCAAGCTCCTGGAGCCGGTAGTAGCGGCACCTGCTGTAGAGCCAGTAGCAGTGGAGCCTACAGAGGAGGCAGTTGTAGAGGTAGCTGCAGCGATACCAGAAGAAGCACCAAGAGTACTCGAGGAGGTAGTAGAGAAGATTCGGGAAGAAAAATCTCTTCCAGCACCAAAACCAGCCCCGAAGGCTGCCTCAAAACCGGTAGCACTAAGGACGCAAGCGCCAGTGGCTCGGGTTGAGGTGCCCAAGGCTCCAATAGTCAAGAAAGAGGCCCCGAAGCCAGTAGTAAAGCTTGCCCCAAAACCAGTGGTAGCTGAGGTGGCCAAAAGTGCTGTGAAAGAAAAGAAGTCAGAGGAAGTCCCAGCAGAGAAGGTAATGTATGATACCGTGTGTAGCAGCTGTGGTAAGGCGATCCAGGTACCGTTTAAACCTGACCCAAGTCGCCCTGCGTTTTGTGCGGACTGTCTGAAGGTCTACCAGCGTGCCAAGGCCAAAGCCAAACTCGAGATCGCAGCCAAGGGTGGGAGCAGTGCTCCGGCACCAGCGCCCAAGACCATGAGTATGGCCCAGGCTCTAGCTCTGGATAGTACGCGGATCCCTAAGGCTAGAAATTAAAGTTACAGGTTACTACCAAAAGAAATACATCGGCAGACTCCTGAGATCGTAGCTTTCATTTTTTTCTTGTAACTGTAGACGTATTTCCGTATGCCCAAAGTAGCCATGCTCCTCTCGGGGGGCGTAGATAGCTCGGTCGCTCTCGCTCGCTTGGTCGCATCGGGGGAGCACGACATTACCGCTTACTATCTGAAGATCTGGCTGGAGGACGAGCTCGCCTATCTGGGCGACTGCCCGTGGGAGGAAGACCTGCGCTACGCTACCGCGGTAGCGCAGCAGCTAGGGGTATCACTGCACGTGGTGCCGCTCCAGACAGAGTACCATGCTAGAGTAGTAGAGTATGTGCTGTCCGAAGCACGTGCCGGGCGTACCCCCAACCCCGATATTTTTTGCAATTCCCTCGTTAAATTTGGGGCGTTCAACGAAACCGTGGGGAAGGACTACGACTACATTGCCACCGGGCACTATGCGAGAGTAGATCATTCGACTACGCCACCCCAGCTGCTCCGTGCAGCCGACCCGATCAAGGACCAGACATATTTCCTCTCTCGTCTCTCACCTGTGCAGCTGTCACGGGCATTATTCCCCATTGGGGGTATGGACAAGTCTGACCTGCGCGCCGAGGCAGCCAGGCTCGGGCTCCCTACGGCTACCCGGCCCGACAGCCAGGGGATTTGCTTCCTGGGGCAGATACCGTATGGGGACTTCCTCGCCCACCACCTGGGCACCCAACTGGGTGATATAGTAGAGCAGTCTACTGGCAAGGTTCTTGGCACCCACCAGGGGCACTACCGCTATACCCTGGGTCAGCGGCAGAATCTCCGCATCAACGGCGGCCCATGGTACGTGGTGGCCAAAGACGTCGCTACCAATACCGTATACGTAGCGCATGGCAGCAATATAGATGAGCGGCTGGTCTCCACCGTGACCCTGACCGAGCTGTCGTGGCTGACAGATAGTCTGCCTACAGTAGGCGAAGTACTCCAGGTGAAACTCCGCCATGGACCGGGGGAACGCAGTGCTACTCTAGGAGCTTTCGATGGTAGCACCATGACCCTAGACCTCTCTGAATCTGAAAAGGGTGTTGCCTCTGGGCAATTCGTGGCCCTGTACCGCGGCGAGCAGTGTCTCGGGAGTGGTATGGTGACTCTCAAATAAAAAATATCCCCAAACCTGCGCTGCAAGTCGGGGGAGTCGGTGAATCTAGTCGGTGATCGGGTGCAGGTAGCCCCAGGCACCACGAACCCGACGGTCCACCAGACCGAAGAACAGGTACCGTCCAACAGGAGCTGGCGTGTACAGTTGCTGGTGTACATCATAGAGTTCAAAAGCAGCCTGCTCGTGCTCTGCATGTTTGGAGAGTAGCAGTTCTTTGTCAAAGTCCAAGTGGAACTTGTAGTATTTCCATTCGCTGTTTTCTTCGGGCCCACTAGTGATGGTTAGGTGCTGGTTGATAAAGATGGAATTGATAGGCCAGATGGGCTGAATACTGGTTTGTGAGGTGATCCAGGGTCCAGTCTTGTTGACTACTGTCTCTCCAATAGGCATTGGCAGGGTAAAGTTGTCTCGGGTAGGGGCAGGTAGCTGCGGCGAGCCCACCTTCATACGGTACATATCTTGTATCACGCGGACCAGGGGGTGATGCTTTGGATCCATGACAGTTCCTTTCGGGCGTGGGCCCAGTTGGTTGAGTTGTTAAGGTACTCGTAGTATAGCAGTTTGGCACCAGGGAGTCAAGTGGAGATAAAAAATATCCCCAAACTTGCGTTGCAAGTCGGGGGAACTTCGACTGCCTCTTGGATCGGCGTTAGCGGGGGGTAATAGCACCCCAGAAGGTGGCATTGACACGGCTGGATTGATCGGTACCACGGAGGAGGGGACCATTGATGCAGCCACGGATATTCCCAATACCCTCGTTTTC
>Ga0075156_10002472_pt1 | contig 10270 bp, 10 predicted proteins | sample JI81AbrownDNA_FD_70966 | JGI IMG/M metagenome (GOLD analysis project Ga0075156, IMG submission 70966) | Wastewater effluent complex algal communities from Wisconsin, to seasonally profile nutrient transformation and Carbon sequestration -... | ecosystem: Engineered > WWTP > Effluent > Algae...
GTGCTGGAGGATGTGGCAGGGTTGTGTGATTACTTGGGATGGCAGCGTGGTTCCTTGTTGTTTTGATAAGGATGCGAAACACCGCTTGGGTAGCCTAAAACAAACTCCTTTTCCTACCATTTGGTATTCTGACGCTTATATGCAATTTAGAAAAGCGGTTCTCACCGGTAGAAACCAAATCGATATTTGCAACAATTGTTCAGAAGGAACGAAGATTTGGTCTTGATGCCAATTATTTGGCCCCCTTGTACATGGTTTTCATGAATTCGCTGGCAAACACAAAATCCTGAAATTCGGGATTGGTATTGTTTAGCACCTGCGTTCTGTTACCGGTCCACCAGTTTTGCCCCTGATGCACAAACATGATGTTGTCACCTATTTCCACCACACTATTCATATCATGTGTCACCACAATGGTGGTGATGTTAAACTCGGTAGTAATGTCTTTAATTAAGGTATCGATAACAATAGACGTTTTAGGGTCAAGTCCCGAGTTGGGTTCATCGCAATACAAATAACTTGGATTGTTGGCAATGGCCCTGGCGAGGGCAGCTCTTTTTTTCATACCACCACTAAGTTCGGCGGGATATAAATTATTTTTTCCCACCAGTTTAACTTTCTCGAGGCAAAAATTAACCCTTTCCATTTTTTCTTCGTCACTCAGGTCGGTGAACATATCGAGTGGGAAACGTACGTTTTCCTCAAGTGTTTGCGAATCGAACAAGGCGCCGCCCTGAAACAACATGCCGATCTTTTTCCGAATCTCTTGTTGACCCATGGCATCCTGAGCAGTAAAATCAACACCATCGTATATCACCGCACCCGAATCAACCAAATGCAAACCTACCATCAGTTTTAAGATGGTGGATTTACCGCAACCACTTTCGCCGATTATGAGGTTGGTTTTGCCCTGATAAAACTGAAACGACACATCTTTTACTACGTGACGATCGCCGAAAGTTTTATTTATGTGTTGAATTTCAATCACCGGTTGAGGAAGAGATTGGTGAGAATAAGCGCGAACAATAAAATGAGGATGCTACTATACACCACCGCATTGGTGCTGCTTCTACCTACTTCGAGCGCTCCGCCGGTGGTATAATAGCCGTAATAAGACGATACTGAGGTGATGATGTAGGCAAACACAATTACTTTGGTGAAGGAGTAATACAATTTCCAGGGTTCGAAAAAAGCCTGGATCCCATATATGTATTCATACCCGGTGCAAGCCCCTGCCGATACCCCCATCACATAACCACCTAAGATGCCCAAAAACATACTGAGAGCAATTAAAAAAGGGAAAATAAAAACAGCGGCTGCAATTTTTGGAAAAATAAGATAACTCGCCGAATTAATGCCCATGATTTCGAGTGCGTCTATTTGTTCGCTGATACGCATCGCACCAATTTCTGAAGCAATGTTAGATCCCACCTTTCCGGCAAGAATCAAACACACAATGGTTGGACTGAATTCTAATAGAATACTTTCGCGTGTGGTAAACCCAACGGCGTAAAGCGGTACCCATGGACTGTTAAACCCAAAAGCCGCCTGTATGGTAATGATGCCTCCCATAAAAACAGAAATGATGGAAATAATGGGAAGAGAAGAAATACCAATGTTGTTGATTTCAAAAACAATCTGACGGAGATAAACCTTGCCTTTTTGAGGCTTGCTAAATACCCTGCGCATCAGAAGAAAGTACTTGCCTATGTGATATACAGGTTTCATTAACCTTGACTAAATTAGTAAATAATTCGCGTATATTTGCAGAACCATGAAGCTAAAAAGATATTTGTTACTGGTTGCCGTGCTGGCACTCGTAGCCGGAAGCACGCAAGGTTGTTTTCTGAAAAAAAACAGATGCGACACTTGTCCCAATCATTCTAAACCAAGACGCTGATCTATTTCTACCAATAAAAAAGCCTTCTCCAAACGAGAAGGCTTTTTACTTTTAGTGCCTTGATTATAATTTGGCTTTCACTTCTATCATCTCGTATCCCTCAATGATATCGCCAATCACAATGTCGTTAAACCCTTCAATGTCTAAACCGCATTCGTATCCGGAAGCCACTTCTTTCACATCGTCTTTAAAACGTTTGAGTGAGCCCAGGGCACCGGTATGAATCACAATTCCATCGCGGATTACACGCACCTTGGTGTTGCGGGTTACTTTGCCATCGAGTACGTAACAACCGGCAATGGTTCCTACGCGGCTGATTTTAAACACTTCACGCACCTCGATATTACATACAATTTTTTCTTCGAATTCGGGAGCAAGCATGCCTTCCATGGCCGCTTTAATTTCGTTAATCGCATCGTAAATGATGGAATACAAACGAATGTCGATTTCTTCTACCTCCGCCAATTTACGGGCACTGGTACTTGGACGCACCTGGAAGCCCACAATGATGGCATTGGATGCCGAGGCCAATAACACATCGCTTTCGCTGATGGCCCCTACCGATTTGTGGATGATGTTAATCGCCACTTTTTCAGTCGACAGTTTTAATAAAGAATCGGCAAGTGCTTCAATAGAACCATCCACATCACCTTTTACAATCACGTTCAATTCTCTGAAATCACCAATCGCCAAACGTCTGCCAATTTCGTCGAGTGTGATGTGTTTGTGCGTGCGAATACCTTGTTCGCGTTGCAATTGCAAACGTTTGTTCGCAATCTCACGCGCCTCGCGCTCATCGTTCATCACGTTAAACTTATCACCGGCTTGTGGTGCTCCGCTCAAACCCAACACCTTTACAGGATGTGAAGGTCCGGCCTGATCCACCTTTTGCCCACGTTCGTTAAACATGGCGCGTACACGGCCGCTGAAACTTCCTGCCAGCATAATGTCGCCAATACGCAAGGTGCCGGTTTGTACTAAAATGGTTGAAACGTATCCGCGTCCTTCTTCCATCGACGCTTCGATCACACTACCTGCTGCGTTACGCTTAGGGTTGGCTTTCAAATTCATCATGTCGGCTTCAAGGGCAACTTTTTCCAACAACAGGTCAATGTTCTTGCCCATTTTGGCAGACACTTCCTGGCATTGGTATTTACCACCCCATTCTTCCACCAGAATATTCATCTGAGCAAGACCTTCGCGTATTTTATCGGGATTGGCTCCCGGCTTGTCAATTTTATTGATGGCAAAAATCATGGTTACGCCGGCTGCCTGAGCATGGTTGATGGCCTCTTTGGTTTGAGGCATGATGCTGTCGTCGGCCGCTACCACAATAATGGCAATGTCAGTAATTTTTGCACCACGGGCACGCATGGCAGTAAATGCTTCGTGACCGGGAGTATCTAAAAAGGTAATACTTCTTCCATCGGCCAGTTTTACATTGTATGCACCAATGTGCTGGGTAATTCCACCCGCCTCACCGGCAACCACGTTGGCTTTACGGATAAAGTCGAGGAGCGATGTTTTACCGTGATCGACGTGACCCATCACCGTTACAATTGGTGGACGTGCAATCAGATCTTCCGGCGAATCTTTATCTTCTTCCTTAATGGTCTCTAAATCTTCGGCTGTTCCAAATTCTACCTTGTAACCAAATTCTTCGGCCACAATAGAAATTGTTTCGGCATCCAAACGTTGGTTAATAGACACAAACAAGCCTAGTGACATACAGGTAGAAATAACCTGTGTTACTTGAAGGTTCATCATTTGAGCCAACTGATTCGCACTTACGAATTCAGCAACCGTGAGTGTTTTTTTGTCGGCTTCCAGCATTTCTGCTTTTTCGGCCATACGGTCGCGAATTTCATCACGTTTTTCACGGCGGTATTTGGAGGTTTTGGATTTATTTCCTTTCTCGCTCAAACGGGCGAGTGTTTCTTTGATCTGTGCCTGAATTTCTTCTTCGGTAAGCTCGTGGCGTGGTTTCCCAACACTTGGAGTGCCCGGTTTTTTAGCACGTGGATCGCCGTATTTTTCTTTGGCACGTTCGCGGGCAATGGCCGATTGTTCTTTCCCAACTTTTTTAATCTCTTCTTCCGACAAACCTCCTTTGCGGATACGTTTGCGTTTTTTCTTGTCGAGCGCGCTGTTGCCGGCAGCACCCGGAGATTTTTTGGCCGCTTCTTTCGCCACGGGTAATTCTACACGGCCTAAAATTTTTGGCCCTTCCAATTTCTCGTATTTGGTTTCCAGAAATTCTTCTTTAGGCTCTTCTTTGGTAATCACAGGTGTTTCGGCAACCGGCTGAGGTGTTGCTTCGGCAACTTCTTCTTTGGCAGGTGCTTTAACTCCTTTTGATTTGGGCTCTTCAGCTTTTTCGTCCTTGTCCTTTTTGGTCTTTTTTTCGGGCTTGGTTTTCAGATTCATGGCATCCAGGTCAAGTTTGCCAAGTACTTTCGGACCTTCCATTCCATCTGCTTCCACCTTTGTTTCAGGTTTCTCAACAGCTTTTTCAAGCGGGGCTGCTTCTTTTTTTACTTCAATGCTTGCTTCGGGTTTAACGGCGGTCAGGTCTTTGATCACCACCTCGTCTTGCTCATCTTCTTTCAGCTTTTTAGGCTTGATTTCATCCAGCACGATGGTTTCGCGCTTCAATTTGTTGGTGTTTTGAGCAACGGTCTCTGCCTCTTCACGTGCCGACTTATCACTCGAAAATTCTTTCAGCAACAGACGGTATTCCTCATCGCCAATTTTGGCGTTGGGATTACTTTCTGTTGGGTGGCCTTTGGACGCAAGAAATTCAACTATTTTCCCCAGGGAAAGGTTGAACTCTTTGGCCACCTTGCTTAATCGAAGTGTTTTAGCTCCTTCTGACATATTTTACGTTAATTCTTTCGTTTAAATGCTGAGGTGTTTTCAGGGAAACCTCAACCCTTGTGTCTGTAAATCCGAGAAGAAGATTATTCTTCAAATTCGGATTGCAGTACTTCTCTGACACTTCTGATGGTTTCTTCATCAATGCCGGTTCTTCTGATCAGCTCTTCGTTGCTCAGTTCCAATACTGCTTTGGCAGTATCGCAACCAATGGCTTTTAACTGATCAATGATGTCGCCTTCAATTTCATCCGAAAATTCTTCCAAGTCCACATCTTCAGTTTCAACATCAATGTCGGTATCTCTAAATACATCAATTTCGTAGCCGGTCAATTTCCCTGCTAATTTAATATTAAATCCTCCTTTTCCAATGGCCAGACTAATTTGGTCGGGTTTCAGGAACACTTCGGCACGTTTGGTTTCATCATCAATTTTAATGGTGGTGATTTTGGCCGGGCTTAACGCACGCTGAATCAGAAGGGTGGAATTGTTGGTAAAATTGATCACATCGATGTTTTCGTTCTTCAGCTCTCTTACGATGCCGTGAATTCTCGATCCTTTCATCCCTACACAGGCTCCAACCGGATCAATCCTGTCGTCGTAACTCTCAACCGCCACTTTGGCTCTTTCACCCGGTTCGCGCACAATCTTTTTAATGGTGATGAGTCCGTCAAAAATTTCAGGCACCTCGTTTTCAAACAATCTTTCGAGGAATACCGGAGAGGTACGCGACACAATGATGGAAGGTGTTCCATTTTTCATGTCTACTTTGGACACAACCGCCTTCACGGTGTCGCCCTTTTTGAAAAAGTCCGACGGAATTTGTTCTGTTTTAGGCAATAATAATTCGTTGCCTTCGTCGTCCATCAGCATGATTTCTTTTTTCCACACTTGGTAAACTTCGGCAGTAATCACATCGCCTACTTTTTCTTTGTATTTGTTGTAAATCTCGTTCTTTTCGAGTTCCAGAATTTTTTGCACCAGGTTTTGACGGACCGACAATACTGCACGGCGTCCAAAATCTTCGAGTTTTACCTTTTCAGAAACATCTTCTCCAATTTCAAAATCCGGTTCAATTTTTTGTGCTTCTGAAAAACTGATGTGTTTGTTTTCATCGTAATCAAACGAATCTTCAGCAAACTCATCGTCCACGATGCGGCGGTTTTTATAAATTTCCACGTCTCCTTTATCCGGATTCACAATAATATCAAAGTTTTTGTCGGAGCCGAATCGTTTGATCAGCATGCTTCTGAACACATCTTCAATGATGGTCATCAACATGGCACGGTCAATGTTTTTGATGTCTTTAAATTCCGAAAACGATTCGATAAGGTTTACGCTTTCCATAGCTTTTGTTTTTTAGTATTTAAGTTTGATTTTTGATTCTTTTATTTGACTAAAGGGTACGGTAATTTGTTTTATAACGGTTATTTTTCCTTTTCCAATGGGTTTGTTTTCTCTTACACTATATTCCAATTGTATTTCCTGCTCGTTAAACGCCACCATTTTTCCTTCGGCTTTGGTGTTATCCAGCAAACGGATCTCAAAATCACGACCCAGGTGTTTTTTATACTGACGGGGCATTACCAGTGGAGTAGTAGCACCGTGTGAACTCACATCCAAGGCAAAATCTTCGTTTCGCTCAGTGAGGTCAGCCTCAATAAAACGACTCAAGGCCACACAATCGGCAATGGTTACACCCTCATCTCCGTCAATAAACACGTTAATGTGGTTGTCGGACCCAATTTTGACACCGGTCACAAACACCGAGGTGTTTAACAGATGCTTCGCAGCAAGGCTTAAAATATGTTCTTTGTTTATCAATTTTCTTCAATAAAATAGGGGACTTTCGGTCCCCTACACTTACTTTTTATATTTCAGGGTGCAAATATAGGTATAAAATTGTGTTTCGCAAAATATAAAATAGTATAATTTTTGAGTCCTTAACCAACCTTTTGCCCCTGCCCGTCGTAATTATAGGTAACCAACCCAAACAAGGCCCATGAAAAACCGAACTCTACGCATCATAATCGTCCTGGTTGCCTGCCTTTTTTTGAATATTGAGGCGGCCAATGCCGGCTTAACGCATAAAATCAACCTGTATATCCGTCATGGACTTAGCGATCCGCAATGGTACTTGATGGTGTTTGGGGTGTTTGCTTTTGCCTTTTTAGCCTACGTGGTGGCTGCCCCCGTGGCCATCGGGAAACAAAAATCCCCTTGGTTAAATTATTACTCTTATCAGCCGGGAAAAAATTCCTACCAAACCAAACGCAACATGGTGAAAAAAATCGCCACCATTCTCCAGGAAGAAACCAAGCGCTTTGCCTGAGTTTGGTGGTCTACTGTTAGCTTCTTATAGTGTTAAATTTCAGCGCTTTATCAAAAAAGCAAGTCAAATTACTTCTTAAAATTTTGTTTTAGGCCGCATATTTTTATTTTTGTGGCAAATTTTTAAATCAAACTATAATGTCTGACATTGCAAACAAAGTAAAATCGATCATCGTTGATAAATTAGGCGTTGATGAAAAAGAAGTAACTCCAACAGCCAGTTTCACCAATGATCTTGGCGCTGATTCACTCGATACAGTAGAGTTGATTATGGAATTTGAGAAAGAATTTAACATCGCCATTCCCGATGAACAGGCTGAAAAAATAGGTACTGTAGGAGATGCTATCTCTTATATTGAGGCCAACGCAAAAAACTAATTTTTCTGTATGCAGTTAAAACGTGTAGTAGTTACCGGACTCGGTGCTGTAACCCCTTTAGGTAATAGTGTAAACGACTATTGGAACAACTTAATCAATGGGGTTAGCGGAGCTGCACCTATTACACGTTTTGACGCATCCAAATTCAAAACCCGATTTGCCTGTGAGGTAAAAGGCTTTGATGTGGAGTCTTATTTCGACAAGAAAGAAGCCCGCAAACTCGATGCCTACTCTTGGTACGGTATTGCCGCCAGTGTGCAGGCAGTAGCCGACAGCGGGATTGATGCTGAAGGCATCGATAAAAACGAAATTGGGGTGATTTGGGGAAGCGGTATTGGCGGCCTCGACACCTTTCAAACCGAAACCTTTGCTTTTGCAAAAGGCGACGGAACTCCACGGTTTAATCCGTTTTTTATCCCTAAAATGATTGCTGACATTTGCAGTGGTCATATTTCTATGCGTTTTGGATTCAGAGGTCCTAACTTTACTACGGTATCGGCTTGTGCTTCCTCTACCAATGCCCTCATCGACGCATTTAATTACATTCGTTTAGGTAAGGCCAATGCCATCGTTACCGGTGGTAGTGAAGCCGCCATCAACGAAAGCGGGATGGGTGGGTTCAATGCCTGCCAAGCCATGAGTACCCGCAACGATGATCCTGCCAAAGCTTCCAAACCTTACGACAAAGACCGCGATGGTTTTGTGCTTGGTGAAGGTGGCGGTGCCATTATTCTCGAAGAACTCGAACACGCGCAAAAACGCGGAGCAAAAATTTACGCTGAAATTATTGGCGGAGGCATGAGTGCCGATGCTCATCATATTACTGCCCCACATCCCGAAGGACTCGGCGCCACCCTGGTAATGAACCGTGCTTTAAAAGATGCCGGCATTACACCCGACATGGTGGATTACATCAATACCCACGGAACCAGCACCCCTCTTGGTGATACTGCCGAACTCAAGGCCATCATCAATGTGTTTGGTCCGCAAGCTTACAAACTCAACATCAGTTCTACAAAAAGCATGACCGGCCACCTCCTCGGAGCCGCCGGTGCCATCGAAGCCATGGCTGCTATTTTGGCTGTGAAAAACGGAATCATTCCACCCACCATCAACCACACCACTCCCGATCCCGAAATAGATCCAAACCTAAATTTGACCCTCAACGTGATGCAAAAACGCAATGTAGACATTGCCATCAGCAACACCTTTGGTTTTGGTGGTCACAATGCCGCTGTGGTTATCAAAAAATTTAATGCTTAAGTCTTGGCTTTAAAAAAATTATTATCGCTCATAGGTAACAAAAAAACCAAAAGCGATAAAGATTTTAAAAGCTGGATCAAAACCACCACCGGGTATAGTCCAAAAAACATTTCACTTTACCAACAAGCCTTTTATCATAGCAGCGTGCCTGTTAAACGCAGCGGCACGAGTGTTACCAACGAACGACTCGAATTTCTGGGCGATGCCGTTCTGGGTGCCATCATAGCCGATCATCTTTTTAAGTTATATCCGTACAAGGACGAAGGGTTTTTAACCCAACTGAGAAGCAAAATCGTAAATGGCCAAAGCTTAAAAGAACTTGCACTCAAATTTGGATTTGATGCGTTGCTGAAGGCCACGCTCACAAAAGACGAAAAAACAAAATCAAGCGCCTATGGCGATGCCTTCGAAGCTTTTATAGGCGCGGTGTATCTCGATTTGGGGTACAACCGTACTAAACAATTTGTGTTACAAAAGATTATCAAACACCATGTGGATATTGACTCTCTTTCGAACACCAATCTCGATTATAAAAGCCAACTGCAGATTTATTGCCAGAAACACAAACTGGCACTTGAATACCGTTTGATAAAAGAAGAAAAAGCAGGCGCCAATAAACTCTATACCATCCAGGTTTATATCAATGAAAAGGCCTATGTGTCTTTCGAAAATTTTAGCAAACGCCAGGCCGAACAAAAAGCAGCACAACTCACCCTCGAAGAATTAAGCGCGAATGGCTAAACACGTGTTGCATACCGGCGACGAAGAATTTGAGTTTGTACTCCTCGGCATGAATTGTGCCGAAGATCAATATCGGATGGCGCACCTGCTCAATGTGGCTCTCAACCTTGAACTTGAACTGAACAACACACTCACCCTAAATCTAAAGGATTCGCGCTTGTTCAGTTTTTCGCTTTACCACTTCCAAGATGAAGACCTGAGGCTCGACTATTTTTTTGTGCCCAACACCAGCAATTTTGAAGAACCCCACCAATCATCGGCCGCACAGCAAGGCTTGTTTGCCGAACTGGAAGTGGAAGAGCGCGTTAAACTGATTAAGGAATTACCAAAAACCGATTTTTTTCTGATTCTAAAAGGAGACGCTTTGCACAATAACCAATATCAGATCCTCGATCGCATTAAATCCATTCCCGAAATCATACAAGTTCAGTTGCTCGAAGCAAATGACCTGCCCAGTAAACGAAATCTTATTTTTTAAAGTCCTTCTTTTCTCAATATCTTTACTGTATGGATGAACTTAAAAAACACATTGTTAAGTTAAGGGAAGATTTTAGCAAAAGTGCTTTGGATGAATCGGAGTTGCGTGAACAACCCGGACTTCAATTCGAAGCATGGCTTAGCGAAGCCGTAAAGGCCGAAGTACCGGAGGTTCAAGCCATGACACTAAGCACTGTTTCCGATCAAAACAAACCTTCTTCGCGAGTGGTGTATTTGCGTGAATTCGAAAACGACTGTTTTTGGTTTTACGGCAATTACGACTCCCGCAAGGCCAACCATCTAAATC
>Ga0075156_10002474_pt1 | contig 10264 bp, 8 predicted proteins | sample JI81AbrownDNA_FD_70966 | JGI IMG/M metagenome (GOLD analysis project Ga0075156, IMG submission 70966) | Wastewater effluent complex algal communities from Wisconsin, to seasonally profile nutrient transformation and Carbon sequestration -... | ecosystem: Engineered > WWTP > Effluent > Algae...
GAAGTAGATTCAAGGATTGAACTGTCGGAAGGTATCTTAGATCTTTTAAAAATTCTTCGTGCCAGCATTAACGCTAATACAATATCATAATAAGATCATCTATATAACAATCGTAATTGACCTGACTTGTGCATTACATAACAAGATTGATTCAGAAACTATACTCAATTGTCAGGTTCTGTGGTTTATATATACAACGTATTCCTTTACACTTCAAACGACAAGCTCGCTACTGCATATAGAGCGAAAGCTACTTGACTACCAAACCCAGCAGCAAATCTTAATGCATACTTGCACTTGTAAGGCCCTCCTTTGCTCAGATTGAGATCACCTAAGTATTCGTCTTTAACTTTGTGATTCACGATAGGGGGCACAGTTTGCGATACAAGAACTTGCACTGCAGCCACGTCCTCGAAAGATACACCCATCGGATGACCAGTAAAGCCTTTGGTATTCAAAATCAGAAGCTTACAAAGAAGTTCTTCTCCAAAGACTTTACGAAGTGCAGCAACTTCGTTGCCGGCACAACTACTTGCACTGGTCGCGTGTGTAGAAGTTTCGTGAGAGAAATATACTCCATGCTCTACTAGTTCTTCCTTTGTGATACCATATCTCTTGTGAACATGTACCAAAAATCTCTCAAGTTCGGAGGCGATATGTTTTCGATCTAAAGCGGCTCCATGAAACGCACTATTGGAATACTGAGTGGCCAACAGTTGCGCCTTGACTTGAACGGAATGTTCTGATAAAGATCGCATTTTAGCGCTTGCAGATGTCTCTAGAACTATCCCGATACCACCCGCACCTAACAACATTCCACTTCTTCTTTTGTCGAAAGGCAGTGCGGCATCTTCCACTGCAAATGCCGTTGTAGCAGCACCAAGAGCAGTAAAACCCGATCCGAGCCATGGCAAAAGTGTCTCCCCTGAGCCATTGTCTCCGGCTATAACAACTACACGTTTAGCACGACCAGCGGTAATCATGTCTTGCGCCATAGCAATCGCTTGAGTTGTTCCGGCACAAGCGGCGTTTGTCTGCGTATTTGGACCTTTACATCCAGTAAACTGTGCAAGCTGTGCATTACCCAAAACAAGAACTCGAAATAGGAACTTTCGATCGAATTCGTATTGCTTATTTTTGGCGAAGTTTTCTGCACCGCTTTCAAGTAAAATTATCATTTCTTCAAGCCTTCTGAATGCTTCGGCATCCTCAGCAGAGAGAGGTGTGTCACTTATTGTTACTCGCGACCTTAGGGTCTTTAGCAGGGATAGGGTTGTTGTTTGCTCAACACTTGTGCTATGTAGAAAGCGCATAACTTCGCCCACGGCAGCATCCATGGCAGGAAAACTGCTCGCGTACACCACTCCAGTATCGTGTTGATATTCTTCCTTGAGTTTCCATTCGCTTGGATCGGAGCTTTTGCCGCTCAGTAGGCGCGCCGCCTTCATAGCCTCCAAGCCAGCAGCTAAGGCGACTTGAGCTGCAACATCCATCGTCTCCTCCAACCCTTTAGGAACTCCGTATCGGCATGATAATTGAACAGATGACAATTGAGCTGCCAGTTGAATCACCTTGTCTGAATTATTGATGGGAACACGTTCCACAGCACCATTTTCCAACTTTTTCAACTGTATTACATTTTTGGCCACCATGCTCTGTTTCATTTCAATGGACACTGGTTCAATGCACTGCTCACCTCGCACTAGACTTTCCAGATTTGATTCAGAAAAAACCTTTCTATGCAAGCCCGGAAGTCCTGCACTTATCCCAGTAATTACGTAGGGCATTTGCGACCCTTGCGAAAACGATTCTGTGGTTTCATGCGAATCGAGAAGTTGAGATTCAACTGAAATGGCGCATTTTAAACATGCGATTTCGGAACGCCGAGAGCTCTGACTTCTTGCCAATCTTTGAGATCTAGATGTGTCATCCAGAGGAATTCTTTCATAGAAACGCCTCCATTTATTATCGATCTCCTTTAAGTAATACGTTCCCGGGAGCATGTATCCGCGAACAGGGTAGAGAGGAGTGTAAGGTAAAGCCTCGACAGAAACAGCGTGTAATTTCTCTCGAACTTCCAATGCAAAATCCAATTCAGAAGGGTCAACACAATCTCTGGTATTCAAACGCTGTTCTAGGTCCAGTGTTCGAGCAATGTTTTTTATGGTGAATTTTTCATGAGTACTGGGGGTTCGAACAGTTAACATGTACATGCTTGCAAGTGCTCCACTTCCATATGAAAAGATGCAAATGGTACTGCCATCTTCGAATTTACCTTTACTTCCAGCTCTTGAAACGAGAGATGCCAACCCAAAGAAGACCGAAGCAGTGTATGTATTCCCAACTACCGTGGACGCGTGATTTGCGTCCATCAAACGATCTTTATAAGAAGAAAACGATATGTCTTTCAGAAGAGTGTCTAATTCACGATCAGAAAATGTTGATTGTTCCCAGTCAGTTTCACAGCCCTCAAGCCATTTACCGAGAGGAGACGCTTTCAAAAATTCTGATTCTGCAGCGAGCCGCTCGTCATCCTCTTTTTTATTTTCATTTTCTGACGCAGCTCCTTCATCTTCTTCTTGCTGCCGCTGTCTCTTTAGTATCTTTTGGTATTTTCGTCGAGCATCAATCAAGAACAAACGAGCGTAACTTTTTTGAACCAGTTTATTATATGGCGAGTGGAAAACAAAATAGTCGGGTTTTACTGCGTCGTAGGTCTCGTGTGAAGTTGATTCTCCGCCACCAAGGCTTTCCATTTTGCTACAGAATCGCGCATAACAATCTTCAAGTGCACGATAGTAGCATACTTGACTGAGAGCACCATCCACAATGGGATATTCGACATTATGGTCTGGCTTGTAAAAGTCATATGTGTGGCAAGCATATGTTACCCGCTTTCGTGGATCAGAGAAGGACAAAGGCGCATCACGTCCAACTAAAATAGCCACGGCTCCACATCCAGACGTTGGTCTAGCAGGCCCAGGAGCATAAGCAGCAATGTCCGCAGATACCACGATTGCGTACCTACCATCCCATGCAGAGGATTCTACCCACGCAAATGCATTTAGTAGAGCGGCAGTCCCCCCGTAACAAGCATTGACCACAGTAGCGCCTTCTATATCCGGATTATTTGGAAATAGTTGCATAAGCAACGTCTTCGTTGATTTGGATTTATCAATTAGTGTTTCCGTCCCCACTTCAAGTCTTCCTACATCATTTGGATCAATGTCATACTTTTCCAAAAGAGAGTGCACAACGGTAAGACAGATTGAATTTATATCTTCGACGTCCCCAGAAAGGACACTCAATCCTATCTGTCCCAAACCTAGTGTGTACTTGCCCGGAGACACACCGTAGTGCTCTTCTAGGCTAGTTTGAGTAATATACGATGCAGGAAAATAAACCTCAAGCGCTAGTATTCCGATATTCATTTCATCTTTGGATTTTAGTTGGGCGTCCATGGTGGAAGGTTGTATCACAAAAAAATGTAAGAGTAAAAGGCTTTGCTGGTATCTTTCTGGACTCCAAGAATTTTTGCCCTTCCTCCCCATATTATTTACAAACAAATCGTTTCCGTTGTGTGAATGAATCAAGCGGGCAGTAGTTAAAGTTGACTCATTCAACGGCGAACTTTTTAATATTTCACTTTTTCAAAAATCATGGATATTGTTCTCATCTAAAAAATAATCTCATCACATAAAAAGATCAGGCGTGCGATATTGAAAGAATGAAATTGTGAAATGATTTCATAGGGTTAGTTTGTGTACTCTGAGCATTGCATTCCTGCGCAAACTTTCTGATACTCTAGATGATATAATTTTATTAATTTTTCGAGTTCTATTGAAGCACTTTCCATCAATAGAGTCAGCTTTTATAAGAATATAGAGATAATTCTTTGAGAGTACCCCAACAATCAAATCAAAGAACATAGAATTGTTGCTGAGAACAGACAACGTTCCTAATAAGAAAGAATCGAACAAGTTCATAGTTTGATAACCTGAGATTTTACGTTCGAAAGATATGTTTATAGACTAATATAAGAAACTATGTAGTGTGTTCTATATTATCTTTACAATCACGATATTGATTTTTTGTGTGCATAAAACAACAACTTGAATTAGAATTATTTTATTTGTTGGTCATGAGCCTAAGTTTTAAACAACAAAAGGGGGTTATTGAGTCTTGCGTAAAGAAGAAGCAGATGGTTGGTGATGTAAATCATGTCTGTATTTCTGCAAAGCCAGAATCTGCTCCAGTTTCTGGTTAGTTTAGAAGATCACTTGGCAGACAAATCTACTCAAGGACGTCTGAATGCTTTCGGACGAGGGAGAATAGAAATTTCTTTTTTACTCAAAAAATTGCGTGTCTATATATAATATGTTTGAGATGCATAACAGACACGCAATTTCAATCAGGTTTGAATGAGCTGGAGACAACGCCATTAATACTAGGAAAGGATTATAGAATTCATTGCATTGGTGATAGATTATTTTTCATAAAACATGCAAGGCGAAAAACTAAAAGAGAAAACGCGTGCTATAAGACAAAAAAATCTTTTTCGCCGGACATTGCATAGACACCGGATATGTCACAAAAAAATTAAAAACCCGAAAAACGCCCCATATGTCACAACGTGAGCCAAGCCAAAATCCACCAATGCTTTTGTACCAAAAGCTAGTCAAAGCTTACCAGGACGAGCCCACGTTCGCTGACAGGGAATTGCACTTCAGCAGTCTAGATTTGATGAAAATTTGAATATTGCCGAGGATTATATTTGTAACATCAAGCCTCCTTTTAAAAAGTCCATTTTAAAATATGTTTTCAGAAAACCGAGATCCAAAAAATTATTGTTCAGATATTCATACTGTTAAATATTTGAGGGAGATTTATGCAGAAGGAGCTTATCCTTTATGTGTGACTGTAATCAACAATCTTCATAGCGACCCATTCATACCTCCTACAGTCAAAACTTTAAGAGGTAGAAGGAGGAAGAACAGGATTGAATCACAATCAATTGTTGTGTCAAAAGTGCAGAAAACTAGGACTGTAATTTGCCCATTATGAAATACCCAAGGACATTCTAGACATACTTATGTAAGAAGAAATGCAGGGCCATCAATGGGATAAGGATTTGAAAGATTGCATTCTTTGGATGTATCACAAAGTAAATCCATGTCTTAATCGTAAATAAATAATAGTAAACAAACATAAGTCAAGATAAAGAAGAGTAGTGATTTTTGAAATGGTTTCTCCCCATCCAATAACAGTTAGCCGGTTGTTCGATAAGTTGATGTCTGTCTAGCTTGCCGAAATGCACTTCCCTGTCGGCGAACGTGGGCTCGTCCTAGGTTTTGTACTACCTAGCTTTCACGTTGTGATTTATGGGGCGTTTTTCGGGTTTTTAAAATTTTTGGTGACATATCCGATGTCTATGCTATATCCGACGAAAAAGATTTTTTTTGTGTTATATCGGGCGTTGATTCAAAATTCAAATAATGCATTGAATTGTGTGGATTCGAATCATGTACATAGTTTCTAAGTTACGCGTTAAGTGCGTACTTCGACTTGTCTATTCTTGACAATTATTCCAACAAATTCCACCAAATTACTCCTTGCTTGGTGTAGTCAAAAAGTCAGGAGTTAAGTTATACATTTTGTCTTTGGAGTTTAGGAAGAGTTTTAATTCATGTTTAAACTTGAGGCCAAAGCAATCTTAGCCGTATCGGCGATCACGTATGTTACGGTCCCAGTGCAAGGCTTCGCAGTTAATAGGTTATTTGGGCTTTTTGACAGTGGCAGAGTCACATCACCTGAACAATTTTGCCGCAGTGGTCGTGCTCGGCCAATGCGCGGTATCCTCGACGAAGTAAACAGCGATGCTTTTACCCTGGGGGGTGGATCCAATACAAATGGATCAAGCGGAGCGAGCGCAGCATCATTGGAGGAGGCTTTCGAAATTTTTTTGGCGGATTTGGTTTTCTCTCCAAATGACCCTAGACTAGATATTGTTGAAAGGTGGGAGCAGGCTACAGATCCTGCCTTCACAGACTGGCTAAAGAAAAAATCAGAAACGACAAGAGATGCTGAAGAAAGAGTAGCACTGAAAGATTTATATGGCATGATCCTGGATGTTATGCAGAAAGTGGAACTAAGCAGGCTTGCCGAAGAGCGTATCCGTGAGGAAGAGGCGGCGAATGAGGCAGCTCGTATTGCTGCTATGGAGAGAGAGGCAACTGAAGGTAGATTACTAAGCAAAACTGAGGTGTTGAAGAGGGCTGCAGCCGTGAGTGGAGTAAATTCAGATGATTCGTCCCGGACAAACGCCGAATCCGCTAAAAAGAAAAGCTTTCTGGAACAATCTGTGACCCCTGAAATTAGGATGTCATATGAAAGTCTTCTGCGAGAATTGTTACCACCTTTCAAACCAGGTTTCACTGTAACTTCAGCTGTCTACAATGCGTATGATCGATGTGATGCGCAGCTTCTGAAAATCCTGGAGGAGATGTCACAAAATGGTGATGTTGATGCCCAAGCGGCTCTAGATGCGATTGCTCTAGAACAGCAGAAGCGCTTAGCATCCGCAACAGAACGACTCAAGGAAGTTCTTCAGGCTGGTGATCCCATGCGAATGGAAGGTGCGGTCGTCAAGTTGGCCAAGGAAGGACGGGTTGATGAGCCATTCTTGCTACTTCTTGAGGCAAATGCAAATCAAGCCAGAGCCGCAGGCGCAGCTGGACCTGCAGCTCTTATGTTGAAACTAAAAGAGAGAGCAGTTTTGGAGAAAGATAAGTTGACACAGTCAAAGGAAGTGGCTCTTCTCAGGCGACTTCTTAGAACAGAAGACAAAGATAAACGAGAAGAGATTCTTACTGATGCTTTCACTCCAAGGGAACAGCTTCTTGTGAAGGGTACGGCAGCCAACGCAGCAAAAGCCATAGATGGAGAAGTTCCAGATCAAGAAAAACCAATGCCAGATGTTCCACCTCCAGATTTCATCGCTGCCTGTAAGGCTATCCTGATTAACTTTGGAAACCTCGGAACAGAGGAACGGGGCGATCTAAGTGGTTTTATCAAACAGATAGCAGCTGAAGCTGAAGTAGTGGCGACCCGTATTTATGGCAAGGGCATGACTCCGAGAGAGCAGCAGGATCGAGCTTGGAAAGAAACAACAACATCGATTTTTGACTTGGAAACTTTGGAGATCGAGGCAGAAAGGTTAGGTGACAGAGCACCATGGACCAATCCAGATAATGACGACATTTTGCCAGGGTTTGACTCTGAAGGAAGAATGAAAATTGGTGGTACTAAGTAACGCCCCCACCCGAGGAAGTTTATTATCACAACACGTTTAGGGCATATCGCGGGTTTGGGTTACTGAAAATATTATGCTCGAATAAATGTACTTGATACTTTGAAAAATAGTATAGAGGATCTTTATAAGAGCTCTTTTTAAGATATAACAAATATTGAATTTTAGATTCTATCAACGAAAATACATAATTCTTTACATATTTATGTTTTCACAAGAACAACACAAATTTTTCTATTATACTTTACAGAATTCAGCAATATCATCTCTTATGCTTTTCAGGATGCTGCTCCACCAATTCTGTATTATTTCACCGAATAAAGGAATGCTATCGAAAAGTTTTGAAAATTCCTGATCCAAGCTTTTGAAATTCCTTCTGGTAATGAAATTCACCACAACTAAGAATATTATCAGAGAAATGAGTTCACGTAATCAAACTTGGACACTTTGTCTATCTATCTGTTCTTAGGTAATGAGTCGTTTGGAACCAAGGACTATTTGCTTTGCTTTCATAGTACTCATTGATGAATTGTTCATTCATACCCCCTATGTGTCATGAGACAACATTGTCAATGTGCCACAATAATGTGCATTTCTTTCCTTTGATGTGTTATTAGCTATACACCAGTTTTAGGGATTGATAGTGAATCCCAGATTTTAAGCTTGGAAGTGAGATTCTAAGAAGAGCAGTGCAGCCTACAATGTGCCAATCAGTACTTTCTTGATATCGGCATTTATGATGCTCCTGCCATTCTCAGGTACAGAATTCTCGATTTAAGCCTCTTTGGTGTACAACAGCCATGTCCAGCTTAAATTGATAATCGGCTTGCTGTAAACTCTACGTGACTTTGTACCACAGTACTAAGGGGTAGTACATGCACGCTCGGAGGACAGCCCATGTATATAAAATAGAATAATTATACATACATATATTAAAAAATCTTTTAAGTATCTTGAACATTCACACTGCCTGATTTATAAATGCATCCATCAGATTTTGAAGTGTGCGCGCAGCAGTAGCATGATGTGAAGCCAATCTGTTAGCATGCATCATTTCAAGCCTTGTATTCTCAACAATGCCAGCAGCTGCAGGAACTTTATGCTGTACCTATGATTGGTGATGGCTCTCCATCCCTCATCCGCCTTGGGCAATTCATCACCAGTTTCTGGGTCCGTGTTTATCTGTGTGGCTTCATTTGTTCTATGGTGTTTAAGTCATTGATTGATATGTATTAGTCATCATTTGATTCATTTTCTATGGATACTTCATTGTCATTGTCATTATCATCATAATGTTCCATCTGTTCATATTTTTCTGCATCTCCTTGATATTGCCATCTTTGTCAGTGAATATGATTCCTTTATATTTCTTGCATGCCTTGTCAAGTTGGTGTACTGTAGCTATCACTTCTTCTGGCATCATTAGGGCTGTCCAATTATTTCTTATGATTTTATTGCTGGAGTGTAGGCTCAGGAAGTAGTAGCTGCCTTGCCCATTGCCCATTGGATGTAGTGTTATTGCCCTGGATGTTCTAGGGAGCATTGAGTTGTTGTGTTGCTTGTGAACCTGCACATATACCATGAATTGTAGCTTACAGTGTTTATTGTAGTCTATTTTGGATCCTGTCACTATTGTGTGTGGGCTTCATGTAGAATGTATACCTTCCTTGTGTGGGAAGCAGTTCAGCCAGAATATAGTGTTGTAAACAGTTTCGACGATTAATCTGTGTGGCAATATGTCAAAAGGCAGTGTGTTGATAATTGCCCTTGCCCATTCCTTCACTGTTCTAATGTATCTTTTGATTTCTGGTACGTGCTCGTCAATTCCTGTGATGTTCACATTTATGCCCTGTAATTCCATATGTTTTCTGATACATTCGAATTGTCAGTCTCTGAGCATATGTTTAATTCTGAATCCATGCCAGTGGCATGTGTCAATAATCTGTTGTATTGATTTTATAATTGTGGACTTGGTCTTGTTCTTTATCATTTCTGCTGTGCCAAAATGTATTGCTTGTGATATGGTCATCATGAAAGGTATTTTGTTGATGTTCATTATATCAATTGCCAAGGTGACATCACCATGTTCCTCGAGCAATCCACTTGGCAGATTGTCAAGTGTGTTAAGTATTGGGGTTTCTCGTGTTGTTTTTCCTTTTAGACTCCCTAAGTTGGGTCCCAGTATGTCCTCTGCATGTATGATGTCTTCCTTGGTGATGGGGCAGTTCGAAATCAGGTCGTTTTCTACATATTTGACATAATCCACTGCTAGGTCTCCCAATAATGTCCTGTATTAGTCTAACTTTACAAGCATCTGAGTACTGCTTAACTGTGTATTTATTTTTATTCTTGTCTAGTGTGTTAATTAGGACATGTGTGATATTGCCCACATCAGAGAAGAATAGCCCCTTAGAGGATGGCATAAATACTTGCTAGTACCATCAGCTTTGTACATGACAAATCCTGTACATTGAGAACTGTTATATGTCACCTCATGTGTCTTCTGCACATTATGTAGAGACACAATGTTCGTGATACCTTCTGGGTAGTACCATACAGTGCCAAATCCCTTTAGGCTCCCTTTCTTGTTTATAATAGCCTTTCCAGCATTACAGTACAGGGTCAACATACATTTCACATCTCGAATGTTACTAAGAAGTTTAGAGTTGCAGAACACATCCACTGTGGACTGGCTGTCCAATTGTATCCAGCTTTTGATATTGCCAGTTTGTCCTCAATAGAGCATAGTACATCATCTTGTAGGAACACAAAACCTTCATAGTCTTCATCACTTTCTGTATCTTCATCATCATTGCTAGTGCCCTCTTCCTCAGCAGTATCACCATCGTCCTCATGTACTGCCACTAGGTGTTCATGGCTAATTGTCATGTCTGCCTTTTCATCTGAGCTGTCTTGGTCCTTGTTAAGTACTAAGAAATTTGAGACTTTCTTATT
>Ga0075156_10002477_pt1 | contig 10258 bp, 7 predicted proteins | sample JI81AbrownDNA_FD_70966 | JGI IMG/M metagenome (GOLD analysis project Ga0075156, IMG submission 70966) | Wastewater effluent complex algal communities from Wisconsin, to seasonally profile nutrient transformation and Carbon sequestration -... | ecosystem: Engineered > WWTP > Effluent > Algae...
GCAGGCCCAGGCGCAGCTTCTCGTCGCGGATCTTGGCCTCACCGCGCCAGCCCTCGAAACAATGGTCGAACTCGAGGTGGGCGATGTCGGCGTCGATTCCCGACTGCGGCAGCTTGCGTGTCGGCAGGCCGCTGGCGTCGGATTCCCAGCGGTCGGTCAACTCGATGTGCAACCGGCTGCGCGAGCGCTTCGGGAAGTACGGGTGCCACCCCAGGCCGACAGGTTGGGCCACGTCGGCGTGGTTGGTGATGTGCAGGATCAGCGTCAGCGACTCGGGCGTCAGTTCGACCACCTGGCGCAAGGCAAAGGCGAACGGCCAGTGCGCGTCAGCGGTGTGGTCATAGGCGAGTACAGCGCGCGACGTGGTCTGCTCGACCACCTGCCACGGGCGCTGCCAGGCGACCCCGTGCACCGAGTGCGGGTTGTCGTCGAAGTTGGGCTGGGTGGTGTGATCGCGCCCGAGCCAGCGGAAGCGCCGGAAGCCCAATCGGTTCGAGTACGGCGCCAGCGGGTAGCAGGCCGACAGGCGTGAACTCGTCAGTTCTGCCGCTTCTGTGCTGCGAAGCACCGGCAGGTCGCCGTGCCACAGGCCGGCGATGCAGGCGCCGAGGTCGGCACGAAGCGCCAGCCGCAACGGGCCGGCCGTCAGTTCGAGGGGGTTCGGATTCGAGGCGATGGCTGGGCCCTCCTGAGGCTGCGTCGAGTCATGGGCGCGCCTCCGTGGCGCGCCGCGTTTGCATCCTACGCTCGTGTGCTGCCTTGGCCCGGGCCTCGGCCGCCAGTACTTACTCGCGGTTGAAGAGGCGTTCGACCGCCAGATCGATGACCATGCCGCAGGCGCTGTAGATCAGCGAGCCGATCAGCGCGGCGGCAAAGCCGGTGACCGCGAACCCGTCCAGCAGGGAAGCGGCAGACCAGAACATCAGCGCGTTGATGACGAACAGGAACAGCCCGAGCGTGATCAGCGTGACCGGCAGAGTCAGAAGCACAAGCAACGGCCGCACCAAGGTGTTCAGCAGGCCCAGCACCAGAGCGGCGATCATCGCGACGCCGAAGCTGGCGACGCTGACGCCGGCGTAGAGATTCGCCACCAGCAGCAGGGCAGCAGCGAGGAGGATCCAGCGAACGATGAGTTTCATGGGCCAGGGTTCCTTGAGGATGGGCGAACCCGCGCCTTCTGGTGCGGGCCTTGGCCTCGATTGTGGGGTGGGCCGCCCCTCGTGAAAATACCAGTGACCGTATCAATTCCGGCCGGAGTGATGCCCCAGAGCGACAGATGCGGGTCAACCAGAGGCGTGAAAGCACGATTTACGAGGGAAAACGGCTTCTCAGCCCCTCGTGCTCGCAGTACCATTCGCGTCGCCGCAGGTCTAGAGAGAAAAGGAAGCTCATGCGGCTTCCTCCCGGATCCGGCGCATCAACAGATCTTTTGATGGAGAGAATCAACATGGCAACTGCAAAGAAGGCCGCCCCGGCCAAGAAGGCCGCTCCGGCGAAGAAGGCCGCTCCCGCGAAGAAGGCGGCTCCGGCGAAGAAGGCCGCTCCGGCCAAGAAGGCGGCGCCCGCGAAGAAGGCCGCTCCGGCCAAGAAGGCGGCGCCTGCGAAGAAGGCCGCTCCGGCCAAGAAGCGCACGCCGAATGCGGCCTTCATGAAGGCGATGACCCCCAGCGCCCACCTGGCCGCGATCATCGGCGACAAGGCCGTGCCGCGCACCGAGGTGACCAAGAAGGTCTGGGAGTACATCAAGAAGAACGGCCTGCAGGACAAGGCGAAGAAGACGATGATCAACGCCGACGCCAAGCTGAAGGAGATCTTCAAGAAGGCCCAGGTCTCGATGTTCGAGATGACCAAGCTGATCAACAGCCACCTGAGCTGAAACACAGGCAGGGCCTCGGCCCCGCTCGAAGCCGGCGCGCGACGCCGGCTTTTTTTCGCCCGGCCGTCACTCCAGCAGCAGTGGCGAGAGGAAACGCCCGGTATGGCTGGTGGCGCAGGCAGCGATCGCTTCCGGCGTGCCCTCCGCAACCACCATGCCGCCGCCGGCCCCGCCCTCGGGGCCCATGTCGATCAGCCAGTCGGCGGTCTTGATGACATCCAGGTTGTGTTCGATGACGACGATGGTGTTGCCCGCGTCCCGCAGCTGGTGCAAGACCTTGAGCAGGAGGCCGATGTCGTGGAAGTGCAGGCCGGTGGTCGGCTCGTCCAGGATGTACAGGGTGCGGCCGGTGTCGCGCTTGCTCAGTTCGAGCGCCAGCTTCACGCGCTGCGCCTCGCCCCCGGACAGCGTGGTCGCACTCTGCCCCAGCGTGATGTAGCCCAGGCCCACGTCCAGCAAGGTTTGCAGCTTTCGAGCGATGGTCGGCACGGCACTGAAGAAGGGGTGCGCATCCTCGACGGTCATCTCCAGCACCTGGGCAATGTTGCGGCCCTTGTAGAGCACCTCCAGGGTCTCGCGGTTGTAGCGTTTGCCGTGGCAGATGTCGCAGGGCACGTAGACATCAGGCAGGAAGTGCATTTCGACCTTCAGCACGCCGTCGCCCTGGCAAGCCTCGCATCGGCCGCCGGAGACATTGAAGCTGAAGCGGCCGGCGCCGTAACCACGCTCGCGCGCCGCCGGAACCTCAGCAAAGAGTTCGCGTATCGGCGTGAACAGCCCGGTGTAGGTGGCCGGGTTGGAGCGCGGGGTGCGGCCGATCGGGCTCTGGTCGACGTTGATCACCTTGTCGAAGGCGTCCAGGCCCTCGATCTCATCGTGCGGTGCGGCTTCAGCGTGGCTGTTGTAGAGCTTGCGGGCCACCGCCGCGTACAACGTGTCGTTCACGAGTGTGCTCTTGCCCGAGCCCGAGACGCCGGTCACGCAGGTGAACAGGCCAATCGGGATCTCCACGGTCACGCCGCGCAGGTTGTTGCCGCGCGCGTTGACGATCTTCAGTGCCGGCGCAGCCTCGCTGGTGGCCGGTGGCGGTCGGCGCGGCGGCACGGCAATTCGCAACACACGGCCCAGGTACTGCCCGGTCAGCGACTCGGCACAGGCGGCCACCTCGTCGGGCGTGCCCGCAGCGATGACTCGGCCGCCATGCACGCCTGCTCCGGGGCCCATGTCCACACAATAGTCGGCGCAGCGGATCATGTCTTCGTCGTGCTCGACCACCAGCACGCTGTTGCCCAGGTCGCGAAGGTGCTTCAAGGTGCCGATCAGGCGCTCGTTGTCGCGCTGGTGCAGGCCGATGCTGGGTTCGTCCAACACATACATCACCCCCGTCAGGCCCGAGCCGATCTGGCTGGCCAGGCGGATGCGCTGGGCTTCGCCGCCTGACAGCGAATCGGCGCTGCGGTCCAGGCTCAGGTAGTTCAGACCCACGTCGTTCAGGAACTTCAGTCGAGAGCGGATCTCGCGCACCACCTTGTCGGCAATCTCGGCCTTGGCCCCGACCAGCGCCAGGCTGCCGAACCACGCGAGCGCGTCCGCCAGCGTCAGGTGCTCGGCCTCGTAGATGGGCTTGCCGCGCTCCGCCGGGGTGCCAGGCAGGTAGACATGGCGCGCCTCGCGCTTCAGCCGGGTGCCGCCGCAATGCAGGCAGGGTTTGGCGCTCTGGTAGCGCACCAGGTCCTCGCGCACCGCCACCGAATCGGTCTCACGGAAGCGCCGTTCGAAGTTGGGCAGGATGCCCTCGAAGGGATGCGAGCGCTTGACCACCCGCGTCTTGCCGCCCTTGCCCTCGGCTTCGTAGAGAAACTCGATGTCGACCTCGCCAGAGCCATGCAGCAGCACGTGGCGGGCGTCGGGCGGCAGGTCCTCGAAGGCACGGTCGATGTCGAAACCATAGTGGCGCGCCACGCTCTCAAGCATCGAGAAGGTGTAGGCGTTGCGGCGGTCCCAGCCTTTGACAGCCCCTGCCGCCATCGACAGCGACGGGAACGCCACCACCCGCTCGGGGTCGAACACCGTCTGCACGCCCAGGCCGTCGCAATGCGGGCAAGCACCGACCGGGGAGTTGAACGAGAACAGGCGCGGCTCCAGTTCCGGCAGCGAGTAGCTGCACACCGGGCAGGCAAACTTGGCCGAGAACAGGTGCTCGGCACCGTTGTCCATTTCGAGCGCAATGGCGCGGCCGTCGGCGCTGCGCAGCGCCGCTTCGAAGCTCTCGGCCAGGCGCTGCTTCATGTCGGCACGTGTCTTCAGCCTGTCGATCACCACGTCGATGTCGTGCTTCTCGGTCTTCTTGAGTTTGGGCACGTCGGCAGCGTCCACCACATGGCCGTCGACACGGAACCGCACATAGCCCTGGGCCTGCATGTCGGCGAAGAGCTCGGCGAACTCGCCCTTGCGGTCGCGCACCACCGGGGCCAACACCATCAGCTTGGTGTCCTCCGGCAGGGCCAGAGCGGCGTCGACCATCTGGGCCACGCTCTGGGCCTGCAGCGGCTGGCCGTGGTCCGGGCAGTAGGGTGTGCCGGCGCGCGCGTAGAGCAGGCGCAGATAGTCGTGGATCTCGGTCACCGTGCCCACGGTCGAACGCGGGTTGTGCGATGTGGCCTTTTGCTCGATGCTGATCGCCGGCGACAGGCCCTCGATCACGTCCACGTCCGGCTTGTCCATCAGCTGCAGGAACTGCCGCGCATAGGCTGAGAGGCTCTCGACGTAGCGCCGCTGGCCTTCGGCATACAAGGTGTCGAAGGCCAGGCTGGACTTACCCGATCCCGACAGCCCGGTGATGACCACCAGGGCGTGCTTGGGGATGTCCAGGTCGATGTTCTTCAGGTTGTGGGTTCGGGCACCGCGGACGCGTATGGCCGCCGCAAGGTCGTTCCGGGCGGCTGGCTGCAAAGAGGGATCGTTGGGCATGGCTTGGGGCGAGGGCAACCGGCCATGATAGCGAGGCGGAGCGTCTCGGAGAGCCCAGTGGGGTGCCGGGGCCTCTCTGCCCGCGCCAGGCAAGAATTTTTACGAACTCGACATTTCGCTGTCATCCGGCATGCAAAGCGCCGCGTTGTGCCCATGCCGCCGCCTGTTGGAGAGCGCCGGCCCCCACCAGAATGATCATGCAGAAGTCAGCACTCACAAACCGCCAGCCCCACGCCAATGAGGCCAAGCGGGTGTTGCCGCCGCCAGAAAAGGGCCAGAAGTACGAGCCGTTCTGGACGGCCGCCTTTGGCAGTGACCGGCACAGCCTGGCACGCCAGCAGAAGTCGGACCAGAAGCGCTAAGTGGCCCGGAGGGCGGCTCAGCGAGGCGGCGGGTACACCTCTTTCGTGCCAGCCAGCCGGCAACGTTTCAGGTGGTTGGCCTGCACGGCCTCCTTGCAGACCGCATAGCTTTCCCGGGTCTGGCAATCGCGCTCATCCGGGTGGCCGGGCCGCGGTGGGCAGCCGGCCTCGGTCAGCCGCTGAGCCCAGTCGGACCGCAGCCGGCTGGAGGGCGTGCCATCCGCCTGCGCCTTGGCCGCCAGCAGGCTGGCCAACCCCAAGACACCCCACAGCGCCCAGCGGCCCCGGCGGCGCGTATCCAAATTCTTCACTCGGCGCACTCCTCGATCACCCTCAGTATGGCGCGGCCGTAGGCTTCCAGTTTCTTGGCGCCGACACCGCTGATGCCCCCCAGCGCACTGAGGCTGTCAGGCGCCTCGGCAGCCATCTGGGAGAGTGTGGCGTCGTTGAAGACGATGTAGGCCGGTAGGTTGTGCTCACGTGCCACCTCGCTGCGCCAGGCCTTCAGCGCGCTGAAGCGGGCCTGCCCGGAGGCGTCCAGCGTCGCGGCTGCCCGGGGAACCTTCATTGACGCTGAGCCGGGCTTGGACCGTGTCCCGCGCACCCGGGGCGACGGCTCGCGCGGCTCGCGCAACTCGATCGCCACCTCACCGCGCAACACGGCCCGCGCGCTGTCCGTCAATGCCAGGGTGTTGTACTCGCCTTCGCTGGCCAGGTGGCCTTGAGCGATCAGCTGGCGAATCACCCCGCGCCACTGTGCCTCACTGAGGTCGGCGCCGATGCCGAAGGTGCTGAGCTGCTCGTGGCCTCGCTCTTTCGTCTTGTCGGTGGATTTGCCACGCAGGACGTCGATCAGGTGGCCGGCGCCGTAACCGATGCCAGAGTGCTGGCGGAAGCGGTAGACGCAGCTGAGGGCCTTGCGTGCCGACTCGGTGGCGTCCCAGCGGACCGGGGGATGCAGGCAGTTGTCGCAGTTGCCACACGGCGGGCTTGGCTCGCCGAAATAGCCCAGGAGGCGCTGGCGACGGCACTCGAGGCTCTCGCACATGGCCAGCAACGCATCGAGCTTGCCGACCTGCAGGCGCTTGAAGTCCTCTCCCGCGGTGCTCTCGTCGATCATCCGCCGCTGATTCACCACGTCGGCCAGCCCGTAGGTCATCCAGGCGTCGGCCGGCTCGCCGTCGCGGCCGGCGCGGCCGGTCTCCTGGTAGTAGCCCTCGATGTTCTTGGGCAGATCCAGGTGGGCGACGAACCGCACGTCGGGCTTGTCGATGCCCATGCCGAAGGCCACGGTGGCGACCATCACGATGCCGTCCTCGCGCAGGAAGCGGTCCTGGTGGCGGCGGCGCATGTCCGCGTCCAGCCCGGCGTGGTAGGGCAGCGCAGTCCACCCCTCGGCGCTCAGCCACTCGGCGGTCTCGTCCACTTTGCGCCGGCTCTGGCAGTAGACGATACCGGCGTCGCCCTCATGCTCGTCGCGCAGGAACCGCAGCAACTGGGTGCGTGCGTTGTCTTTCTCGACAATGGTGTAGCGGATGTTGGGCCGGTCGAAGCTGCTGACGAAGGCGCGCGCCTGGGTGAGCTCCAGGCGGTCGAGGATGTCGGCCCGGGTGTGCTCGTCTGCAGTCGCGGTGAGCGCCAGACGTGGCACGCCGGCGTAGCGCTCGGCGAGCACGCCGAGTTGCAGGTACTCCTCGCGGAAATCGTGCCCCCACTGGCTGACGCAATGCGCCTCGTCGATCGCGAACAGGCTCAGCTGCCCGCGCTCGTGCAGCGAATCGAGCATCGCGAGAAAGCGCGGGTGCGTGATGCGCTCGGGTGCGGCGTAGAGCATCACCAGCCGGCCAGACAGCAGTTCTCGCTCCACTGACTGGGCCCCTGCGGAATCCAGCGTGGAATTGAGAAATGCCGCGTGGACCCCGGCTTCCTCCAGCGCGCCCACCTGGTCGTGCATCAGCGCGATCAGCGGGCTGACCACCACCGTCACGCCGAGCCCGGCCCGATGACGGGCAATCGCTGGCACCTGGTAGCACAGGCTCTTTCCGCCGCCGGTGGGCATCAGCACCAAGGCGTCTCCACCGGCCACCACGTGCTCCACGATGGCCTGCTGGTGGCCGCGAAAGGCGGTGTAGCCAAAGACCTCGTGCAGCACCTCGGCAGGTTGGGTGGAGACGGGGTCGGTCACGTGTGGAATCGGCGGCATCGGGCGCGATGGTAGCCGGCCGTTGCGTTGATCAGGGCTCAGGTGTAGGGTGGCGTACTTCAGGTCTGACCAGCCCGCACGGCTTGTATACCCCATAAGGTATGTGATACGATACCCACATGGGTATCAGACAATCGTTTCTCTCCGCAGCCGTGGCGGGCCTGATGGCCACGACCTCCCTCGTGGCCCTGGCCGCCGGACCGGTCGTGCCGACCGTGGCGGCCCTGCCCGCCGCAGAACGCGGCACGTTCGAGCTGGAGGCCAGCGTCCAGGCCCTGCGCCAGGCCACCGTGGCGGCGCAAACTGGCGGCAACCTGCTGGCATTGAATGTCAAGGCGGGGGACCGCGTCAAAGCCGGCCAGGTGCTGGCCCGCATCGACGACCGCGAGGCTGCGGCCGGCCTGTCGTCCGCCGAAGGCGGTGTCGCCCAGGCCGAGGCCCAAATGCGTAACGCCAAGGTGTCGTTGGAGCGCACCCGCGAGTTGCGTGCCCAGGGCTTTGTCAGCCAGGCCGCGCTGGACACCGCCGAAACCCAATGGCGTGCATCACAGGCGGGCCTGCAGCAGGCACAAGGTGCCCGCGGCCAGGCGGTGGTGATGCGGGGCAACGCCACCCTCACGGCGCCCTTCGACGGCATCGTGCTGGCCACCCACCTGGAGGCCGGAGACCTGGCCACGCCGGGCCGGCCGGTCTTGACGCTGTACGCGCCCGGCGCGCTGCGCGCCGTGGCCCAGGTGCCGTCATCGCGCGTTGCCCAGGCCCGCGCCTCGCGGAACACCCAGGTCGCGCTGCCAGGCAGCCCGGCACGCTGGATCAACCCGGTCCGCCAAGTTGAGTTGCCCACCACCGATCCAGTGTCACAGACCATCGAATGGCGGATGGATCTGCCGCCCGACGTCACAGGCCTCGCACCCGGCCAGAGCCTGCGGGTTCGGTTCGATGGCGCCGTCGCGGCCCCAGCCGCTGCGCCGTCGAACGCCTTGGCCATCCCGCCGTCGGCGGTGCTGACCCGTGGCGAGTTGACCGCCGTTTTCGTGGCCCAGGGCGACCGCTTCGTGCTCCGGGCCGTGCGCCTGGGGGCAGGCGGTGACCGCGTGCTGGCCGGGCTGCAAGCCGGCGAGCGCATCGCGGTGGACGCGGTGCGCGCCGGCCTCGCTGACGCCAAGCCCGCACCGGCGGGCAAGTGAAGGGCGACCCGATGAGTTCCCCCGCCGCTCCCTTGGGCATCTCCGGCCGCCTGGCCCGCGCCTTCCAGGACAACGCGCTGACCCCGTTGCTGGCCCTGGTGGCGTTGTTGCTCGGGCTGTTCGCCGTGCTTGTCACGCCGCGCGAGGAGGAGCCACAGATCAACGTGACGATGGCCAACGTGCTGATCCCGTTCCCGGGTGCCAGCAGCGCCGACGTGCAGAACCTGGTGGCCCGGCCGGCCGAGCAGGTGCTGGGCCAGATCGCCGGCATCGAACACACCTACTCGGTGGCCCGCCCCGGCCTGGCGGTGCTGACGGTGCAGTTCAAGGTGGGCGTGCCGCGCACCGAGGCCCTGGTGCGCCTGTACGACGTCCTGAACGCCAACCAAGATTGGCTGCCGCGTGACCTGGGCACGCTCGACCCCATCGTCAAGCCCAAGGGCATCGACGACGTGCCGGTGCTGGCCATCACGCTGTATGCCCGAGACGCGCGCGCGGCAGCCGACCTCGAACGCGTCTCCTCGGCGCTGGAGGTTGAGCTGAAGCGTGTGCCTGGAAGCCGCGAGGTCAAGACCATCGGCGGCCCGGGTCGTGTGGTCCGCGTGGCACTGGACCCGTCCCGCCTGCGCGAGCGCGGTGTGGATCTGTTGCGCCTGAAGCAGACCTTGTCTGCCGCGAGTTTCGCGCAACCCGCAGGCTCGGTACTGCAGCCGCAGGGTGGCCAGATGCTGGCGGTGGAGACAGGCGAGTTCCTGCGCTCGGCGCAGGACGTGGGCGACCTGGTGGTTGGCGTGCAGGCCGGCAAGCCGGTCTACCTGCGCGAGGTGGCCGAGGTCAGCGATGGCGCAGCCCAGGCCGAGCGCCATGTCTGGTTCACCCCTGGCGCCGCCGAATCCGGCGCCAGTGCGCCGGCCGGCGCGGTCTACCCGGCACTCACCGTCTCGCTGACCAAGAAGCCCGGCGAGAACGCGGTCGACGTTGCTGCCGCGGCACGTGCCCGCCTGGCCGAACTGCGCAACACCGTGATCCCTGATGGCATCGAGGCCCAGGTCACCCGCGACTATGGCGAAACAGCGGCCGAGAAGGCCAACAAGCTGATCCAGAAACTGGCCTTCGCCACCGCCTCGGTGATCGGCCTGGTCGGGCTGGCCCTGGGCCGGCGCGAGGCGGTGATCGTCGGCGCCGCGGTGATCCTGACCCTCACCGCCACGCTGTTCGCCAGCTGGGCCTGGGGCTTCACGCTGAACCGCGTCTCGCTGTTCGCGCTGATCTTCTCGATCGGCATCCTGGTCGACGATGCCATCGTGGTGGTGGAGAACATCCACCGGCACCAGCAACTCGACCCGCACAGGAGCCTGCGCGAGATCATTCCGGCGGCGGTGGACGAGGTCGGCGGCCCGACCATCCTGGCCACGCTGACCGTCATCGCGGCCCTGCTGCCGATGGCCTTCGTGTCTGGGTTGATGGGCCCATACATGAGCCCGATCCCGATCAACTCCAGCCTGGGCATGGCCTTGTCGCTGGCGATCGCCTTCACCGTCACGCCGTGGCTGGCGCTCAAGCTGATGAAGCCGCACAGTGATGCCGAGCACGCCAGCCCCGCCACGCCCAGCGGCCTGTCGGCCCGCCTGCCTGCACTCTTCACCCGCATCCTGTCGCC
>Ga0075156_10002478_pt1 | contig 10257 bp, 10 predicted proteins | sample JI81AbrownDNA_FD_70966 | JGI IMG/M metagenome (GOLD analysis project Ga0075156, IMG submission 70966) | Wastewater effluent complex algal communities from Wisconsin, to seasonally profile nutrient transformation and Carbon sequestration -... | ecosystem: Engineered > WWTP > Effluent > Algae...
AAACGGTCCTGAACGGGCGCCCAGTCAAGAAAATTTCAATGACTGGTGAACCAGCGCTAAAAGCAGGCTATCGCTATTGGCAAAAGATGCTGCTTCATTCAGCCGAATACTGGATAGAACCGACCACCATAATTCCACCAAAGGTGGTGCGACATATTCAAGAAATGTATGTACTGCCTACGGCCGAAGGCCTACCTCTGCAACTGACCACAGTGAACAATAAAAACAAAATAGTAAAAGAACTCCAACTGCTGAGCGTCAAAACCCAAGCTGTGAGCAGTAAAAGCTTCGCCATTCCCAATCAATACAAGCCGGTAAAAAGCCAAGAAGATTTGCTAAACGAAGGTAAAAGCGACGACATCATTCAGCTACTTCCTCGTCACTAGTACTTGTGCAAGGCTAAACTAAGGTTTCTTTTTGGCTCCATCACTTGATCGCAGCGACGGGGTGCGCACATCCCACAACTCTTCCAAAGCGCCTTCATTTGATTTATCGAGCAGCATCAAGGTTTCAGAACCGGTGCGTTCATAGCCAGGTGGAACAGTGAGTTTTTTGCTATCGACTTCAGCGGGCTCAATCGTCAGGGTATTAAGGCGATTGTAAGTGCCTTGAGAATTATCAACGTGAATAAATTTCAGAGGAATACCCTGAGCTGGAGCCACTGGAGGCAACTTGAAAAACCAAACCATAAATTCACTACATTGTCTGGGAAGATCGAAATCATTGCAGATATAGTAAGAGCCATACTCATTTTCATGCAGTACGGATGAATTACGCAGGTGCGATTCAAAATCTTGTTTCATGCGCAAGAGGGTGACTTTGTGCCGCAAGAATGTGTCTTGTTGCACCTTTTGCACTTTCATACCTGACATGCGCGCGGCGAGCAAATCCATGACATTAACCTGACTGCGGTTTTTCCAGGTAGCGGCAGTCTCTTCGTAAAAGCGTTTCGACTTAGGCGAATACATCGTCACTTTCCAGTCCGGTGCCTTGCACACCACGCAATAACCACGGGCCACGCAGTCAACAAAGACGGCCTTCGGGGAGAGATAAACAATCATTTTGCCCCTAGTGCAGCTCTGCTGCGTCAGCTTTATGTATTTCTCGGCAGACAAAGCAGGACGAGCAGTGGCAAAGGCCACAGTGACCGCTAGAAAAATTGAGACGAGAATCGAATTACAGCTATTACTTTGCAACTATCAATTTTCCCTAAACTCTATTGCCATGATAGCCCGCATACTAGCAGCTGGCTGCATCTTGTACCTTCCAGTTATCGTCTGTTAATGCCACCGGCCCATGCACTTGGCTTCCCGTTGCCAAGAAAGCGCAGTTCGCGCCAAGGGTAAACGCGGTTTACAAGAAGAACTCTTATCTCATCTGAAACTTACCGCAGGCACTGGAAATAACGCGCGAATTTTAGCTAACGTTACTTCTCCCTTTTCTTAGCTTCTACAGAAACAAACACTACCTTCTTCCATCTAGAAACAATTACTGCATTACGCACCTTGAACTAACTTGCCCGCGCAAGTGGTATCAGCTCAGGGTGCCAACAGTCTTTCTAATCACTCTAAAAATCATCTGCGGATGAAGAACTTGGACACACCATGAAAAACAACAACTTTCCCAATGTGGACCAGAAGGCAATCGACAGCCAGCTGCGCGCCAACTGGTTTCGCACCATACTCGGTCTGGTATCACTGGCTGCCCTGGGAGCGGCCACCTTTGCTCTGCTCGGCCTCAACATCACGATTGCTTCGGTAATCTTGGGGCTGTTCACTGTCGTGCTCCCACTCTTCAGTTGGTACAACAGCGCCAAGCTGGTGAAGCGACTGATGAAATGCGAAGCCCCCAACAGCCTCAACCCTGACCACCGGCGCCTGGTGCGCTTGGTCAAGGAAATCTATCCCAAGACCGGCCTGAGCAAGATGCCCGATGTGATGGTCTCGCCTGTGCCGATGCCCAACGCCTTCGCCACCGGCCGCTCACCCAGCAACTCGTTCATCGCCTGCACCGAGGGTCTGTTCGCTGTCGACCTCAGCGACGAAGAACTGAAAGCCGTTCTGGCCCACGAGCTTGCCCACGTGAAGAGCCGCGACGTCGCCATCACTTCGCTTACCGCCACCATGGGTTCGCTCTTTGCCATTCTCCTGGCCGGCGGCATGCCCTGGATTTTCAGCGCGGCCTTCGTCAGCAACAAAGACGGCCTGCTCGTCGACAAGCTCTCGGACAAGGTGAAGAAAGGCAAGAAGAACTTCGCAGCTCCGGCTGTAGGTTTCGCTGGTTTCTTCTTCACGCTCCTGGTCTTTGCAGTGGTCAGCTTCTTCACCAAGTTCGTTACCTTCTTCGTCAGCCGCAGCCGCGAAAGCGCCGCTGATGCTCTGGCCGCTCAGTGGACGGGTAACCCGTGTGCTCTGGCCACAGCCTTGCAGAAGATCAACGACTGGGTCAATCGCAATCGCCTGCTGCTGCAGCTCAAGATCATGATGGGTGGCCTTGCTCCCATGCTGTTCTTCGGTCTGCACGAAGACGAAGACCATGACCCCAAAACCGTCAGTGGCAAGATTGGTCGCTGGTGGAGGGAAATCGGCGAGAATCACCCGCCCATCCCCACCCGCATCAAGGAGCTGGAAGCCATGGCCGGTGCTAGCTGCCCGACCATGGACGACATCAAGAAGCAGCGCACCGCCGCTCTCAATCGGCTGTTTCGCAACGGCCGCCGTGTGAACGACGAATAAATCCCGTGCTCTAGCGCACGATCATCAACTGAAAGTGCCAAAACTATGATTATCAAACTCATGCGCCACGGGCTCTCTGGGGCAAACACCGGTGAGCAAGACACGAAAGACACTCCTGACCACCGTATCAGCCTTGTGCCCAAGGGCATCAAGCAAGCCAATGCTGCCGGTCTCAAGCTTGGAGCTGACTATCTGCTCGAAGCCATGGTCTTTCTCTCGCCCTATAAACGGACGCGGCAGACCATGGTCGAAGCTTTTGTCGGCGCTGGCCTGATCAGCAATGCTGACGAGAAGCTGCCGGTGCGGACGTACGAAGATCCACGCCTGCGTGAGGTCGAACATGGCTACGAAGGCCAGGCCGGCATGGATGCACAGAAGCCTCTGCGCGACAAAATCGGCTACTTCTGGTATCAGATGGAACGGGGAGAAAGCCCTGTCCAGGCCTATGATCGGATCTCTGGCTTTCTCGAAAGCTTCATGCGGCAGATGGAACGCAAGAAGAAGGACAAGGCACTGATCGTCTCCCACGGTCTGACCATCCGCATCTTCGTCATGCGCTTCTTCCATCTGACTGTGGAACAGTTCGACATGCTGCGCAACCCGCACAACTGCGACGTTATCACCATCGGCCCCAAAGCCGATATGAAGAACCCGCAGTTTACTTCGGGTCGCTGGGGCGTGACCGGGCTTCGCCTCGTCAGCGACAGTAGCAAATAACTGTCAGTCACAACTAACAATTGCAATGCTCCCGATTCTCACTGAAAAGGGTCTCGGGAGCATTCCTTACTCTCTGGTTTATCCAAGTAGCGCCGGTGAATGGAATACAACCCCACACCGCGCTGCTTGGATTTTTTTTGAATAACATTGAAGAAGAACTTTTCAAAAAGGCCCTTCCAACTATAAGCAATCATAGAAAATTTAGTCAGAGAAAAAATAATCCCAGATAGATGATCAACTGCTCGGTCAAAAGCCCATAAAACGCCAAAAATGGAGAACTATACTTTCATCAATCTGAGCCGTGCGGAGAAACCTCAGCCAGTAGAGCTAGTGTTGCAGCCGAAATTCGTTGGGCAATCTCTCAAGAGAGAACAGATAGATTTTTGCTAGGTATCGCCTGTGGTGACACCTAGCTCACTTGCATTTTTATATTTGATACTTTGATTTAATCTAAAACAAAGCAAACAGTTATTTCTTCGGCAATAGCTAGAAAGCTTCTGTTTAGGTAATCTTGCGCGAGCATTATGCCAATGCTTGCGCAAGCTGAGCTAACAGCGCAATTTCTCCATTTGATTTTGTATGTAATGAAAACTATGCGTCTCATTTAGCTGATGCTATCGCTAACCAAGCTAATTCCAAACGGGGGAAAAGCGGCGTAAAATCCCCACTTAACTGGTCCTAGAGAGAACCTCACAATCAAAGAAAGGAGCTCTTTGATTGTCTTTAATTGCCAACTAAACCTAAGCTCAAGATCTCTTTTTAACTCCATTCAATCAAGCAGACATAAACCACACCTCGCCATTCCCCCGCCCATCTCTGCCAACACACCCTGATCTGAAAGGATCTAAATTGAACTCCGCCTCCCGCTCCGCCCAGACCCCGACCATCTCCATCACCGCTGGCGCCACCATCAGCTGCTCCGTCGCCGCCATCGCCCATCACCCCGATAGCGGCGTGATCGTCGCCATCGAGGGCAACCCCAACGGCTTCATCCCCAATCGTCTCTTGGCTGGCAAGAACAACAACGCCAAGAACGAACGGCGCAAGCTTCTGATTGCCAACCCCGGCATGCTCCTGGAAGTCTTCGTCGAAGAAGCCGGCATGGCCAAGGCCAAGGTCGACGAGGACAAGCCGGCCAAGACGAGCAAGCCCCGTCCCCGCATCATCCTCAACGAAGACAAGATCACCCACGGCAAGATCATCGCCGCCCGGCAAGAAGCAGCGGCCCGCCTGCGCGCTGAAGTCGCCGCCCTCAAGGAGGGAGCCTGCCTGCGCGCCACGGTCACCCGCTTCGCCACCAAGGCCAACGACGACGGCGAAACTCACCTGATCGGCGCCTTCGTCCAGCTCGAGAACGGCATGTCGGCCCTGCTGCACAAGTCGCAGATCTTCGACATCAACACTCTCGAAGAAGGTGCTGCCATCTTCGTCTCCATCCGCTCGGCCACCATGGACGGCAACCGCCCCAAGGTCAGCGTCAAGCAGATCAGCCCCAGCGCCTTCGGCCAGGCCGCCTCCAAGGCAATGTGGGCAGACGTGGCAGCCCGCCTCGAAGGCTTCCTCGAGAACTGACAGTAAGCGCAGCAGGCAGCGAAGCTGCATGGCTGTCTGCTGCGCTCGACAAAGACAAAGGCCTCTAACAAAGGCAATTTCAACCGCTCCACATTAAAGAATTGGAACTGTCATGACTTCATTTGAAGAAGCAAAACGGCTCGTCATCAGCGATTTCCAGCAACGCGCGCGACAAGCATTGACACGCCGGCCACGGCTGAATGTCTGCGACACCGGCAAAGGCGGCGCCGACCACAGTTACCAGGTGGAAGAGAACCGGCGCGAGGCCGCACGAGCCGACAACGACGCCAGCCGCGAGAGCGCCCAGTGGCAGGGATGGGTCGAAAGGATTGAACAGTTGCGCAGCTTCGAAGAATACATCAGCTGGCTGCGACGTGTGCTCCAACGGGACGGCTGGGAGGGATTCGAGGAGGGCTACGAAGTGGACTTCAGGGCACTGAGGGCCCCGCTGTACTACAGCAACAGCTATCGATACGACTTCCTCACAGTGCTGATGGACATTCACGATGACATGCTCAGGGCTGCACCATCCCCCGAGGAGCTGTTGCGCCAGACCTACCGTCGCATGCGGGTCGAGGCCAAGCCCGTTCGTCGGCTGGTAGACAACCCCAATCAGGTGCCGTCGGCAGTACTGCCAGCGGTGCAGAGCTACTTGCCTTCGGTGAGCGACTTCCTCGCGGCCCTTCGGGCTGTGGCCAAGGAAAGCGCCGACACCGTGCAGCGCAAGGCGCTCAAGCAATGGGCCAGTCACATCGCCAGTCAACGGCAAATGGCAGAAGCCGCTGCTGCAGCTGCGACTTCTGCTGCCAGCGATGCTCAGAACGTCGCCGTCTATCAGGCCTATGCCGCACTGTTCAACAGCTGCGTCGACGCCTACGACCAGGCCCGTCAAAAGGCAACCGCAGAAAGCGACTAATCATCGCGAAATCAGAAAACTGTCACAGCAAGCCTCAAGCAAGAACCAAGCAGAGGCCTGCACCCCGCAAAACCGTATCTCAACGCAACAAAGGAAATCGAAATGACTGGAAGCGACATGGGTGGTCTGTTCATCGGATTTGCCAAATACATCTGCCTTTTCTTCGGCGTCGTCTTCGGCGTGGGCGCCTTCTTTGCCAGCGGCTGGTTGCTTCTGCTGCTAGCAGCAATGGCGGTGGCGCTTCTGGGCCTGGCCTGGAAGTTCCACATCGACATCGCCCGCGCTGAAGCGTTCTACTACGCCAGCCGCCGCCAGACCGAAGCTTCGATGCGTCAGAACAACCCGTTCTTCGATGCCTTCTGTCAGCTCGGCGAAACGCTGAACGCGGCAGGTCTGAGCAACTACTCCACCGGCCAGCGCAACGAGAGCGCTGACAGCTCGGGCAAACGCAGCGAATGGCTGGTGGTGAGAACCCAGGTGGAGACGCGGGACGCCGCTGGCCAGCCGGCCACCCTCAAGGGCGGCGTCCCCGTGGCCCTGTGGCAAGCCAAAGTCCCCAGCGCCATCGGCGAGTACCCGGTGCGTGTGGAATTCTTCGACTAGGTTCTTCGATTAGGCTCTGCGACCGAGTTCTTCGACTAAGTCGCAGAACCTCCGCACCAGCGTGGAGAAAAGCTCTTGCGGGCTTTTCTCTGCAGCTTTAGCAACTCAACTGCAAAGATCCCCAATGAGAAACCAAATCACTCCCGAAGCCTTCGCCAGCGCCATGGTCGTTGCCGAAAAACTCAAGCAGCAACTGGAGGCGCGCCTGATCAACAAGACCGCGCACGCCTGGAGTTGCAGTTGTGGCAGCTGCGGCGCCGGGCCCTCCCGCGTGGTAGGAATCAACATTCCCACCCAGTTCCAATACCAGGTCGCCATGTGGCTGATGTGGACCTGCGAAATGGAAGACAACACCGGCAAGCGCTGGTGCCAGAGCATCAGTAACTACATTCCCTGGACCGAACTCTACCCCATGTTCCGCCGGGCCTTCGCTGGCATCGACGTGGCCGTGGAGCACCCCTACGCTCAGTCGTACAGCGGCCAACCCTGGGGTTTCACTCCGTCTGGCCGCACCATCGAGCTGAGCGTCAAAAGTGCGGTCTTCGTCCGCCCCATCGGCGACCTGAGCCAATCGATCTGGGTCAATGCCGAGCTGCGCATCGACAAAGGCTTGCCGCAATACGCCACCAACGAGGCCCTGATCGCCTGCAACGTCGACGCGCTGGAATTCGACCAAAGCTGTGGTCGCGGCGAAGGCCAATACTACTTGCCGGCAGAACGCTCGGCCTTCTACATCCGCATCCCCGGCGACGGCCACGGACAAGACATCTACCTGCCAATCGCCAGGCAAGTGACCGTCAACAAAAAAGCCGGCACCGCCACCCTGGAATTGGACCAGTCGGTGGAGGTCTTCATCCCGGCCTGAACCAGGACGCCGCTGAAGAAAGTCTCGATTCACATCGCCTGATCGGCATTTTAAGAAAGAGAATCAGTGCCTAGTCAGCACCGCTTCTCTTTCTTTTTAAGCTTTATTAAGTAGACCAGTCTACTACAAACTGAAATATCGACAGTGACCTATTATTAGCAACAGTTCAAAAGAGGCGATTATTATGGACGAACTGAATTCAACGACTCTAAGAGTGCAAAAAATAGCGGCTTTTTCAGATGGTTCCAGCGGTGGCAATCCTGCAGGTGTAGTGATTGTTCAGAACCTACCTAGGGCTGAAGAAATGCAAAGAGTGGCAGCTGAAGTTGGCTTCTCTGAGACAGTATTTGCCGAACCAGCTGGTGAAAGCTGGAGAGTACGTTATTTCTCACCGGAATCTGAGGTACCTTTTTGCGGCCACGCCACTATTGCTCTAGGAGCAGCACTAGCACTGCAATCGGGTGATGGTATTTTTTCACTGATTCTAAACCAGGCGAACATCACAGTTGAGGGTCGTTCAAACGCTGACGGTGCTATCTGGGCTGCACTGCAATCACCGCAAACCAGAAGCCAGCCTGCGCCAGCCGACCTCGTCTCTGCCACCCTAAAGCTTTTCGGCTACAGCGAAAACGATTTAGATAAGCGTATTCCACCTGCCTTAATTCATGCTGGCGCCGATCACCTGGCCCTGGCTCTCTGTGATCGAGCCACACTAGCAGCCATGAAATATGATTTGAATACAGGACGAAAACTAATGACCGAGGCTGGCTTGGTGACAATTATTCTGGCCTATAGCGAAACAGCAACCCTCTTCCACACACGCAATCCCTTTGCCTCGGGTGGAGTCTATGAAGATCCAGCAACCGGCGCTTCTACAGCGGCTTTTGCCGGATATTTGCGCGATATCAACTGGCCGTCTTTGAAAACGACCGGTGGCGCCATTGATTTCATTCAAGGCGAAGACATGAAGATGCGATCACGCCTGCGTGCCGAACTTAGCAGCGTACCAGGGAGCTCTATTCGCATTTCTGGTTCAGCGCGAATTATGAATGTAGAATAGCTATTGTGGCTGATCACGCACGGTTAAATTAACGACCTCAGCGCCACTGGCCAGTTGCAAATTGGCCGGAGTGATGATGATCTCTTCGCCCCACTGGCCGGTGCCAACACCAAGCTCAGGCTCATTCATCAGGGCACTATCGATGATTGTACGAAAACCCTGGGGTTGCCATGAAAATGGTGGTATTGAGCCAATAACATAGCCAGTTACCTCAACCACTTTTTCAGGACTGGCCATTTTTATATTGCGCGACCCAAGGGCTTTTTTCAGGTGCCCAGAAATAGCGTTTTGATCACCCCCGACCATAATCAAGGCACACTCGCCTTTATCGGTTTCAAAAATCAAAGTCTTGACCATGGCCCGCTCAGAAAAGCCCAAGGCCCGAGCGACATTGGCTGCACCCTTCTCTGTTTCAGGCGAAAACTGCAAGCGCCGGTGAGCGATATTGTGCTGTGCTAGATAAGCGAAAACAGGAAGTTCAGTCATGATGCCTCAATTTTGTCATTCTCCGCTATCAAAAATCATCTTGTCTTGGGGTAACACCGCGCTCAAAGGGCGTAGTTAGAACCACGCTCGTTATAGTCTTTTTCACACCTTTAACACCACGAATGTTATCAAGAAAAGCCGATAGTGCGGCCGTATCAGCGGTACGAACCTTAAGTAGAACACACTCTTCACCGGCAACAATATAGTATTCCTCAACCTCAGGAAAGGCCATCAAGCTCTGAGCCAAGCCGCTGGCTGAAATTGCCTCAATGGTGACACGCACAAAAGCACACAGCTTAAGACCCAACAGCTGGGGGTCAATATCAATGGTGTAACCGCGGATGACACCAATTTGCTCGAGTTTCTTTACTCGGGCGTGCACCGATGGAGGAGAGAGATTTAGTATTTCGGCCAAATCAGAATACTTTTTCTTTGCATCTTTTTTCAGCAAACCTAATAGTTTTTCGTCAATGTCATCCATGCAACTAACCTTTTGACCAATAGTAACTAATTCTATTCAGACTCTTATTGAATTAGTCGTTTAGACATTATCATTGTACCTAGTTAGGGCAACTTCATCAAATGCCAAATTTGATTAGGCTGCCAAAGACCAATGAATTGCTGCTCAGAAACGCCCCATAAGCAATCAGAGCAAGACAATGCCGTGGAAACCGAGGTGCAAAATGTTCAATATAGATCTTAAGTCAGACAGTTCTAAGCTAATCGCTGCTTTTCTAGCGGTTTATTTGATCTGGGGTTCAACCTATCTAGCCATTCGCTTTGGCCTGGAAAGCTTGCCGCCCTTTCTCATGTCTGGCTCACGCTATCTAATTGCTGGCGCCCTCATCTATTTATATGCCTGGAAAAATGGTGCTGGTCATCCTACTGGCGGTCAATGGCTGAGAGCTACAATCATAGGGCTGCTGCTCTTTGTCATGGGCAATGGTGGCATTGTCTTGGCCGCTCAAACTATTCCCTCAGGCTTAGTATCACTTATGGTGGCAACAGTACCAATTTATGTAGTCTTACTAGATTGGTGGAAAGCTGGCAAAGCCCCTAGCCACTTCACCAGTGCCGGCCTTATTGTCGGTGTTCTGGGTATGGTTCTCTTGCTCGGCCCTAGCAAAATCGGCGGTGCCACTAGCGTTGACCCGGTCGGCATAGTATGGGCCATGCTTGCGTCTCTAGCTTGGGCTGTGGGCTCGCTCTACGCCCGCCATGCCGATTTGCCTCAATCACAGTTGCAATCAGCCGGCATGCAAACGGTAACGGCTGGGGCAATCATGATGCTGATATCGGCTGG
>Ga0075156_10002480_pt1 | contig 10254 bp, 10 predicted proteins | sample JI81AbrownDNA_FD_70966 | JGI IMG/M metagenome (GOLD analysis project Ga0075156, IMG submission 70966) | Wastewater effluent complex algal communities from Wisconsin, to seasonally profile nutrient transformation and Carbon sequestration -... | ecosystem: Engineered > WWTP > Effluent > Algae...
GAAAGAAAAGCGGAATGATTCCCTGCTCCATCGGTGCGGAATTCGAGCCCGGAGGTTTTGATCTGTTCACGGAACCATTTGCGCGCAGCAAGATGCGCTTCACTGAATGTGGTGCGGTTCACGCCGCCATCGCCCGTAGCGCCGATCAATGCCAATTGGTTAAACGAATCAAGCATACGGTTAGGGTCGATGCGAAGAGTGGAAAATGATTCAGCCATGAAAAATGCATCCTTTACTATGATTTGATTAAATGATAATGGAGCCGAGTCGCGTCGGCTCCATTGTACTCAATCGAGATATTACGCGCTTAGAAATGTTATCAACGAAACGATGCCGTAGATCGTGCCGAAACAGATTACACAAATGGTAATCATCTTGGCAAAAGAAATAAGTTTGTTTTCGGGTTTCTGCTCAGACATATTATTCCTTGCTGCGTTTGAAATCAACAAAGCGGTAGCCAACGCCACGCTCGGTGAGGATGTACTGCGGGTCGGCAGGGTCCTTCTCCAATTTCTGGCGCAGGTAGTTAATGTAGAGACGTACGTAATGCGGTTCGTCACGATATTCATAGCCCCAGACTTTTTGGAGGAGCTGGTCATGAGAAACCACCCACCCAGCATTTTGCACGAGGTGGAAAAGCAGACGATATTCCGTTGGGCGCAGTTTGACGAGCTTGCCTTCGAGCCAGATCTCGCGGCGGTCAAAGTCAATTTTGAGGCGCTTGTCAACTTCAAGCAAGCCATGCATGGAGCCGGTGGCGCCTTCCGTGCGGCGAAGAACCGCTTTGGCACGGCTGACGAGTTCACGCGGGCTGAAAGGCTTGGTGATGTAATCGTCAGCGCCATGTTCAAGGCCGCGCACCCGGTCATCCTCCTCACCTTTGGCGGTCAACATGATGACCGGCACATTGCTGAATTCGCGGATGGTTTCCAACACTTCAAAGCCATCGATATCGGGCATCATCACATCCAGCAGGATGAGATCTGGGGTAACGTCTCGAATCCGCTGAATGGCTTGTTTGCCATTAAATGCTTCGCTAACCTGAAAGCCATCGTGCTCAAGATTCATGCGGATAAAGCGCACCATGCGCTCTTCATCATCCACAACAAGAATACGGCGACGATCAAAAGTATCAGACATTCTATTCCCTCACAAAGCCGATGATCTTTTCTTCATCAGCATTTTCAAGTATCTCAATAAAACCGATCTTTGACAAAGGCCAGATCACTTTGGTGACATTATTATCAAGATAGTGCAGATCCTTGCCGTCTTTTTGACGTGGATTATTTACCAAAATAATTGTGTCTGTGGGTTTGGGAAGTTCTTCGATCTCTCCGGCTACGGAGGTCTCCCCGGAAATGTGTAAGATCACCGAATACGCCATGAGTTCACTCTCTTTTCTTATTTATTTTTTACCAGAATTTGCAGTTTCATTTTTCCGAGCGCAACGATATCTCCATGATGGATCAACTGCTCCACATTGGGATTAAGTCTTTTCCCGTTGACATAAGTACCATTTGCAGAACCAAGATCCATGAAGATCAAGCGATTCCCGTCCCGCTTAATAATGGCGTGAAGGCGCGATACCCCTGCGGCGTATGCCTGATATGGGGACAGATCGATATCCGGCATAATGGGCTGTCCTTCGCTGACTCGCCCCATGGTGAATTCATTACGGGCCGAAAGCGGGAGCACCTGCCCCGTATCCAATAAGTGAATGCTGCCCCAGGCATCGCTGCCATCAAAAGGCTGATACTCATCTTCCGCGCCGACCCTGTTCACCCTTTTAAAATTATCTGTAGTAATGGTCTGGGTGATAAGGGAATCCTTCCCTACCAGTTGTGCGCCACATTCAGCACAAAACATTGCACCTGCCATGTTGGCATGTTTGCAGGTTGAACAAACGATCATCGTGCTTTCTCCTTTGCGCCGCTTAATAAAAGCGCACGGGTTTGATATTTGATATCCTTGTTGCCGCTTTCGCTAAAGGTGTGCATTCTTTCCAGGTTGTCGGCTTCAAACAACGCAGTCTTTGCCAGCGAGTGCTCACCCTGAGATAGTAAATGAGTTGCCAGGTTATGCAGGTGCCGCGCTGCCACATCATATTGACCTGAATCCGCCGCAGTACGAGCGCGTTCCTGCATTCGATATAAGGTAAGTCTGGAGAGCGCGCTCAATATTCGGGTTGGTGGTGGCTCCGCAGACGGATTGGGCCGAATTTCACGGGTGAGGTGAAGGCGAATAGGCGGAACAGGGGTAGGTCTGGCCGCGATGGATATCTTTAAGGAGCCAGATAAGAGTACCAATACGTCTTTGGTTAATGCTTCCGGTTCCACCAGGAACTCGATCAAAACATGCAAGGGAGCCTCACGAAGGATCGGCCCAAGATGCATGGGGGATTCAATTTCAACCGCCCCACCCTCCGGCTGGAGGCGGAACGCATACTTTATATTTACATTTTCCTGCGGTTTGAATTCAAGCAAAATATCGTCAGCGAAGATATTGATCAACGCCTTGAATTTTTCAACCAGCAGATGCTCAATATCCTTGGGCTTGGAAATGTACGCGGAAGAGCCACCTGTTTTACTGGCAAGGGCGTCCAGAAAAATATCGTTCCACTCATGCCCGATCCCCATGCCGGTGATCCCAATATTAAGAGAGGCAGCCTCTTCCGCAAGTTTCAGGCAGGCCTGCTCGTCACCATATGTTTTCCCATCCGTTAATAAGATGATATGGTTGACTCTGGAAGGATCAAGTGTGCGGCGGACCTCACGCATTCCGGCTTCCAGTCCATTGAAAATCTCAGTAGCGCCGGAAGCCTGCATCATTTGGATGCGAGCCTCCTGTTTTTTCTTATCCGCGTTGATGGATGCAGGGACAATCACTTCGGCGCGGTCGCTAAACGAGACCACACTTAACACGTCCTCAGGACGCAAACTTCTCAATAACTGAATGGCAGTCGCTTTGACAATATCCAGCTTTTCCCCCTGCATGGAGGTGGAACGATCCAACACCAAACAGATGTTCAACGGCGGAGTGGGAAGGCTGTTTTTTTCCTCTCGCGAACTAACCTCAAGCAGAGCATAGATCAGTTGAGGCTCACCCAACCTAACCAGATTTGGCCGGCTGTAATGAATCTCGTATTTAACAACCGCATTTTCTTCAATGTCGGGGGGCAAAGTGGCATCATACAGATTGCGGCGTTTGGGATTCGCAAGCACTTCATAGGCTTGTTGGATATCCAAAAATAATTCAGTTTCCCCAGGAGCCACATTCTTATCAGGGTGTAGTCGTTGCGCAGCATCAAAATACGCATGCTTAATTTCCTCCGGAGATGCATCACGGAAGACACCCAGAATTGCGTAATAATCGGGCTTTCTGGAGGACATCTTATCCAATCATTTGCGCTAATATGACCGTGATGTTGTCCGGGCCGCCGGCAGCATTGGCAGCTTCCACCAAATTCTGACATGCTCGATGCAGACTCGGCGCATCGATGATCATCCTGAAAATATCATTTTCATTCAAAACACCCCAAAGTCCGTCGCTGCAAATCATCAAATATCCAGGCTGGGGAAATGGGACTGTGAAAATATCCGCTTCAAGCGATTCGCCCTGGCCGAGGGCGCGGATCAAAACATTTCGATGCGGGAAATTCTCCGCCTCATCCTTGCTCAGATGGCCAAGTTCCTCCAACCGTTTAACCAGTGAATGGTCGCGGGTGATCACTTCCATCCGCCCATCCGGGTAAACAGCATAGGCACGACTATCCCCCACGTGAGCAATTGTGACCTGTTGCCCCAGCACCAGCGCAGCTGTTACTGTGGTCCCGCTTCCCGGCGCTTCACGCTGAACGTATTGGTGGGCCTCCATGATCGAAGTTTCCATAACCTCCTGCAGTGAATCCTGCAGGGTTTGAGTAGGCAGGCTATATAAATAGGAATGAAACTTTTTGGTGATGTTCCCGCCCATGATACGGATGGCGGCATTGCTGGCTACTTCGCCAAATTGGTGGCCGCCCATACCATCTGCAACGATATATAAACCGAAGGGAACTCCCTCCGCGCTGCCTGACATGGTGGAGGTCAGTGCAAGCACACTATCTTCATTATGATCGCGCTGCTTTCCAACAGACTGGCCCACACTGGCCACCAGCTGTTTCAATTCATATTTCGTATTCTGACCCGCGACAATGGAATTGATCTGCTGGTCAGTAAGCGGCGCAGTAGTAGCCATATCCACTGGTTGAGGCTTTTGTTTAACAGGTTCTTCTTTAGCACCAAATAATTTTCGAAAGAAATCAGCCACGAGAACTCCTTTTAGGCAAACAGAGCATAAACATGATGGTCTGTTGAGCCAAAATATACGATATCGTCAAACACTACGGGTGCGCCGGTAATTGCAGCCTGTGATTCAAATTTCCAGCGCAGGCGGCCGGTACGGTATTCAAGGCAGTACATACTTCCATCCACCGAACCGCAATAAACGGAGTCCTTGTACACTGTCGGCGAACTACTCACCTGATTTTCAGTACGGAAGCGCCACACTTCCTTGGCAGTCCGTATATCCACACAATAAACAAAACCATCTGCGGCACCAACAAAAATAAAATCATCAGCAAGGGCCGGGGACGAAACAGACCCCTTACCCAAACGGAATTTCCAGATCGGCCAACCATTCTTGGCATCCAATGCATATAGTGTTCCATCCACGGAAGAAACGTAGATCGCCTGTCCCTTACTGATCGGAGAAGATGTAACCGACCGCTTCGCCTGAAAACGCCATTTCAACCCGCCGCGAAAATCAAGGGCATACACGGAGCCTGCTTCTGTGCCGAAATACACCATCTCATTTGCAAGCAGCGGCGTGGAATAAATGGGGCCGTCGGTCGCGAACTTCCAGATCGCCCGTCCACTGGTGGCGTTTACCGCGTGAAGGTCCTGGTCTTCCGAACCGAAGAAAATGTGCCCATCGGAAAATCGGGGGGATGAATATATTTTACCTTCCGTAAAATATGTCCAAATCATCTTGCCGTTTCTCATGTTAATACAGTGCAGGCGCTGGTCTTCCGAACAAAGGAACAAATTACTATCAAAAACCAACGGACGGGAAACGATCCCCCCTTCAGCCGGATACTTCCACTGGAATTGTCCATCCGCTGCGTTCAAGGCATACAGGTTATTGTCGTAACAACCTACGTATAACATCCCCTGATGCAATAACGGGGTCCCCCTAATCTCATCCTCACACTTAAAGGACCAGAGCGGCTTGATACCACCCGTGGGAACCGGTATCGAAGAAGTGATCTTGGCAAGTGACCCCGTCTTGCGGGCCACATTCATCAAAGCTTCCTTCATGGACTCGGCGCTCTTAAACCGATCCATAGGGTTGTATTGCAAAGCGGTATTAACCACCGCTTCAAACTCCAGCGAAACATTCGTATTGATGCGGCGGATGGGCCGCTCTGCAAAAGAGAAGGGCGGCTCAAGGCGCGGGTCGCGACGTGTGATCGCATGGTGCAACGCTGCGCCCAACGAATAAATATCTGCTATTTGAGTGGCTTCCCCGCGATACTGCTCCGGAGGAGAATATCCTTCGGTGCCGATCATGGTGCCTTTTTGCCCTGTTTGAAACGTCTTCGCGATACCAAAGTCCACCAATACCACATCCCCATTGTGGTTGATCATGACATTGGAAGGCTTCATATCGCGAAAAATGATCGGGTCAGGCTTATGTCCGTGCAGATAGGCCAGCACATCACAAAGTTGGATCGCCCAACTGATCACCTGATCTTCAGGCAAAAAGCCGTTCGCATCCCCAATGACGTTCTCAAGATCCTTGCCGTGGATGTATTCCAGCACAAGATAGGAATGATCGTTCTGGGTGAAATAATCGTAAATTCGTGGAATGGAAGGATGATTGAGCGTGGCAAGCAAATTCGCCTCCCGCTCAAAATTCTGCACGATCGTCTGGCGCACAAGCGGATCCGGAGCCTGATTGATCATCTCCTTCACAGCCACCAGTTTCACCACATTGGGAAAATGCAGATCACGGGCGCGGTAAACAGACCCCATCCCGCCTACGCCGATCACATCTTGAATGTTATAACGATTAACAAGCGTAATCCCAGACTGTAATTGCTGGCGAGGGCGTTGATCTCCCGATTCCGAACCTATTGGGGATGTAATATTTCTTGTTTCCAGAAGAAGCTCCTGCTCACTACGGGGTGAATTAATGAATTATAGTGTGCAGTTGAGGGATTTGCAAATGTCTACGATTGCAGTTTTGTAGACAGACAGGCTTGCACGGAAACAATTTCTACGGCACAATTGGCAACGTGAAACTCCTAGCGGTAAGCGATCAGGTCATAGACCGCATGTATACGCTGCTCCCCGGCGGGCACTTTCAAGATGTGGAACTGATCCTCGGTTGTGGTGACATGCCCTACACCTACCTCGAATACATTGTCACCATGCTGAATGTGCCGTTGTATTATGTCCCCGGAAACCATGACCCTCAAGATGATGTGCTGGATAAACGTTCGCGGGCTGAAGGCGGCCTCAATCTGGACCTGAAAACTGACTTACACAAAAAATTATTGGTCGGCGGCTTTGGCGGATGCATCCGCTACCGTCCCGATGGTGTAAACCAGTACACCCAGTCACAGGCCTACCTGCGCGCATATCAAATGCTCCCGCAATTGCTGATCAATCGCATCAAATATGGTCGTGCATTGGATATTCTCATCAGCCACTCGCCGCCCTACGGAATCCACGACGACATTAATGACCCGGCCCACCACGGCCTGGAAGCGCTGAACTGGCTGATCCGCATCGCCAAGCCGCGATACCACATTCACGGACACACCCACTTTTATAGAAACAATCTGGAAACCCAGGAAACGATGGTTGGTTCCACAAAAGTCATAAACGTGTATCCCTACAAAATACTGGAAATATAAAAGAACAGGAACTATTAAGAAAGAATGGAAGTGAGCTAGAAATGTCAGATGAAATTGAATCACGCGCACGTGCAGATTTTAGCAGGGCGCGATTTAAGTCCTTTATTAACCAGGTGTTCTCGGTTGTTGCTGGAAAGCACACCACCACCCTGCTTTCGTACGACGAGATCAAAGAAAAGCTGCGCATCGGCGGCCCAATTTATCGGGGAGTAAAAACCGTTCGCGTGGAGCAGATCGCAGGGAGTCTGAACCGCTATCACGAATTTGACCGGGCCTTCCTCCCCAAGGAAGATCAACTCGCCAGCCGCTGGCAAAAAGTCGACCGCGCTTTTTACCAGGAGATCAACCTCCCGCCCGTCGTCTTGTATAAAGTTGGCGATGTCTATTTTGTCGTGGACGGTCATCATCGCGTTTCGGTTGCCCGCGAGCAGGGGCAGATCTATATTGAAGCTGAAGTCCGCGAATGTGCAACACGCGTCAACATCACAGCAGATATCAAACCCGAAGACCTTGAGATCCTCGGCGCAAAAGTTGATTTTCTTGAGCGCACCACTCTAGACAGAATTCGTCCTGATGCGAATATCAAATTAAACATCCCGGACGGTTTTGAACGTATGCTCGAGCATATTGCTGTGCATCGTTATTTTATGGGCATTGACCTCAAACGCGATATTTCTGAAAAAGAAGCTGTGGAACATTGGTACGAAACAGTCTATCTGCCCATCATTGAAGTCATCCGCGAAAGCGGCATCTTAAAAGAATTCCCTGACAAAACCGAAGGCGATCTTTATTTGTGGACGCTCGACCATCAACATTATCTATCCAAAGAAGAAGGCCAGCCCCTTCAACCGCCGGAAGACGCCGCCAAACGATTCGTCGAAGAAAACGAGTAAATTAATGACTGACCTTCATCCACTGGCAGGAGTCTACGCTGCGGCAATATCTCCTCTAAAAGCAGACGCCTCATCCTTCGACTTTGAAGCTGCTCCTGCACTTTTGCATTTTCTCGCCTCACGCGGATGCCACGGCGTCCTGCTCTTCGGCACCACTGGCGAAGGGCCATCCTTCTCGCCCAGGGAACGTGAAGCATTCATGCGCTCTGTCCGTGTGGTGCGCAATCAACTGCGCGGATTCAAACTCCTCGTAGGCACAGGTACGCCCAGCCTCACCGAAACCATCGAGCTGACCAAACTCGCTTTTGATCTCAACTACGATGGCGTGGTTGTTCTGCCTCCCTACTACTTTCGCAAAGCAACGGACGATGGTTTGTTTCAATGGTTTAGCGAGTTAATTGAAAAAGCCGTTCCACAGGGAAAACACCTGCTCGGCTATCACATTCCCGCCATGACAGGTGTTGGCTTTTCACTGGACCTGCTCGAAAGACTCAAAACAAAATTCCCCAACCAATTTGCTGGCATCAAAGACTCATCCCATGATGAAGCCTTCGCCGCGGCAGTCGGTCAGCGTTTCGGAAAAGAATTGTTCGTCTTGAACGGCACAGATTCTTATTTCCACCACGCACTGAAAAACAATGCCCAAGGCGCCATCACCGCTCCCGCCAACCTCATCTCCGACAATCTGCGCGAAGTTTGGGATTTGTTTCAAGAAGGCAAAGATCCAACCGAAGTTCAGGCAAAGGTCAAAGAACAACGGCATTTTCTGGAGCGCTATTCCCCCATCGCCCCAGTGCTCAAAGGCTTACTTCATAAAATACACGACCTACCAAACTGGTCAGTCCGCCCACCGCTGGAGAGTTTGAATGAGAAAACTCTCGAAGAAGCAGCAGAAGGATTTTCAAAGATTTTGTAATCATTTAAACGCAGACCTCCGAGTTCTAAAAGAACTCGGAGGTCTTTCGACTCAGGTACAATACCTTCCATGACAACCTGGCGACTTCTTTACACTCCCCCATCCACAGGCGCATGGAACATGGCTGTGGACGAATCTATTCTCGAACACATTTATCGTGGGGAGGCAAAACCAACCCTGCGGCTTTACTCATGGAATCCACCCTGCCTTTCATTGGGGCACGCTCAATCTTTCAAAGATGTGGACATTGAACGCCTCCACTCCCACGGCTGGGAAGTTGTCCGCCGCGTGACTGGGGGACGGGCGATTCTGCATACGGATGAATTGACCTACTCTGTGACAGGTTCCACGGAAGAACCAGTGCTCTCAGGCGGTGTGCTGGAATCTTACAATCGTTTGGCTCAGGCATTATTACATGCCGTTCAATCACTGAGCGTGCCTGTTGAAATGAAAGAACACGAAGACGGACATATTCAGCAAAACTTGAACCCCGTCTGTTTTGAAGTTCCCTCCACGTATGAAATTACGGTGGATAGAAAAAAGCTCATCGGCTCGGCACAGGCGCGTAAAAAGGAAGGCGTACTGCAACATGGATCACTTCCGCTAACGGGTGACCTCACTCGCATTTGCGATGCGCTGATTTTTGAAAATGAAGACGCACGCGAGACAGCCAAGGAAAGACTCCTCGCGCGCGCCACGACTGTCGAATCCGTTTTAGGTGTGGGAACTGATTGGGAAACAGCAGCCCAGGCTTTCGTCCGAGGGTTTGAGGCGGAATTGGGAATCCAGTTCGAGCGTGGCGAGTTGTCCAAATCCGAATCCCAAAGAGCTGAAGAATTAGTCAAAGAAAAATATGCACACGCCTCATGGACGGAGAGAATATGAAAAAAATTCTGGTGTATGGTTCGTACGGGTACACGGGGCAGTTGATCGTGGAACGCGCCGTCAGGGAAGGTTTGCATTTAATTCTTGCGGGGCGTGATGAAACACAATTGCGCGCGCAGGCTGAAAAATTCAAGCTGGAGTACCGCGCCTTTTCATTGGACAACACCGCCGCATTGGACTCTGCATTACAGGAAGTGGATGCGGTATTGCATTGCGCGGGTCCGTTCGTGTTGACCTTCCGCCAGATGGCGGAGGCGTGCATTCGCAACAAAAAACATTATGTGGATATCAGCGGCGAGATCGAAGGCTTTGAGGCCTTGGCCGCGATGGATGAAGAGGCAAAACGTGCGGGTGTGATGCTGTTACCAGGCGGCGGCTTTGATGTGGTTCCATCGGATTGTTTGATCGCGTACACGGCAGGCAAACTTCCGAGCGCGACAAATTTGGAGTTGTATATCAAAAGCATCGGTAGTGGAGTTTCGCGCGGCACGGCACGTTCTGGAATTGAGAACAGCCACAGGCAGGGACGCATCCGCCGCGATGGAAAAATTATGAGCGTGCCAAATTTATGGGGCGTCAAAGAGATTGATTTCGGGCGC
>Ga0075156_10002484_pt1 | contig 10249 bp, 10 predicted proteins | sample JI81AbrownDNA_FD_70966 | JGI IMG/M metagenome (GOLD analysis project Ga0075156, IMG submission 70966) | Wastewater effluent complex algal communities from Wisconsin, to seasonally profile nutrient transformation and Carbon sequestration -... | ecosystem: Engineered > WWTP > Effluent > Algae...
AAAAAATAAATCTCTGCTGTCCAAAGGTTATTAAATTAAGCACCACATCCTGGACAATGAGGTCTGCCAGGATCTAAAAGCAGCATTTTCCAAGCACAATATCATCTATCAGAGCAAAGAAAAATATGAGCCCTATTGTCAATCCTGGGAGTTGTGAGGTGTCTACAGCATAATGCGTGAAGGAGTGATCATTTATCAGGGCTGCCAAGAAGTTCATGATGATAGTTTGCCAGTTCTCTTTGGTCTTTTTGAGTCAGATAATACCAATGGCTTGATGCACATGTGGTGGTAATATTGGTATTGAGTATAGTAATTTTGTTCAAGTTTACCAGTGATGATAATCTTGACCTGTTTGGCAATCTTGATTTCAGGTTTGACAAAAGGGCCATGGAGTTGTCATTTCATAATTGAGATAGTGAACAATACTTGTGTGGTTGAGGTGGAGTTTTGATGATGTTGCGCTTTCTATCTGTTTGAGTTCAACATTCTTTTGTTGTTGGGAGTATGAGTGCTTCAGGAACTTTTTGCTGTTTTCAAGAACACAGCGAAATATACTCTCAAGGTGCTGATACAAGGGGTCATGCAGCAAGAGCGAAAAATCAGTAAGTACAAGAGGTGTAACGTAGGTAGTGACATGTTCAAGTGCATAGCATCCTCTACAGCATAAGACGGACCCAATCTTTAGGTAAAACAATCAAGAAATTAGTCCTGAACACAAGACCCAAACTTAAAAAGGGAAATGATGTCGTATGTTGCCTTATGCTGCATGGTGACATAAGAAATTGTGCAGCCCAAGGAACCTATGATGGATAGCACTCATGTAACATGGATCATACACTAATCTTGAATGGTTTAAAAAAGCAATGTTAAGTTGATCAAATATGATTCTCAATAGTGAATTATGATCCATGATGAACTCAAACATCCCATTATATCTAAGGACGAAAAATTCTTTTCAACAGTTTCATCTTCAACCACACATGAACAAAAATTCTTGATGATAATCGAGATGAGTCATGCTCGATTCTTTTCCTGCCTACCATTCTTATGTAATTACAAGTCTACATAAGAGAATTATCAACAATGAGCCAATCTATTAAGATCTTTAGCCAGAGTTTGTATGTAAACCAACAAAAGATCAAAGACGCCTTCAGCAGAGAAGCATCCCATGAGTTCATCCTCCCCAAGGCCTGAAAGTCACTCTACCGGTCATTAATGGCTGCATTTACACAATACCAACTCACACAATGTATTCCAAGTCTGTAGAAGCATCTGCATATATATCGGTTGGTCTCACATCTCTTGTAACCGATTACAATGGCATTGAAACCAACACACTTTTTTCAAAACATTTCAAAAATAATGAGATAAAATCAAGGAGTATCTTGATTCTATAATTGATGATCACAGTCGTAAATTGTGACAGCATGAGTGGTAGCGCAAAAAGCTGAAGATAAATGTCTCATGGGAACAGGTAGCGGATGGTAAGAATCCTGAAATACATTTAACATAACAACGAAGTGAAATAATCTACAAAAGTAAAATTTTCCTATGAAACAAAAAACATTTTATAGCTCTGTAGTTCACCCCAGTTGGGCTGCTTCAGTCATTCAATCTGCTCCACCAACATTGGGTAAACGACTGAATGTTATATCTTCAAACATATCGAGATATAATGTTTGGCGGTTATCGCAAACCTCAAAAAGGTGCTGAACTGCAAATGTGAAACATCTAGAAGCTGAAAATTATTAATTAAAATTGTTTGTGAAGCTATTTCGATCCTTCTAACAGAATATGGAAGTATCGTGTTCTGCATTTTTTACCGGTGCCGCATAGAAATTAAAATCCGATATCTGGTTTATTACAGCCCTCTAACCAATCCCAGAACCTGTTTAATGAGCAACAAGAAGGATCAGTCTTTTTGTCCTAATCAATTTCTAAACAATCAACAATCATTCAACCTTAACCGAGTGGCTATTTATCTCTGATAGTTTTCTGTCGTTGATTATTCTGAGATGCTATTTACCCAACAAAGACTTATTGATTTGCTCTGTTAATCAGCTTGATAGTTGTTGCTGTTGCCCTCAGCCTCATCTCCTGTTGTCCTAGTCTGCATCCTGACTCCCAAATATCACTCCAAAGCAATAAACATGGCTGATGCTATTGCTAATGGCTGCACCAGTCACTGTTGATGCTACAACAATCACTACAGTTGCTCCAACCATTACTTGAGGAGCTACAATCAGCTACTACTATTGCTCCACCAATCGAAATTATTGTCGAAGCTAGGCACCACCACTGCCAGTAACGCTGGTTGTCAACATCAATATTAGTCACCACTACCAATGGTCCCGCTGGTTTTCAGCGGTATTGGTGACCGCAAATTGAACTGGGAATTACCATTCCAGTCGTCTCTACTGAGGTTGCTATCTCAAGACATGATTAGTATCCTGTCACAATCCCTCCACGGCCCTAACCTACGTGGCTGGTATATCAGTCTTACAGAATTTCTTGACCGCTGGCTCAGAACAACCTAAGGTCACTTTGAAAAGTCATTATGACTTCATAAACCTGATGTTAACATAATTGACAATCTTAGGTATCATGCATCTTATGGAATTACCCTTACAACACTCCATTGAGGAAACTTGGGACTCATACATTTGATGTAGGCGTTCTATGAATATTTAAATGATAAAATTTGCATCCAAAATTGCGTTGAAGAAGATCATAATGGTTGGTTTGATTGATTTTGTTGGAAAAGAAGAATTTATCTGTGGCGGATGTAAATAATGAGGCCAACGAAGACAAGGGAAGCCGAATGAGGGAACTTGTCTATGGGACTCAAGAAAGCCCTACAGGAAACAAAATAAATGACAAAATCAAGGGAAATTTAGTTTAAAATTTGAATTATATGAAGATATGTGTTAATTTTAGCTTTACACTAGGTTAATACTGTATTTTCAACATAAAATTTGAATATACCACACATCAAATGAAGGAACAATCAGACAGTAAAATCAAACCTGGTTATGGCTCACCCATATCCATATGAATCTTATGAACCTATACCAAGAGAAATTTCAGGACATACAAGACTTCAGGGACCAATATGTTGCTATGTAGAAGGTATGCAATGAAGTGCGCCTAAATGTTGGCAGGTGTGAGGATGATGCCAAGGCTATACTGACCAAAAAATGGATGGTATTGAAGAAGAACATCACGCAATCCTTTTTAGATACAAGGCTGATAAACAGATATATGGGAAGCTCATTGAACAATTGGAAATGAATGTTGCAGAAAACAAAAGACCCTTTTCCAAAATCGATTGCTGAGGCATGTAGAGTTCTAGCTGGGTGGAAAAATCTCTATGGCATTTTAGAGAACTGTTTGGAAGATGCGAACGACAGGGTTGAGTTCATGACTTCCAGAGCTGAAGAAAAGAAAGCACACAAGAAAAAAGAAAATTACATGTTTTACTTGCAAGAAAACAGGACAATATTCCAAAGCGTGCGACGAGGAAGAAACTGTGAAGACATCAATCAAGAAAGCTTCTAATTCTCTGGTACCAAATGAAAATGCATGTGACAGCAGCTCTGAAGATGAAGAACGTAGGCTCAAATCCATGGCAAGTAGCTACAATGATCTCAAGGCAGTTTAAGAAGAAGAAAACAGTTACAGAAATGATGAAGATGATGACAAAGAAGCTAGCCAAGACGAAGATTATGTGACACCAAATCCAAATATGACATATATGAAGGGTTTGGTTTCTTCCAGAAGGATGAACTGTTCTCTCTCCAAGACAAGCCAGCAATACCCAAGAATGAGATACTACTCTATAGCAAATCAACAGTTGATGTGTTCTCTAACCCAATGCTATTGTGCAACATTCGTGATGCAACGCAAACTTTGACCTTACTCTGCAATGCTGGCAAGGCTATTGTTATCATGAATGGTGATCTGAAAGTGTATGGTACAGTCTGGCATCATCCAGCTGGGATTGCAGACATTCTGTCCTTAAACAATGCCCAGAAGAAGTACAAGGTGACCTATGATAGTTCTTTGAAGGGAGATGGTACGAACCATGTATTTCTACCTTCCAAGAAGAGCCTATTTTTTTCTTATGTTAAAAAACACTGATCATGTCTTAGTTAACACAGTAGATAGCATTAAAAGTAAATATACAGTTAATGTGTACACTGACACCCGTAAATCCCAGGCAATACAAAACACAATAGATCACCCTAGTACTAATGATTACATTAAAAATGTGCAGAAAAAATGATCCCAATTGCCTAATAACCAAGGCAGACATTCTGCTCACAGAAGATATATAGGCAAATCTGGGATCTGTCAAAAGGCAAACAACATGGAAGACACCCGAGAGAGTGAAAATCACCTCATGCAACGAACTGCCCAATGGCATCACCCTGGCCATTGATATCATGTACATCAATGAAATACCATTCATGATGACAACATCTAGTGCAGTACATATTGGTACTGCCTGAATGATAAAGATGAAAAAATGAAGAAAGTTGTGACATCACTCAGACAAATATAAATGCATACCATGGCAGGGGTTTCAGAATATGTCACATACTAAGTGATAGGCACTTCGAAAACATTAGGAACCATATGGAGCCTACTTGTATTATGGGCAACACAATAGGACTCAACGAACGTGTCCCAGAAATTGAATGGTACATCAGGACCATGAAAGAAGTAGTATGGGCAATTGTCAACACCCTACCATTTGAAAATATCCTTACCGCCTTATAGTAGAACCAGTAAATAATTCAGTGATCTTGATGAATTGTGTGGAATAAACCCAACATTTAGCCCACGCGCAATTGTAACAGGGTTTCAAATAGACAACCACAAAAACTGCACACTGCAGTTTGGAACATATGTTCAGGTACATGAACAACACAACAATTCTCTAGTGGCACAGTCCTAGGGAGCAATAGCCCTCCGGCAAACAGGCACTGCACAATAAAGTTATTATTTACTCTGTCTATACTCCAGAAAACGTAATACCTATGCCCACAGAAGTCATATCAACAATACACCAGTTGGAAGCAGCATGTATAAGATATAAAGGCATCGTATTTACAGACAAAGATGGCAATTGAATCAACAACATAAACAACCTGGACACAGAGAAGCAGATGAAATGGGTCATACAACAACAATGTAGAAATTACAGGAGTGGATGAAAACGACATCAAATAAGACACAACAATACAAACAGGGCAGATCACAGGAGTGGGAACCGATGACACAAAACAGATCACAGGAGTGGAAGATTATTTCATAACAAAAAGTGAAGAAAGCAACTGCACAGAAAATGTCAAAAATTGGGACGATGAACTGGCAGAAGAAGTCAAAGATGCTGATGCCGATGACAACATATCCAACGAGAAAGAGTTTCCCAAAGAAGCCTATGTAACAATAAACAATGTAAATACAGTACAAAAATGAATACTGCCCAGATGAACATTGATCCATAAAATTGGGAGCAATTGCCACAACAGCCACAATAAAACACAGTGAATGTCCAAACATGCCATAGCTACAACCTAAGGCCAAAATCTACCAAAAGAAACAAAGTGTACAGTATGACTCAGGTCAACAAACAAGTAAAAATAATGGCCAAACCACATGCCCACATATTAATTAAACAAATGAGCATATGAGAGGCAATAAAGAAGTTCGAGATAAATAAAATGATGCATTATTAAAAGAACTGAGCCAATTAAAAGAAACATAAGTGCTACTGCCCAGGAGAAAAGAAGATCACATGAGCAAAGAATGAAAACCTTCAGATACTTCAAGTTTTTGAAGTAAAAACGTGACAGAAGCATCAAGGCCAGAGGGTATGCATACTGAAGCTCACAACATGAGTACACTAACATGGCAAAAATAAGCTTGACCACTGAATCTTTAGAGGCTATGATGATGACATCTGCGATAGATTCAAAGGAAGTAATATACGTTGCACTAACTGACATACAAGGAGCATTTCTACAAACTGACATGGATGAAGATGTACACATGATATTAGAAGGGAAAATTGCCAAACTGATCATGAAGCTGGAGCCAAAACTTTATAGGAAATATGTATGGAAAAACAATAATGGTATGCCAATGCTATATTAGAATTGAAAAAAGGATTATATGGCATCCTACAGGCAGCACTACTATTCTGGCAATTGCTGTCAAATACACTCACCGAACGGGGTTTTAAAATACAGGCACCAGATGAATATGACAATATGAAGCTTGCCAAGGTGATGCAGTACCTATGTTTGGTACCACCGACCATTCAACCAGGATAACACCCTAGCTGGTGGGCAGATAGCTCCTAAGTGGTACACCCTGACATGAAAAGCATATTGGAGTCTTCATGACACTTAGTAAGTGAAATATCTATGCCAAGCAGAAACTCAAAGAAGCTCTATGGAGGCAGACTTGGTAGCTATTGAAAATTCGATGTCACAAGTACTATGGACAAGACACTTCCTATTGTCCAAAGGAATGTATGTGCCTACCACAACAATCTACCAGGACAATCAGTGCACAATTCTACTAGCTGAAAATGGCAGAACCGGACCAAGCATTTAGATGTACGATATGTTTTTTCGTCACTGAAAATTAGAAAAGGAGAAGTGAAAGTTGCATGTTGCCTGACACACAACATGTTTAGGGATTTTTCACAAAACCACTTTAAGGCACACTATTCACACGAATGAGAGAAAAAATACTCATTCTGCCCGGTCACACAAATGCATTCATGCACAGGAGTGTGTTGAAAAAGAACAAATTATCCATGGCGGACACAAATAATGAGGTCAAACAAGGCAAGGGATGTCAAAAGAGGGAATTTGTATAAGGGACTCAAGAAATCCCTGTGGGAAATAAAATAAATGACAAAATCATTTGAACTTTAGTTCAAAATTAATATTTTGAGATAGTACCGCACGCACTAGATCAAAATTTCTAATTCTATTAGGATATGTGTTAGTTTTAGATTTACACTAGGTAAATACTGTATTTTCCACAGATTTAGCATCAGTGGTATTATATTAGCCAGTGGACGTGTCTAAACACCTCCAACTTTTAGTAACCATACACAAGATTCTGTTTGTGAACAGAACTAAGCGATTAAATGTAACAACATCGCATTCATTGTCCCAAAAGAATATAAGCAGACGGACAAATTTATCCAGAGAACCTTAGCACAGACAAGAACCAGAAATATACATGCGCAAGATCCAAGAAAGTAAAATGAATAGCACAAACCTACAACAGGACTAACTCTTAGACATGTGCTAGCCTAAAATATGTCACATTCTTCATATGGCAAATTTTCCATCAGATAACCAATCAACTGATTGTTCTGCAATAATTGAACGGTGTCTACTATTGACAAGTCATTTTGATGCAAACATCATACAATTCATCGATGCACTAAAATATATTCTAAATTGTTGGTGCTTATAGAGACATTGCAGGTGAGATTCAACGGATATTCAACAAATCTTGTCGTCAACTATATTCTCAGGCTATAGATAGGCACCATATATTCCACTCGTCATACTTACTGTAGATGGTGACGCAAATCGTTCAGTATTTGAGTGTTCAATTGATCAATATGCAAAAGAAATGTTAGATCTTGTATGTAATATCAAAGAGAAAGTTATGGACTGTCTTTTTGTTCAACCTTTTATCAAATTGACCTGTCGTCCATTTATCTGATGGGATAAACCAATATTTCGACAACTATGTACTTACAAATATGTTATCAATCCTTGTAAACTCTACTATCAAGATAATGTGCGCATTTGGTTAGATTCCTACTGAGAAGAGCAGATATGCTTAAGTTGAGAAACTGTTGGTGCCCTCACAATTTAAAATGCGCAGCGTGTGCCATACTAGCAATACCAAAACTCTGCTGGATTTTTCTGGCTTAATATAAAATTTACAGCCATAAAGATTAAGGACTGCACTGGTTCACCCCAAACACTTGGTTATTTGTACTCATGTATGTTTGCTTTATCTGTAATCATACCAAATCTACAACAATCAATAAGCACACACAATCTTTTCTCTATAAGCCTATAGTATACCCAAACAAATATACTGGAAAGGCCTTTTTAACGGATACAGGCAATGATGAAAAATGCTCGATCATGCGTAATGTGAAACTTATTCAAGATTAAGAGCACAAACTCTTTTCAACGACGCAAGTTCAAATGCTCAATTTAAAAGATAGAAGATGCTTGTACATCCCCTGGCGGAGCCCAAAGATTGAGATGTAAGTAGTTTAAGCGCATTTGATTAGGGCCAGGGTGGGCATGGACAATCAACGACAGGATGTGTCCAACCATTTGACCAAACTAATTGACCTCTTGAACTGTCTTATTGATAAGATTATCTTCTTGTTAGCTGATAATAAACTATAAAGCTCTTCCTTCAGTTGTGACAAACAGATCAGCTCTAGCAATAATAAATACACTTCAGAGTAAGTCAAAGTTACTTTGCCAAATAATACGACATATTGATACCTCCATATACGGTACTTACAATAACCCTAGGCACATATCATGATAATCGTAACATGCCCCTTTTTAAAATCTTTTGCCTGTAGCGGAATGGTTATTCCTAAGCTTCCCTTTCATCCATCCAGTTTATATTCTACATCTTCCTTACTTTCCTCATTGTTCACATAATCTGAAAATACCAATGCTTGTAGAAATGATCATCTATCACAATGAGCTCAACTCTTCATTAATATGTCTGTCGCGTTCTTGTAGCCTGGAATGTTTGTGAAGAGTGTAATAAGAGTTGCAATCGCTTCTCTTACTCGATGATATGACAGGGCATTGTGCCTCTTGTTGAATTATAAATGGGGCAGTGTTGCACTGGTAACCACAGACTGGTCATCACCAAACATAAAAGCTCAATATACAAACCCAAATATTTCCAGTTTCCTTGAAAGTACACCAATCCGATCAATTCATATACAAGCCGCAATAAATTCAGAAGCATTTGTAGAAAGTTTCTACTGTATTTGCTTCTTTGAAAACCAATAAATGGGAGTTTGGCTACACAAAAGGAGAATTCTGGTAATTGATCTTCCAGTGATGATGAAATGCATTGAATTTTTATAAAACCAGTGAGTTGTGGTAACCATTTTTCCTAAATGCAAGTGGAATATCATCAAGAACGATCTCTTTCATCTCCCTATACACCTGCCTTATTCAATTTCAAGTGACTCTTTCAACGTGTCTATTTCCTGGAGCAGCCCTAGATGTAGACAATAATACCAATAACAGCTAGATCAGACTTTTATAATTCTAGTGTCCACTACAATCCACCAATAATGGATTGATGATCAACAATCTATTTCCAGGTGGTCATCAGGCTCGAATATTAACATGAAATTATTAAGGAACATTCAATATTTTTCTTTAGACACATATATTGTCATTGATTTCACGATAGTTATCATACCCAAGATGATAGTTTAGTGGCCTTGTTCCTCTTAATTTGAACTTGTAATCACTCTTGATAATCGATTCTGGGTCATTTGATGTAATCATCAAATCATCAACATATGTGGCAAGGTTTCATAGTGGTTATTTCATAGGCTATAGTAGAAGTTCTGCTCACTGAAAGCGGTAGAAGGGATTGTAAACTGGTACAGGTGGCATTGGGGGGCTAACTCAAGTTAAGTGTAGATCTGCGTCGTTTCTTGCTTATTTCGCAGTTTTGCAAACTGGTAATTTATTTTCAGCTTGTATTAATATGAATATTTTGTGAACCAACACATTCAACCAAAAATTCTTGATCTAATTATTCGAATATATATTGGAGTATAATACGACGCTGTATTACAAAAAATGGCCTCAGAGTTTCTCTCCTGTTAATTTTAATCGAGCCAAGCGTTGAGCATACAGGCACTTAGGAAAAAATATGGCCCGTATCTTACAGAGGTCATAGACAGAAGGTTAGCTTGATACTTTCTAGAGAAAGAATGTCTCGATTTATAAGAACATTTCTGCTATTACTGAATATGATCGTAGCAACTTAGACCCTCAAAAATTCTTGGTCAATCTTGGGCTATTATGACTCTTCGCACACAGCAAGTATATATAGTGATGTTTTGTGGACGAATGGAGGAAAAACCGTTTGAATGTAGCTTTGCATATAAATTGCTCTATAAATTGAAAAACATTGACCA
>Ga0075156_10002485_pt1 | contig 10249 bp, 9 predicted proteins | sample JI81AbrownDNA_FD_70966 | JGI IMG/M metagenome (GOLD analysis project Ga0075156, IMG submission 70966) | Wastewater effluent complex algal communities from Wisconsin, to seasonally profile nutrient transformation and Carbon sequestration -... | ecosystem: Engineered > WWTP > Effluent > Algae...
GTCCGAATTACAGCTTTCAAATCGTGTAGCATGCTGTATAAGCCAAAGTAGGTGCGGTTAATATAGAGGGCATCTTTAACTCCGCGAGCCTTTTTGGAATCCCGAAGTTCTTTCATGGTTGAAAGTTCCTCCCCAAACTGAAACAATTGCTCAAAATACCGCGCATCCGAGAAGTCGAATTCGCTGGTAGTAAACGGTCTGCTCAAAAGCTCAACTAGTCGTGAGAATGTATTGATAAAGAACTTCTTCTCCTTTTCCGAATCCTCCGGATAGATAAAATGGAGATCGTAGAAAGCTTTTTCTAAAACCTTTTGGTCATGTAAAAGACTAGGATCTAACAGTCTGAAATATTGTTGATAAAAATTCTCCGGAATAACTTTAACGCATCCAAAGTCAATCACTCCCAGTTTGAAATCAGTGGTAACGATGAAGTTGCCGGGGTGAGGGTCTGCGTGCATAGCTTTAAGCGTATGCATCTGAAAATGATAAAAATCCCATAGTGCCTGACCAAGCTGACAACCAATTTCTTTTACGATCGGTTTTTTTAGGATTTCACCTAAGGGTTTTCCTTCTATCCAATCCATTGCGAGAATCCGATGACTGGAGAACTCGGGGTAATACGTTGGAAATACCAGATTCTTTAGGTGACTACACTTCGTTGATAGCGCTATGGATCGCTTAAGTTCAAGTGTGTAATCAGTTTCTTCGAGCATGCGCTGCTCTACCTCCTGGATAAACTCATTGTAATCAACAGGGTTGATTTTAAACATTCGCAAGGCAATGGGTTTCACCATTGCGAGGTCGGACTTCACACTGTCACCGATTCCCGGATACTGCACTTTTACAGCCAGTTTCTTTCCATTCTTTGTCGCCAGATGAACTTGTCCCATTGAAGCCGCATTGGAAGCAACTGTTGAAAATGAATCAAATAACTGGTCTGGTCTTTTGCCAAGTTGATTTTGAAACGTTTTTACAACCAAGGGGTATGAGAGCGGAGGGGCACTGTACTGCGCCATTGAAAATTTCTGCTGGTACGCTGTGGGCATGATGTTTTTGTCCATGCTGAGCATTTGAGCAACTTTTAATGCACTACCCTTTAGCTCACTTAACGAATCGTAGATATCTTTTGCATTATCTTCATGTAAACTTTCGCGCGTTGTTTCGGCATCAACAATCTTGCGGCCATAGTACTTTATGTAGTTCGTTCCGATTTTCGCACCAGTTGTGATGAATTTTCCGGCTCGTTGGACTTTCGTAGTCGGAATCTTACTAAATTCTTTCATGTTAATTTTTATGGGCAAGATGTACTCGCCTTATTTTACCTGACTTTGATAAAGGAATTTTCCAAAATCAAAAGCTGCATCCAATGCTCCCTTCCCCACCAGCTCAAAGGCAAAGTTTACTGACTTCTCAATGAACGCATCAGTTTTCTCAAATGCAGGACTGTCATCATTTTTCCAAAAAAGAATCAGGAATGAGAGGTGAGCCCAAAAAAATGGCGGGTATACTCTATCGAGGTATGGTCGCTCTGCCACTTCGCCTTTTGCTTTACCCAAAGCAAGAAGTTCAGAAATGAATTCTTCAAATGTCTTTTTGTAAGATTTCAGGAATGTTGGAACAACCTCCAAACCTGGTCTTTTTTGTAATTGATACAGGATAAAGCTCCGGTTAGCCGTTAATAGTTGGACATGTGTGTAGTAAAAAGTCAGTACTTTTTCACGTGTACTAAAATTCTCAAAATTTTCATCTGAGCGAATAGTGGCTATCGATTGGTCCATTAACCCTTTCCAAATTGCCTTCTCCAGAACTTCAAATGAGTTGAAGTATTTGTAAAATTCCAATTCAGAAATGCCTAACTCAGCACAAAATGAGTAGACTGACAACGGCTGCTTGCCATGTGTAAGAACATACGCAATATACTTTGAGGTCAGCGCTAAGTCCGTTATTGGCGTTTTGCCAGTTGACCTTGGACGGGAAGCTTTTTTCTCCTTTTTTCTGGTTTCCATGTCCTCTTAACAATATTTATCGAAACTTTGTTTTCGCTTTGCACAAAGAATTTATGCATGGCTCAGTTCGAATACTTACATCGCTGATACGAGCGAATTTTAGACGTTCATTGCGATAAAATTAGGCAGAAAAAAAAGTCCCGCATTTGCGGGACTTTTTCCAAATTCAATGTGCTATCTTCTCTTAGTGCTTGTGCCCATCGCCCTCTTTCTTGTGGCCACCATACCATGACTCCTGAAGCTTATGGAACTGATCATGAAGTGCCGTAAGGGATTCACCAATTTTCACAGAGTCACCGCTTTGTGCAATCTGAATAAATGAGTTTGTATCATTCTTAAGTTGCGTAAGGTTTGTCTTGGTTGAATCATTATCAACCTTTTCGGGGAGTGGTGAATTTGCCCACTTCTCCGCTACTTTTGCCATCTCAGCGGCATTGGCTTTAGCAGGCTCCAGATTGGCGGAATCCTTGAACGGATGAAAGCTGTCTGCCATGATCATATGGAACTCATCCATCTCAGGCCATTCATCATTATTTGCCACACTTTCATTTTTCTTTTCACCGCACGCAACGGCCAGGAGAGTCATAAAAACTACAACTGCATATAATGTTAATTTCTTCATTTGTTTTTCGTTAGTACACAAAACTATAAAATTATCAGGTTCTTTCGCGCTTGCGGTATTTTTTATACTCAAAAATTTTCATGAATTTTTTCAGCAAATCAAAATAAAGGGTAATAAAAAGAATCACCGTCATTGACCAGATAACCGAGATGTTAAAATAAAGTGTGTCAAAAGTCTTACCAAAAAAGTACTTGGTAGGCTGAAACAGGTTTGCTGAAAAATCTATTCCATAGGATGGCTTATGGTCATCGAAATAGATCGGGTAGATTTTCTGAATCAACCTTCCATCGTATTCAACCAAACGATCCAGCGTAGCTGTATTTTTTACTGCACTTGAAACCATTTTGTTTTGATAACGATCCCGGTCCTCTGAAAACTTAGTGGCTTTCTGAGGCGTGTCGGTAAGCGAAGCAATCATTGTTTCCTTTTCCTGCATCGCACGCGTTTGCTTCTTAGCGTAATATATTTTTAGTGTCGATAGAAACTTCATTGACTTCGCATAAATCGTGGAGTCAAACTTTCCAATGGCCAGTCGTTCGACTTCCGGAAAATTATCCCGCCCCACCTGGTCGAGTTCATAGTTTATTTCATTTTTTAAAAGGGACAGGGATGCCGCTAATTTCTCATGCCGTGGATTGCGCCAGTTAGGTCGATTTCCTAAGCAATACGCCAGTTCAGTTTCAAGCTTTGGGATATAGTAGATTTTCTTGTAATCCGATTCTGCTACCGTGCGATCAAGCTCATAAAATTGCTTTTCAAATTTGTTATCCCGGAACTGCGTAACCATAAAGGCTTCAAATGCCCAGCGCGAGGCCATCATCTCACCCACAATAGGCACGCCAATGGGCTTGCTGACGGCTGGATTGAACTTATCGAAATTGATTACGACACCGCTGAGCAAAAGCTGCGGAATAATCAGCAACGGAATCAAAATGTAAATGGTGACAGCTGAGTTAAAGGACGAAGAAATGTTCAGTCCGAGCATATTAGCAAAACAAGCACAACTGAATAAGATTACCCAATACCGCATTTCCGTGATCGGTATTTCCAACACAAAATTCCCAACCACCATAAACAAAATTGTTTGGATGGCCGAAATAAAGAACATGACAAAAACTTTTGAGAACAGGTAACTTCCCCTGCTCAAATGGAGAAACTGCTCACGTTTTAATATCTTACGATCGCGAAATATTTCTTCAGCGCTTACGGTTAAACCAAAAAAGAGCGCGACCACAACACACATAAAGAAATAAACCGGAATATTGTCATTATCGGCAAATCGGTAAACCGGGTTTTCCTGGTTGAGTATATTGTAATATCGCACCATGAAGCTGATGAAAAATGCCAGCACGGGTGCCTCCAACAGATTGATATATAAATATTGCTTGTTTGCCAGCTTCGAAAGAACGTCCCGCGTAACAAACGTCTTGAATTGATTTATTCTTCCCGGAATCTCCTGTGTGACCTTCAACCTGTCGCGGGCATGTTCAAGCTTCGGTACTTTAATCCGTTGCTTAAAATACTGATACCACTGTCCTGCTGATATCTTTCGCGTAGTAGTTAAACGACCATATTCATTAACCACTTTTGTTTCGATAATATTGAATACCTGTTCGGGATTAATGTTTCCGCATTCAGGACAGGCGCCCTGAGTTTTATTTGCAGCATTAACGATATCTCTGAAGTAAAGGACGGACTCAATTGGATTGCCATAGTAAATCTGAAATCCACCAACATCGAGAATGATCAGCGTGTCGAACATCTTAAAAATATCGGAGGAAGGCTGGTGAATTACCACGAACACCATCTTACCCCGCAGGGAAAGTTCCTTTAGCAAGTCCATGATGTTTTCCGAGTCCCGCGATGACAACCCTGATGTAGGCTCATCTACAAAAAGGATAGTGGGCTCACGCAGTAGCTCCAGTCCAATATTTACACGCTTTCGCTGCCCACCGCTGATGGTTTTATCGAGCGGTGACCCAACTTTAAGATGTCGTATTTCAGTAAGGCCAAGCTGACCTATGATTCGCTCGACAAGTTCTGTAATTTCTTCTTTTGTATGCTGTCCGAAACAAAGCTGGGCAGCATAGTAAAGATTTTCAAACACGGTAAGATCCTCCATCAGCAGATCATCCTGCGGAATGTAGCCAACGACACCTTCTACTTTTTCCGGATGTTGATGAATATCAATCCCGTTAATCATCACGCGGCCACTGGATGGTTGTTCAGCGCCATTCAAAACATTCAGCAACGTAGATTTACCGGATCCACTGGCACCCATTATGCCAATTAACTTTCCGCCATGCTCAGCGATATTAACATTTTGCAGTGCGGCCTTACCGGTTTTAAAATGGTAAAATAAATGATCGACCGTAAACGTGATCTTGGTTTGACTCTCTCCTACCAGAAATTTACTAATGACATCGCTGTAGTAAATAGATTCTATTTTATCACCGCGAATCGTGCTGCCGGTTGGAAATATGTCTGTTCTGCGCCTCGCGAGCGGAATACTGTTGAGATAAACAAGTGAAATACCCAGATACTTAATAAAGTAGGTATCGGAAAGCTTCAGCACGGCAATGAGGCCGGTTAGATTTTTTTCAACAATGTGCGGCCCCGGATAAGGTTTGTCGCCCGAGCCTTCATCGATGATGAGCACATTCCTGGATGCAAGCTCTTCGGTATCCTGCCCGGTAACAAAATCCTTTAACGCCTTAACTTCCTGCTGATCAATTTTTAATGCCTGGCCTATGTAAAAGATAAGATTACGCTGGCGCTCCGGAATTTCATTATCAATGAAAACAAGCTCCACGATTTTAACAATGAGTACTTGCTTTTGCTGGGTGGTAAGAGCCTGGTTCACCTTCTTGGTGATCTGCATGATCTTCGCCCAATCATCGACAAATTGCTGTGTTTCGCGGTCGATAGTTGAGGTGCCGGGTTCCGGCTCGGCTACGCGGTAATTGTTATAGAACTGATCAAATAGATTCAGATAATACTTAACAGCATCCCGATTGAGGTATAGCCCCAGGAAGCCTTTAATATTGTTGCGCTCATCCTCCGTGATGCGTTCACGGGTAACAATGGCAAATAGTTGGATTACGGCTTTGAGTAGCTCTTCACTCATGTGGAATATTCCCCCTTAAATGCGCACAAAATAGGAAATAAGTGGCAATAGACGAGCATTCATGCACCTGATAAAAGTTTCAATCTACAAGGCAAACCTACAGGAGAGCACAACCATATTGAGTGCTAGCCGATCTTGCTGGTTATCAGATCGCTCAATACCATCAAGCCTTCGCGAAGATATTCATCTTCCAGTTGAAGCGGCACGGAAACAGGTCTTCCTTCTCCATCGAGTTTTACGTCCATCTTATGATTGGCTGCCTTACGCTGCTCTGCCTCTTCAATTTCCTTTTTACGCGTTACTTCATTTAACGAAACACGTTTTTGCTCAATGCTTCTGCGGGTTTCGTTCGTCTCGTTAACAAACTTGTTGAGATAAGGGTCCGATTTCAACCGTTCCCTGTATGACCTGTTCAGGCCCGTGAGAACCTTTTCATCAATCATCGGAGCTCGCTGGTAGAGCGCACCTTTAATTTCATCCCAGGGCAATGCGTTTGCATTAGAACTCTCACCAAACTGTTCCGGGTCAAGCGCTGAGGGAAGTTTAACATCCGGTGTTACTCCTTTGTGCTGCGTACTGTTTCCGCTTGCACGGTAAAATTTCTGAAGGGTTACTTTCAAGCTTCCAGCGCCCTCTTCTTGAACATACCTGTCAAGTGAAACAACGGATTGGACAGTACCCTTTCCATACGTGGACTCTCCTACAATCACCCCGCGATGATAATCCTGGATCGCGCCTGCAAATATTTCAGATGCAGAAGCACTGGAGCGATTTGTAAGCACTACCAACGGACCATTGTAGGCAATACTCGGGTCATCATCTGTCAAAACTTCCGCTGTGCGAGAGTAAGAACTTCTGACCTGAACAACCGGACCATTCTTAATAAATAATCCTGTTAAACTAACAGCTTCAATCAGCGAACCCCCTCCATTGTTTCGTAAATCGAGCACAATCCCATCAACACCTTCCGATTGAAGCTCAGCCAGTAGGCGCTTTACATCACGTGTTGTGCTGTTATAATCCGGATTACCCTTTTGATATTCCTCAAAGTCCATGCTGAACATAGGAATTATGATTGTACCCAGCTTAAGTTTTTTGCCATTTTGAGTCGTTTCAACGACTTGTTTTTTAGGCTTAGTATCTTCCAGCTTAACCTTGTCACGGGTTAAAGAAATTAATATCGGTGGGCCGTTAATGCCTGTCTCGGCCGGTAAGATTTGAAGTCGCACCTGGGTGCCTTTCGGGCCTTTGATTAATTTAACTACATCATCGATTCGCCAACCGACAACATCAACCACTTCACCGGAGGCTCCCTGACCAACACCAATGATCCGGTCATTCGAATGAATCAAGTTACTCTTCTCAGCCGGTCCTCCTGGGAGTACCTCATTTACCTTTGTGTAGTCGCCATCGGTTTGCAGTCTCGCCCCTATTCCTTCCAACGCCTGATTCATATCCTGCTTGAACAGATCAGTTGCTCGAGGTGATAGATAATTAGTATGAGGATCGTACGATTCCGCAATAGCGTTCATATAGATTTCATAAACATCATCGCTAGTCTTTTGACTCTCCGACTTGATATACCTTTCGAAACGTTCGCGAATAGTTTTACTAATTTCCTCAGTTTTCTTTCCCGCCAATTTCAGACTTAGCGCTTGATTCTTAATCGATTTTGTCCAGATATCATTTAACTCCTGTTGTGACTTGGGCCAGGGGGCTATCTCCCGATCATAGTCATAGAATTCATCTTTCGTAAAGTCGAATTCCTGACCAATCAATTTCGTGGTAACAAAATCCATTCGCTCGTGAAAACGCTTTCGGAACACACGGTAAATCGCGAATGCAGGAGATACATTTTCCGCGGCCGTAAGGTTATCGATCTGATTGCGGTATTTCTCAAATGCAGCAATGTCCGAAGCAAGGAAAAAAGACCGGTTATAATCAAGTGCTTTCAGGTAGGCATCAAAACTTGCTGACGACAGGGAGTCATTCAACTGAAGTTTTTGAAAATGATTCTTGGCCAGTATTTGGGTAATCACCTTCGCCTGTTTCCCGTACACGGGCTTCTCCTGAAGTGTAGTATCGGTACGGGTATCTGAAAATGCCTGACTGGCCACCACAAGGCAAAATGCCATCAACAACACAAAACGCTTCATAATCACACTATTTTTATCTAATACGTACTTGCGGGCAATTTGTATGCCCTTTTTAGGATTTTTCGTAATCAAACTCGCTCAGGAATTTCTGAGCCTGTTCAGGATTCTGGAATTCAAAATGCTTTTTCTCTCCCGATACAGAGTGAATTTCAATTTTAACCAAGTCAACATCCTTATTCCGCTTAAACTTGAATTTCTCTTTCTTATAATCTTCTGTCTCCTTCGTAGAAATATTGAACGCTGTGGCGCGTACAGACTTACAATAAATACACTGATAGCTTTTAACAAGTTCCCCCTGCTCTTCGACCGTTGGCGCCTTGCTAACGTGCTCTTTAACAACACGCATGGTGTAAAAACCGCAATTGTTGCATCGTAATGCTTGCAGGCGGCCTTCATACTTTTCAATTATTACCTCGCTTGTTTTTTCATCAATCCAGACATCATAATCAATAGAGAAAACATTTTCTTCTGCGATCATACCCTCCTGTAGGTGTACATCTTCTTCCTCTTCACTCAGCAATCTCATTTTGTTACCCGACTTAGGATTGGTACGGGGCATATATCTCCATTTCTTGAGCTTCCTATCCAGAATGGTTGGATAATAAAACTGGAGGATCAAATGTGCCACGTATGCTATAATCGTTCCACCAGCGATAGACATGACAAGCCGCATATAGAACCAAAACTCAACCTTCTCCATCTCCTTCATCTCGTACAGGTTGATAACCATGGCCGCTGCAACACCGAAGCAGTAATACACCAACTTATAGTTGGCGATTTCTCTGCGGTTTATATAATCGTACTTTAAATGATAGTCGGTAATCGCAGAAATCCTGACCTGATGAATCAGGTATATGATAAGCCCGATAGCAAACATGAAGATTGCCCCGAGAATCATACTTTCGTGGAAGGCGATTATAAAAGGAGTTTGTTGATCCATAGTATAGTTTGTAGTAACTTTTAGACGTAATCTTAAAGATTTAAAGATAAGGATTAATAAATATTGTGGTAATACCGCAAATTAATGCTCGTGAAAAAGTCTTTTTTTAAAATACTCGCCCAAGTCAACAAGGTTATTCTGCCCCGGTACAGCAAAAGGGATCTTAGCAAACTAAGCACATCAGCAAAAGCTATTGTCGCCTTCCGCTATTGGGTAACGATTAATGCTCTTGATTAACAGTATGGGGTAATTCTTTTACCCTCAATTATTTATCCCGCACGTGGATGATTCAAGTGTACCTTGTCCAGGAACAAATCCCTCACTTGTGAATAAATGCACCAACAACGTTGCTTTTTGAAACCTAAGTAGCAATATTTGTGTACTATTGCACAATAATGACTGCATACGAAAGGCTAAAAATTGAGGAAGAATTGAAGGTGTTTACACTAAAAAACTTCGAAAATCCTTCCGTTTGCAGGAATTTGGATCAAATCAGGTTCTATTGTGCAGAGCTATGCCTGAAGATTACTGAGTATGAAAACAGGTTCAATTTTGCGCCTGCCTTGGCTTATGAATTACTTGAGCAATACCAGGTGCAACAAAATTCTTTGAAGGAAACACGTAACGAAAAAACCTCCCACTAAATGCGGTACATTCCCTCCCCCATACCGCTTCGATACGAATATGTATACAGTGCAACCGCCAATAAATCCGGCAGAATGCAGTATCATAAAATCAAGCCTGGCTTTAGCAAGCTGCGCATCAGCCGTATCGAATTTATAAAAGCGTATAACAGTGCCCAGATTGTGGCTATGAAACCGGTTCAGGTTCACGGCAACGAAACTGATTTCCAGATCGAGCTCTACGTTTAAGAATCAAGTATACTTTGCAGATTGGCCGGTGAGTAGTTAATTGACTTGATCGTTTTGTTATCTGATGTACGATACACGAGCCATTTACTGCCTTCCTTTTTATAATAGCATTCCGTTCCGTCCTTTTTTCTGTAATACTGAACGGTTGCGCTAGCCTCACTTTCTGATACACAGGCTTTGCTCATGTTTGACCGCTGCACTTCTTCGAACAGCGCACTGAATTTTTCACCCAGGCCAAATTCCAGAATTGCACCTGACAATACATATTGAATGTCACATAAGGCATCCGCTATTTCGACAATATCTTTTTCAAGAATGGCGACTTCAAGCTCTTTTAATTCTTCGGCAAGTAAAGCAACACGAAGCTTGCATCGATCTTCAGAAGGTACTGAGGGTGAAGATACGATCGGATGTCTAAAAGTTCTGTGGAATTCAGCAACAAGGTTTAACGCATCGAGTTGTTTCATGAGGGGGTGGTGTTATATGTTTGTTAACAAGCGCAAAGTTGAAACATTTTCGAAAAAAA
>Ga0075156_10002487_pt1 | contig 10245 bp, 10 predicted proteins | sample JI81AbrownDNA_FD_70966 | JGI IMG/M metagenome (GOLD analysis project Ga0075156, IMG submission 70966) | Wastewater effluent complex algal communities from Wisconsin, to seasonally profile nutrient transformation and Carbon sequestration -... | ecosystem: Engineered > WWTP > Effluent > Algae...
CGCCACGAAGACCGACCGAGCCGACACCGGGGGCCGCTCCCCTGAGACCGCAGTGCGCGCCGTCAATCGAGTTTCCTTCCGGTCATGGAGATGAAGAGTGATTCCAGGGACGGGCTCGTGAGATGAATGTTGGTCACGGTGCGCCCGCTCCCCTGCGCAGCGCCGATGAGCGCGGGGATCGCCTCGCCCCCGCGCTCGCTGTACGCGTGAAGCGCCACGCCGTGAGCCTCGGCGCGGGTGACGCCCGCGACGGCGAGCGCCGACGACACGACGCCATCCGCGGGGCCATCGAGCGTGATCTCGATCAGGGTGCCGCCAGGCGCACTCGCCTTGAGTTTGGCCGGCGTGTCGCAGGCCAGCAGGCGCCCGCGATCGACGATCGCCAGTCGCTCGCACAGCTGGTCGGCTTCCTCCATGTAGTGCGTCGTCATCACGATCGTGCGCCCGTGCGCGTGCAGGTCGCGCAGGATCCCCCACAGGTCCAGCCGCGCCTGCGGATCGAGCCCGACGGTCGGCTCGTCGAGAAAGATCACCTCGGGCTCGTGGATGAGCGCGCGTGCAATCATGAGGCGCTGCTGCTGTCCGCCGGAGAGCGCGTCGACCTTGGCGTCGGCCTTGTCGGCGATGCGCAGGCGCTCGAGCAGTTCCAGCGCATGCCGCTCCGCCCGGTCGATCGGGATGCCGAAGTAGGCGGCGTGGAAGACCAGGTTCTCCAGCGTCGTCAGGCTGCGATCGGGATTCGGTCGCTGCGGCACCACGCCGATCCGCTGCCGCACGCGCGCCGGTTCACCCGACACGTCATAGCCCGCCACCAGCGCGCGTCCCGACGACGGGACGATGCGCGTGGTGAGGATGCCGATGGTCGTCGTCTTGCCGGCGCCGTTAGGCCCGAGCAGGCCGAAGAACTCTCCCGCACCCACGGAAAGATCGAGGGTGTCGAGCGCGACGACCCCCTCGGCGGAGACGCGCGCCGGTGCCATCGCGGGGGCCGGCGGCGGTCCCATCCCTCGTCCGGACGGCCCGGATCGCCGACGCGCCGACGGAGCGGGATAGACCTTGCGGAGCGCGTGCGTCTCGATGGCGGGCGGCATGGGGTGAAGATACGGTCCGGTACGGAGGCGCGGGAAATCGAGATGGCGCGCAGGTGGGCGATCGTCGCGTGAAGGTCGCGCGCGTTGCACCGGAGCGCGGCCGCCGTGCTGGGCGCATCGGTGGCGCGCAGCCCTACCTCCGGCGCCCCCGACCGAGCACTTTTCTCCGACCACCGTGTGCCACTGCCGCTGGAGATTGGAGGAGCTGTGTTCCTGAAGCGATTCTATCATGAGGGGCTGGCCCAGGCGAGCTACCTCGTGGGATGCCAGAAGACCGGCGAAGCGCTCGTCATCGACGCGCACCGCGACGCCGACCAGTATGTCGCGGCCGCCGCGAGCGAGGGACTGCGCATCACGCACGTCAGCGAGACCCACATTCACGCCGACTACCTCTCCGGCAGTCGCGAACTCGCGGCCCGGACCGGCGCGCGCCTCTTCCTGTCGGCGGAAGGGGGCCCGGAGTGGCAGTACGCCTTCGCGACGCGGGATGCCGTGACGCTCCTGCGCGACGGCGATGCCTTCATGGTCGGCAACCTGCGGCTCGACGTGATCCACACGCCGGGGCACACGCCCGAGCACATCATCTTCGTCCTGACCGACACGCCGGCGTCGCCGCACCCGGTGGGCGCCTTCACCGGGGATTTCATCTTCGTCGGCGACGTCGGGCGCCCCGACCTGCTCGAGCGCGCCGCCAAGGTCGAGGGGACGATGCGGGCGGGCGCCGCGCAGCTCTTCCACTCGCTGCAGCGCTTCGTCGCGCGCGCGCCGGACTACCTGCAGCTGTGGCCGGGGCATGGCTCGGGGTCGGCGTGTGGCAAGGCGCTCGGCGCCGTGCCACAGACCACGTTAGGCTACGAGAAGTTCGCCAACTGGGCGCTGCAGCTTCACGACGAGGCCCGGTTCGTGGAGGCGGTCCTCGAGGGGCAACCCGACCCGCCGCGCTACTTCGCGATGATGAAGAAGCTCAATCGCGAGGGGCCGGCGATCCTCGGCCACCTCCCCGCCCCGCCGCACATCTCCGCCACCCGGCTGGACGACGTCCTCGCCAGCCAGGCGCTCGTCGTCGACATTCGCCGCGCCGACGTCGCCGCCAACCGCTACATCCCCGGTACGCTCAACGTCCCGCTCAACAAGTCGTTCGTCGGCTGGAGCGGGTGGCTCATCGACTACGCGCGGGACGTCTACCTCCTGTGTGACGACAGCGACGATGCGACGGTGCGGGCCGCCGCCGCCGAGCTGGCCATGATCGGCCTCGACCGCGTGGTCGGCTGGTTCGGCGCCGAGGCCTTCACCGCGTGGAGTGCCGCGGGGCGGGAGTTCGACAGCGTGGAGCAGATCGATCCCCCGACGCTGGCCGAGTGGCTGCGGCACGACGCGATCACGCTGGTTGACGTGCGGGCCGGCAGCGAATGGCAGGCGGGACACATCGCCGAGGCGGTGAACGCCCCGCTCGGGCGCCTCGCCGACGTGCTCCCCCAACTCGCGTCGAAGCATCGCATCGTGATGCAGTGCCAGGGCGGCGCCCGCTCGGCGATCGCCGCGTCACTCGCTCGACTGCACGGAATAGCGCCCGTCGTCAACCTGCGCGGCGGCATCCAGGCGTGGCAGGCAGCGGAGCTCCCCGTCGAGACCACCCTGTCATCTGTGTCGGCTTAGGTGTCGGCCCGCACGGCCACCCAGGGGTTCACCCGGCGCCTGCTCACGTATTTTCTGCGCGGGCTGGTCTTCCTCGCTCCCGTGGGGATCACGGCGTACATCTGTGTTGTGGTCTTCCGCGCCATCGACGGCTGGCTCGGCCTCCCGATTCCGGGCGCCGGCTTCGCCGTCTCCCTGGCGCTCATCACCCTCTTCGGCTTCCTCGCCTCGAGCTTCATCACCCGCAGCTTGATCGGCGCGCTCGACGACCTGCTCGAGCGTCTGCCGTTCGTGCGCCTGCTCTATTCCTCGACGCGCGACCTGGTGAGTGCCTTCGTCGGCGAGAAGCGCCGCTTCGACAAGCCGGTCGTCGTCGAGCTCTTCCCCGGCGGCAACGCCCGGGCGCTCGGCTTCGTGACGCAGGAATCGCTCACGCAGCTCGAGATGCCGGGCTTCGTCTCCGTGTACATGCCACACTCGTACAACTTCTCGGGGCAGATGTACATCTTCCCGACCACCGCGGTCACGCGCCTCGACGCCAACAGCTCCGACATGATGGCGTTCATCGTCTCGGGCGGGGTGACGGAGATCCCGGTGTTGACCCATGCGCTGCCGGGCGCGGCGCAGCCGACCACCCCCGCGACGGCGCCGACACCCGCCCCCTGACGCGCTCGGCCCCGCCCATGCATCTCAAGATCTGCTGCATCGCCACCCCTGCCGAGGCCGCCCGCGCCATCGGCGCAGGAGCGTCGGCGCTCGGCCTCGTGTCGGCCATGCCGTCGGGGCCCGGGGTCATCGACGAGGCAACGATCGCCAGCATCGCTGCCGTCGTCTCGCCCCCCATCGAGACCTACCTGCTCACCTCGGAACGCGAGGCGACGGCGATCGCCGCGCAGCACGCGCGCTGCCGGACGACCACGTTGCAGCTGGTGGACCGACTCGCCTCGCACGACGAGTACCAGCGGCTGCGCGCGCTCGTCGAAGGGGTGACGCTCGTGCAGGTCATTCACGTGCTCGACGAATCCTCCATCGACGAGGCGGTCGAACTGGCCCCGTTCGTTGATCGCCTCCTGCTCGACTCCGGCAACCCTCGGCTCGCCGTGAAGGAACTCGGGGGAACCGGACGCACGCACGATTGGGCGCTCAGCGCGCGCATTCGCGCCGCGACCGATCGCCCGCTCCTGCTCGCCGGCGGCTTGCGCGTCGACAATGTCGGAGAAGCCATCACGACCGTTCGCCCGTTCGGGATCGACGTCTGTTCCGGCGTCCGCACCGACGGCGCCTTGGATAGCGACAAGCTGGCCCGGTTCGCCCACGCGGTGTTCGCTGCGGCGTGACCCGTGTGGGCGCGGGGAGCGGTCGGGCCCCGGCGACTGGATTCCCGGCGTGTTGCAGCGCACCTTCCCGCCCCTCCGCAGCGTTCGGCACGTCTCCCGCCCGGCCCCCATGCACATCGCTTCCATCACGTTAGGCAGGACGCCCTTCACCCGTGCGACGGCGGTCCTTGCCGCCCTCTCCCTCTCCGCTGTCGCGCCCACGCTTGGCGCACAGGGGAGCGCGCCCGCCGCCCCCAAGCCCCGGGCGACGTTGCTGCGCCCTGCGAGCGTGTGGGACGGCGTGAGCGACGCCCCGCGCTCCGGCGTGGTCGTCCTCGTCGTCGACGACAAGGTCGAGGCAGTCGGGCCTGCGAGTTCGGTCACCGTACCGGCGGGGACGCAGGTCGTCGACCTTCCCGGACTGACGCTCACCCCCGGGATGATCGAGGCGCACTCGCACGTCCTCCTGCACCCGTACAATGAGGCCACCTGGGACGACCAGGTCCTGCGCGATCCCACCGCGCTTCGCGTCGCCCGCGCGACGAATCATGTGCGACAGACGCTGATGTCCGGCTTCACCCTCATCCGTGACCTCGGCACCGAAGGGGCCGGCTACGCCGACGTCGGCGTGAAGATGGCGATCGACCAGGGCGTCATCCCCGGGCCGCGCATGCTCGTGACGACCAAGGCGATCGTCGGCCGCGGGAGCTACGGCCCGCGCTCCTTCGCCAACGACCTCGACATCCCGCAGGGTGCCGAAGAGGCGGGCAACACCGACGAACTCGTGCGCGTCGTCCGCGACCAGATCAAGCATGGCGCGGACTGGATCAAGGTCTACGCCGACTATCGTTGGGGCCCGACGGGAGAGACGCGCCCGGCCTTCACCGAGTCGGAGCTCCGCGCCGCCGTCGAGATTGCGGAGTCGAGCGGTCGACACGTCGTTGCCCACGCCTCGTCGGCCGAAGCCATGCGGCGTGCGACGATGGCCGGCGTCGCCAACATCGAGCACGGCGACTTCGGCACGACCGAGGTCTTCACCCTCATGGCACAGAAGGGAGTCGCCTTCTGCCCGACGCTCGCCGCCGGCGACGCCACCTCGCAGTACGGCGGCTGGAAGAAAGGCGTGGAGCCAGAACCGGCGCGCATCAAGAACAAGCGCGAGAGTTTCGCGCGCGCGCGCGCCTCCGGGGTCACGATCTGCAACGGCAGCGACGTCGGCGTCTTCACGCATGGCGAGAACGCCCGGGAGCTGCAACTCCTGGTCGACTACGGGATGTCGCCGCTCGAGGCCATGCGTGCGGCCACCTCGGTCACCGCCAAGGTCCTCCGCCTGGACGACCGGCTGGGGAGCGTGAAGCCGGGGCTCTGGGCCGATCTCGTGGCGATGGAAGGCGACCCGACGAAGGACATCGACGCCACGCGCCGAGTGCGCTTCGTCATGAAAGGCGGCACGATCTATCGCCACGACGCGGCCGCGCGACGCTGAGCGCGCGACGCTTGGAGCCAGGGGCGATCGGTCGCCAATCCGGTCGAGCGCGCGATTGACGCCCCGCGCGCTCGCCGGACAGATTCCGGGATGCGCCTCCTCCCCCTCGTGCTCGGCGTGGCCCTCGTGGGTTGCGTGCAGGTGATTGAACTGCCGCCGGGCGATCCGTTGCAGGAGCTCCCCTCCCCCGCCGCAACGCGGAGTGGCGAGCCGTTCCTCTCCACCGATGCCAGCGGCACGGTGCACCTCTCCTGGCTCGAGCGGAGCGGCGATTCCACCTACGCGCTGCGCTACGCGCGCCTCGTGGGCGAGACCTGGAGCGACGTGCGCACCATCGCCGAGAGGAACGACTTCTTCGTCAACTGGGCCGACTTTCCATCGGTCGTGGCGTCGGGCAACGGGACGCTCTTCGCGCACTGGCTGCAGCGGCGCCCGGGCGGCAAGTACAGCTACGACGTGATGATCACCCGGTCGGCTGACTCCGGGCGCACCTGGAGTGCGGGCGAGGTGCTGCATCGTGACGGGATCGCCGCGGAGCACGGCTTCGTCGCCATCTGGCCTGGTGACGACGGCGGGATCGAGGCGGCCTGGCTCGATGGCCGCGGCACGACGCACCACGACGCGTCGATGCGCGCCATGCACGTCGCGACCACGAGCATCGGGGCCGACGGCGCGTTAGGCAGCGAGCTGCTCCTCGATCAGCGCAATTGCGACTGCTGTCAGGTGGCCGCGACGCGCACCACGCGCGGCCCGGTCGTGGCCTATCGCGATCGCACCGAGGATGAAGTGCGCGACATCTCCGTCGTGCGGCGGGTCAACGGGGCGTGGACCACGCCGGCCGTCGTGCATGACGACCACTGGCAGATCGACGCCTGCCCCGTCAACGGCCCCGCCCTCGCCTCGCGAGGCGACACGGTGGTCATTGCCTGGTTCACCGGCGCGCAGGACACCGCGCGGGTCCGTGTGGCCTACAGCACCGATGCCGGAGCCTCGTTCTCCCCGCCGCAACGCATCGACGCGGGCAACCCGGCCGGGCGTGTCGACGTGGAAATGCTCGACGACGGCACGGCCGCGGTGTCGTGGCTGGAGCGCACCGACAGCACCACCGCCGAGGTACGCCTGCGTCGCGTCCGTCGCGACGGAACGTCAGGAGCACCCGTGGTGCTGGCGCGATCGTCCGGGGTCCGCGCGAGCGGCTTCCCCAGGATCACGCGCCGCGGCGGCGAACTCGTCGCCGCATGGACCGTCCCGGGAGACTCGGCGCGCGTCCAACTCGCGCGCTACCGGCTGGAGTCGCTGCCATGACGGGTCGTCGCTTCGCGCTGGCGGTCGTCCTCTGGTCGGCGGTCGCCTGCGCCGGCTCCGACGCGCCGCCCACGGAAGTCGCCATCGGGAAGCCGATTCCTCCGTACGCCGCGACCACCCTGGAGGGGAAAGCGGCGTCCATCGCCGACCAGAAGGGAAAGGTCGTCCTCCTCAACGTCTGGGCGACCTGGTGCGCCCCCTGTCGCGAGGAGATTCCCTACCTCCAGTCCCTGTACGACCAGCACGCTGCCAATGGCCTGGAGGTGATCGGCGTCAGCGTCGACGCGAGTGGATCGGAAGCCACCATTCGCGATTTCCGGACCGACTTCGGCATGCGTTACCCCATCTGGCTCGACCCCGACGAGCGCGTCCAGACGCTGTACATGGCGCTCGGCGTCCCGGCGTCGTACCTGATCGACCGCGAGGGGGTGCTGCGGTGGAAGCACCTTGGCACGGTGCGCGCCACCGACACGTCGTTCACCAAGGCACTCGGCGAGGCGTTAGGCGCGCCGCTCAACTGAGGGCGCGTGCGTCGTCATGCGTTGCCGACGTGACCGAGTGTCACGCCGGCGCGCCTAACTGGCGTAGAAGCCGGGGGCGAGCGGGGCCAGTCGCGCGGTGAAGTGACGCAGCGCCGGCGGCTGCTCGACGATGCGCATGCCGCGCAGCAGGTGGGAGCGCTGCCGCACGTACGCGATCACCTCGGCCAGGTAGTCCACGTGGGACTGCGTGTACACGCGCCGCGGGAAGGCGAGGCGCAGCAACTCCATGCGCGCGGGGACCTCGTTGCCATCGGGTTGCAGGCCGAACATGACCGTCCCGATCTCCGCCGCGCGCACTCCGCCTTCGAGGTAGAGCGCACAGGAGAGCGTCCACGCCGGATACTCGAGCTGCGGCACGTGCGGCAGGAAGCGCTTGGCGTCGAGATAGAGCGCGTGCCCGCCCGGGGGGACCAGGATCGGGACATCGACCTTCTGCAGCTTCTCGGCGAGGTACTCCACCGATCGAATGCGGTAGCGCAGGTAGTCGGGCTCCAGCACTTCGGAGAGCCCGACCGCGATCGCTTCGAGGTCGTAGCCGGCCAGGCCGCCGTACGTCGGGAACCCCTCGGTGAGGATGAGGTTGTTGCGGCAGCGGTTGGCGATCGATTCGTCGTTGAGCGCCAGGAAGCCGCCGATGTTGGCCAGCCCGTCCTTCTTCGCGCTCATCGTGCAGCCATCGACCAGCGAGAACATCTCGCGGGCGATCTCGAACGGCGTTTTGTCGGCGTATCCCGGTTCGCGGAGCTTGATGAACCAGGCGTTCTCGGCAAAGCGACAGGCGTCGAGGAAGAACGGGATGCCGTGACGACGACAGACCTCGTGCACGGCGCGAAGGTTGGCCATGCTCACCGGCTGTCCCCCGCCCGAGTTGTTGGTCACCGTGACCATCACCAGCGGGACGCGCCCCTCGTGCTCTCGCAGTGCGCGCTCCAGCGCCTCGACATCCATGTTCCCCTTGAACGGATGCAGCAGCTCGGGATCGCGCCCCTCCGCACACGGGAGATCGAGGGCGATACCGCCGCGGTCCTCGACGTTCGCCCGCGTCGTGTCGAAGTGGGTGTTGTTGGGGACGACATCGCCCGCGCGGACCATCGCCGTGAAGAGGATGCGCTCGGCGGCGCGCCCCTGGTGCGTCGGCAGGACGTGCGTGAGGTGCGTGATGTTGGCCACCGCGTCGCGAAAGCGATGGAACGAGCGGGCGCCGGCATACGACTCGTCGCTCTGCATCATCGCCGCCCACTGGTTGGCCGACATCGCGCCGGTCCCCGAGTCGGTCAGCAGGTCGATCAGGACGTCGCGCGCATCCAGGCGAAAGACGTTGTAGCTCGCCTGATGCAGGGCGGACTCGCGTTCGGCACGCGTCGTCTGCCGGATCGGCTCGACAGTGCGGACACGGAAGGGCTCGATGATCGTGTGGGAGAACATGCGCGGGAAGCTGAGGAAGCCGCATGACTCGCGCGTGAGGGACTCCCCCGTATATCCTGTAGGGGATGACCATCCATTCGCCTCACGCCGGCCTCGCCGCTGTCACGCGCCGCACCGTCGCTGTCGTCCTCTTTGACGAGGTCGAGGTGCTCGACTTCGCTGGGCCCTTCGAGGTCTTCTCGGTGTGCGGACGTCGATCGCAACTCGATCCGTTCGACGTCTTCACCGTGTCGGAGCGCGGCCAGACGATTCGGGCGCGCAATGGACTGGTGGTCACGCCGCTCCACTCCTTCGCGAGTGCCCCTCGCCCCGACATTCTGCTCGTCCCCGGTGGATTCGGGACACGCCGAGAGATGAAGAACCCGGTGATGCTGGAATGGGTCGCGGCGCAGGGCGCGGCGTGCGAGTACCTCCTGTCCGTCTGCACCGGGGCGTTGGTGCTCGCCTGCGCCGGCCTGCTCGACGGCCTCGCCGCGACCACGCACCACCTCGCCTTCAACGAGCTTCGCGCGGTGGCACCGCACACGGCGATTCGCGAGGGGGCGCGCATCGTCGACAACGGCCGCGTGATCCTCTCGTCGGGCGTGAGCGCGGGGATCGACATGTCGCTGCACGTCGTCGCGCGACTGCTCGGCGAGGACCTGGCGCTGGAGACCGCGCGGTACATGGAGTACGAGGGCGACTGGCACCGCACCTAACGAGGCACGAACGCCAGGCGCCGCATTGGCTGCGGACGCGGGCGCCCGGCCATGACCGGACGCCCCGTCTCCCCTCCCGAGCGAGCGGTTACTGCTTGACCGCCTCGACGGTGATGTTGATCTCGACCTCGTCGCCGAGCATGGCGCCGCCCCCCTCGAGGGCGCGGTTCCACGTCACCCTGTAGTCCAGGCGATTGATCTTCGTCGACGCGTCGAAGCCGATGCGGTCCTTCCCCTGCATGTCCTTGGTCACGCCGTTGTAGGCTCCTTCGAGGACGACCGGCTTGCTGATGCCACGAATCGTGAGATCGCCGTAGACCTTGATCGACTCTCCCTTCACCTCGACCTTCGAGCTCTTGAACGAGAGCGTCGGAAACGAGTCGGTGGCGAAGAAGTCGTTCGAACGCAGGTGGTTGTCGCGCGTCTCGTTGTTGGTATCGATGCTCTTCGCGTCGATCGTGACGGCCACCGCGCCCTTGCTCAGCGAACTCGCGTCTGCGGTGATGACACCGTCCCACTTGCCGAACGTCCCGCGGACGCGCGTCACGTAGTGGCGGATGCGGAAGGTCAGCTCCGAGTGTACCGGATCGATCTTCCAGTTCGTGCTTTGAGCGTGCGCGGCCGGGGCGGCGGCGAGCACGAGGGGGACGGACAGGGCGGACAGCAGCCAGCGCTTCATGGGATCATTCCTCGGGATAATGTCTCTGTTATGAGATATATACACGCGAACCTTTTTTGGTTCCAGTG
>Ga0075156_10002490_pt1 | contig 10244 bp, 11 predicted proteins | sample JI81AbrownDNA_FD_70966 | JGI IMG/M metagenome (GOLD analysis project Ga0075156, IMG submission 70966) | Wastewater effluent complex algal communities from Wisconsin, to seasonally profile nutrient transformation and Carbon sequestration -... | ecosystem: Engineered > WWTP > Effluent > Algae...
CGCGGGGGCAAGGTGAAGACCCTGATGCAGTCGATCGCGCTGCCCCTGTACCTGGTGTGGCTCGAGCCACTGCCCGCCCCCATCTCGTGGCTGGCCTGGTTGTTCATGGCCATCGCGTTCATCCTCACCGTCGTCACCGGCCTCGACTATCTGCGCGAGGCCGCGAAGTTGCGGCGTGAAGCATTGGCACGTTGGGCCGTCGAAGGCAACGCCGGACGTCGGTGACCCCCTGACCTCCACCCGCGGGGTGGTTGCCGGCGCATGGACCGGGCTCGCTCAGAGTCTGCGTGTGAGCTGCGGGAATGCGAACGCCCTCGCGTGACGTTGACCTAGGGCGACGCGCCACGACGGAGTGTCGAGAAGGGATGTGGGGCCTGTGAAGCCTGTACTGGTGCGCGAGGTGCTCGGCGAGACATTGCGGGAGTTGCGCTTCTCGCAGGGAAGGACCTTGCGCGAGATCTCATTGGCGGCGCGGGTCAGCCTGGGTTATCTGTCCGAGGTCGAGCGTGGGCAGAAGGAGGCCTCCTCCGAACTGTTGTTCGCCATCTGCGGGGCGCTCGACGTTCCCCTTTCGGCTGTCCTGCTGAGGGTCAGTGAGAAGCTGGCCCTCGCCGAGGCGCGGCGCACGACCGTCGCTGCCTGAGCCACGATGTGACAGAAGCCCCCGGTTGCACTGAGCCCGGGGGCTTCGTCGCGTCCGCCTACGGTTCGTGCGGTACGGGGACGACGCGCACGACGACGCCCGCTCGCCGGATGCGGGCCAGTTCCTCCGGGTCGGCGGACGAGTCGGTCACGAGGATGTCGATGCTCGAGAGGTCGGCGAGCCGGGCGAGGGTCACGCGTCCGATCTTCGACCCGTCCGCAACCGCGATGACGCACTGGGCGCGCTCGATCATGGTGTGGTTGGTGCGGGCCTCGACGTCGTCGTGAGTGGTGAGGCCGCCTTCGACCGAGATCCCGTCCGAGCCGACGATCGCGGTGCCCACATTGATCTGGTTGAACGTGCTCTCGGTGAGCGAACCCACCAGTTCGAGCGAGTTGGGACGCAGTACCCCACCTGCGATGAGCACGCGGGACTGCCCCTGATTGGCCGCTTCGAGGGCGATCCCCACGGAATTCGTGATGATCGTGAGGTCGTGACGATGATGCAGTGCGCGCAGGACCTCTGTGGTCGTGGTGCCACCGGTCAGGGCGATGGCCTGCTTCCCCGGAGGGATGGCCTGCACGGCCTCGTGCGCGATGGCCTGCTTGGCGCGGCGGTGACGACCGTCGCGCAGCCTCACTGGGAGCTCGCTCCCGGGGCCGGCGCTGCGAGCGCCCCCGTGGGTGCGCACGAGCAGGCCCTGTTCGGCGAGGGCCGCGACGTCGCGACGGATCGTTGCGGCTGAGGCCCCGAGTTCCCTGGCCAGGTCACTCAGCTGGATCTCGCCACGTCCCGAGAGGCTCGCCAGGAGGGCGACCATGCGCTCGGAACGCTTGGTGGACGGGGTGGAGACCTCTTCGGTCGTCATGGTTCCTCGCTGCGCGTTTCGAGACGTGGCATGAACGAATGGTGATCACTCGCTCACAGTGAGCATAGGGGCGGCATCCTCGTCGCACGAGGGCGGGTAGGCTCTGCGCCGATGACCGAGTCGGAGTTCTGGCAGCGCATGACCCAGCACCTGGGCGACACCTACGCGCGCGTCTGGGCGGTCCAGGTGGTCGTGCCCGGGCTCGACGGCGCGACGGCGAGTGAGGCCCTCGCCGCCGGCGTCCCGTGCAGGACCATCTGGCGGGCGGTCTGGACGATGCTGGAGTTGCCCGACCGCGAGCGTTGACCGGACGTCAGGCCTGGGGTCGGGGGCGGGACGAGACCTCCCCGGGGGCCGCCCATTCGTCGCGTCCGAGTTTCGCCATCGGACGCAACGCATCGAACACCGCGTGGGGTGCGCCCGGGTCGAGTGCGGTCTCGTCGATCGCGAATCCCACGACCTCACCCAGGATCATGAAGCAGTTGCCGACCGCCACGACGCGCGTGAGCCTGCATTCGAGGGCGACGGGCGATTCCGCGACCCGCGCGGGCGCCACGTGGACGCTGGGTTCGCGCGTCACCCCGGCGCGATCGAACTCGCTCGCCTCAGGGGGGAGGGGCCGCGACGTCTCGTTGACCTGCTCGGTCAGGGCCTCGGACGCGAGGCACACGACGAACTCGCCGGTCTCCTGAACGTTGCGCAGGGTGTCCTTGGCTCCTACGGAGGTGAACGCGACGACGGGCGGATTGACCGAAGCGACCGTGAAGAAGCTGTGGGGTGCGAGGTTGTCGACGCCGGATGCGGATCGGGTGCTCACCCAGGCGATGGGACGCGGGACGATCGTCGACGTCAGCAGCTGATAGGGAACCGGGGGAACGAGGTCTGCGGTGGCGAAGTCGCGCTTGGTCATGCGCCAAGCCTAGGTTGCAGACAGTTGCGGCGTGTCGTAGGGTCTTCGAACAGGTGTTCGGTAGGTTGTCCACTGTGAGGAAGAGCCGGTCTGTTGTCCACAGGTCGCGCAGGCGCTGACAGTTTTGTCAGTGGGGATTCCTACAGTCAAGGTGACAGAAGTCGACGACGAAGAAGCGACCGGGGTCTCCCGGCAAGGAAGGAAGGCCTGACATGGCTGTTGCAGATCGCCAGAAGGCGCTGGAGGCTGCGCTCGCGCAGATCGAGAAGCAGCACGGCAAGGGATCGGTCATGCGTCTGGGGGAGGCAACGCGCCAACCGATGGCGTTCATCCCGACGGGTTCGGTCGCCCTCGACGTGGCCCTGGGTATCGGAGGGCTCCCGCGCGGACGCATCGTCGAGATCTACGGTCCCGAGTCGAGTGGCAAGACGACCGTTGCACTGCACGTCATTGCGAACGCCCAGGCGGCGGGCGGCATCTGCGCCTTCATCGACGCCGAACATGCCCTCGACCCCGAATACGCGCAGAGGCTGGGTGTCGACACCGATGCCCTCCTGGTGAGCCAGCCCGACAACGGTGAGCAGGCGCTCGAGATCGCCGACATGCTCGTGCGTTCCGGTGCGCTCGACCTCATCGTCATCGACTCCGTTGCGGCCCTCGTGCCGCGCGCCGAGATCGAGGGCGAAATGGGTGACAGCCACGTGGGTCTGCAGGCTCGTCTGATGAGCCAGGCGCTCCGCAAGATGACCGGCGGTTTGAGCCAGGCGAACACCACCGCCATCTTCATCAACCAGTTGCGCGAGAAGATCGGCGTGATGTTCGGGTCACCCGAGACGACCACGGGTGGACGTGCGCTGAAGTTCTACTCCTCGATCCGGCTCGACGTCCGCAGGATCGAGACGCTGAAGGACGGCAACGAGATGGTGGGGAACCGTACCCGCGTCAAGGTTGTCAAGAACAAGGTCGCCCCGCCCTTCAAGCAGGCGGAGTTCGACATCCTCTACGGCCAGGGCATCAGCCGTGAGGGGAGCCTGATCGACATGGGTGTGGAACACGGGATCATCCGCAAGGCCGGCGCGTGGTTCACCTACGAAACTGATCAACTGGGTCAGGGCAAAGAAAACGCCAGGACCTACCTCAAGACACATCCCGATGTTGCCGACGAGATCGAGGCGAAGATCCTCAGGGTCCTCGGCCTCGGAGAGCAGCCGGAGGATGCTTCGCAGGTGCCTGCCGGTGTCGATCCGGTCACCGGTGAGGTGGCCTTCTGATCATGGACGACGTCCGAGGCGTGCCGTCGGAGGATTCTCCGGCGGACGCCCACGACGTGGCTCGAGAGATCGCCCTGCGGAAGTTGACGCAGCGTGATTGCTCACGGCGTGAACTCGAAGTCGCACTTGCCAAGAAGCGGGTTCCCCCCGACGTGAGTCGCGAGGTGCTCGACCGACTGGAGGAGGTGGGGCTCATCGACGACGCACGCTTCGGGGGTGCCTGGGCGACTTCTCGGCACGAGCACCGCAAACTCTCGCGCTACGCCATCACGAGGGAGCTTGCCGCCAAGGGGATCGACCCCGACACCATCGCGGACGCGGTCGCCGGCATCGATCGCGACTCTGAACTTGACGCAGCTCGTGCTCTCGCCGACCGCAAGGTCCGCACGCTCGCGGGCCTGCCGCGAGAGACGGTGCAGCGGCGCCTGAGCGGCGTCCTGGCGCGGAAGGGCTACGGTCCCTCGATCGTGGGCCAGGTCGTCCGCGAGTTCCTGGACGCGAACGTGTGAGTGCGTCCGCATCGATGGTGGGTTGTGCCCGAATGCGCGTTCTGCTTGCGTCGCGCAACGACGCGGCAATAACCTCGTGCTTGGGTGACCCCCCGAAGGTGCGCGACATGTGAATCCGGCTCTGACGTGCTGCGATGCAGCCCCCAGAACCGGCAGCCGCGATATGTGCAGGACCATTCCCGTTCAGGGCGCCTCCCAGGCGTCGTGAACTTCGGCTCGGCCTTGATGTGTACGCGCCTCTCGGCGCACTCGCACGCCCGAGGAGGCCGATATGGACAGACCGCAGATCATCAACCTGATGGTGGTGATGTCGATCCTGCTGGTGGTGGCGATCGGCATGATCGCCGTCCTGTTGGTGCGCAGGCCGTCACACTCACGACATGAGGAGCTCGTCCCGCTGGTCAGGCAGCAGGCGGCGGACGCACGGGCTGAAGCCGCGTCGTTGCTGGCTGACGCCGAGCGTCGTCGGCTGGAGGCCGAGGAGTTGGCGAGGGCTGAGCGCGCTGAACTGCGTGAGTTGCGGGCGTCCCAGGAGAAGCGCGAGGCGCGACTCGCCGAACTCCAGGATCGACTCAGCGGTGAACTTGCGAGCATTCAGGCGCGCACCGACCGTCTGCGTCAGCGGCAGGACGACCTTGTGTCTGCCGAGACGGAGCTCAAGGCACAGCACGAGGCAGCGCGGACGGAGCTGGAACGTGTGGCAGGACTTGCCACCGACGCGGCACGGGCCGAGCTCATGGCCATCGTCGGTCACGAGAGCCGGCTGGAGGCGAACACCCTCGCTCGCGACATCGAACGCGCTGCGCAGCGTGATGGTGAGCGGATCGCCCAACGAATCATCGTCACGTCCATCCAGCGGCTGGCGTCCGAGCAGACCGCGGAGTCGGTGATCGCCACGGTCGACCTGCCAAACGACGAGATGAAGGGACGCATCATCGGGCGCGAGGGACGCAACATCCGGGCCTTCGAGCAGGTGACCGGCGTCAACGTCATGATCGATGACACGCCCGAGTCGGTCCTGCTGAGCTGCTTCGACCCGGTTCGCCGGGAGGCTGCGCGTGTCACTCTCGTCGAACTCGTGGCCGATGGCCGGATTCATCCCGCGCGCATCGAGGAGGTGCATGCGCGATCGTTGGCACGCATCCAGGAGCGCTGCATCCGTGGTGCGGAGGATGCGCTGGCTGAAGTGGGGATCTCGGACCTCCACCCTGACCTGTTGCCGATCCTTGGTTCGCTTCGCTACCGGACGTCCTACGGACAGAACGTCTTGCGACACCTCGTCGAGTGCGCGCACCTGGCGGGGATGATGGCGTCCGAATTGGGCCTTGACGTGGCCACCTGCAAGCGCGCGGCCTTCCTGCACGACATCGGCAAGGCCCTCACCCATGAAGTTGAGGGATCGCACGCCCTGGTGGGAGCCGACCTCGCCCGACGGCACGGTGAGCACCCCGACATCGTGCACGCGATCGAGGCTCACCACAACGAGGTCGAGCCCATGACGGTGGAGGCCGTGCTCACGCAGGCGGCCGACGCGATCTCGGGTTCGCGTCCCGGTGCCCGCCGCGAGTCACTGGAGGCCTACGTCCACCGTCTGGAGCGTCTGGAGGCCATCGCGGCCGCCCATCCCGGGGTGGACAAGGTCTTCGCCATGCAGGCCGGGCGCGAGGTGCGGGTGATGGTCACGCCCGACGAGGTGGACGACGCTGCGTCCCACGCCATGGCGCGTGACATCGCGCGTGAGGTCGAGGGCGAACTGACCTACCCCGGTCAGATCCGCATCACGGTCGTCCGGGAATCGCGGGCCACCGAGGTGGCGCGGTAGCAGTCCCTACGACCCGCTCCGCCCCCGGTTGAGGAAGTCCCGCGCCCGATCGGTCGCGGGTGCGGTGAAGAAGCGCTCGGGCGTGGTGTCCTCCAGGATCACCCCGGCGTCCATGAAGACGATCCGGGACGCGACGTCGCGCGCGAACGACATCTCATGTGTCACGACGAGCATCGTCCGGCCTTCGCGCGCGAGGGCTGTGACGACGCCCATGACTTCTCCCACCATCTCGGGATCAAGCGCTGACGTCGGCTCGTCGAACAGGAGGACCGCCGGGTCCATGGCGAGTGCGCGCGCGATGGCGACTCGTTGCTGCTGTCCACCGGACAGTTCCGTCGGGCGTTTCGCGGCCTGGTCGGCGACCCCGACCTTGGTGAGCAGCGCGATCCCACGGGCGTGGGCTGCGTCCGTGCTGAGGCCGAGCACCTTGATCGGCCCGAGGGTCACGTTGTCGAGGACGGTCCGCGTCCGGAAGAGGTTGAAGCCCTGGAAGACCATGCCGACCCGCTCGCGGAGGGCGGCGAGGCCGATCGGATCGGACGGGAGTGGTGCTCCGAGCACCTCGATGCGTCCGGTGTCGATGGTTTCGAGCCCATTGATCGTGCGGCACAGCGTTGACTTGCCCGAACCTGACGGGCCCAGCAACGCCACGACCTCGCCGCTGTGGATGTCGAGGGACACACCGTCGAGGACCTGGAGGTCGCCGAAGCGCTTGGTGACGTCGACCAGCCGGACGACTGGCTCGCTCATCGTGCGGTCAGCCCCCAGCGCCATGACACCGACGAGTCGGGCTCCAGCCGGGTGAGCCCTTGGGCCGTCTCGCCGCCGTTGAACGCGTCCGGGCCGCAGCTCATGGGCTCGACAGCCAGGCTGGCCCGATCATCCGGTGTGTAGACCTGCATCCAGCCCAGGCCCTCGTCAGTCCACAGTTCAACCTCGTGCCCGGACGCGGACACCGTGACCGACCAGGGTCCGCCGACATGTCGGAAGGCCGTGTCGAGCTGTCTGTCACCGAACGATTGAACCGCACGCAGGTCGGCGGGTGTCCCGTCGACAGGAGCGAGATGACGGGGCAGGAGCCGGTCGTCCACGACGAGGTACTGATCGAACGGGGCGGTGACCCGCCATTGGTCGATCGGCGCATCGAGTGCGAGGTAGGGATGGGCGGCGTAGCCGACCGGCACGGCGACTGTCCCCAGGTTGGTGACGGCGACCTCGACGGTGAGACCGCGGGCGTCCAGTGTGTGACGCACCTGGCACTCGATGACGCCGGGCCAGCCCGGCTGCGGGAAGACTGTGACCCGCTGCTCGATGCTGCGTCCAGCAGAGGTGGGCCCCGCCCCCTCTGGACCCCCCGTGCTGTCGGTGTGCGTCGTGAGCCTCCATGGCAGCCACGACACGAGTCCGTGGATGGCGTTGTGGCGGGGCACCTCGGTGAGCGGAAGTTGGTGGGTGACGCCGTCGAGATCCCAGCGTCCGTCCCGGATGCGATTGGGCCACGGGAGCAGGTGCTGCCCCTGACACCCCTGGGGTGAGTCAGCTTCCCCGAAGGGGAGCACGACATCGCGGTCCCCGACGCGGTAACTGCGAAGCGTCGCCCCCTGTTCGGTGATGATCGCGGACTGGTCGCCGAAATGGATCCTGTACTGCTCACCGGTGGGAAGGGTCGCCATGAGCGCAGGTTATCGAAGATCCCGCAGATTCCACGGCAACAGAGGAGGAGCGTCCACGGCTACAGTGGGGCACCATGTCCGACCCAGCGCGCACCTATTCCGTCATCACCTACGGGTGCCAGATGAACGCCCATGACTCGGAGCGCATCTCCGGGCTGCTGGAGGACGCCGGGTACGTCCGCAGTGACGTCGACGTCTCGGCTGCCGGTGGTGCCGACCTGGTGGTGTTCAACACTTGTGCAGTGCGCGAGAACGCCGACAACCGCCTCTACGGCAACCTCGGCCACATGGCCTCGATCAAGTCGAAGCGTCCAGGGATGCAGATCGCCGTGGGTGGGTGCATGGCCCAGAAGGATCGGGACGTGATCGTCGCCAGGGCCCCGTGGGTCGACGTCGTGTTCGGGACGCACAATGTGGGTGCCCTGCCCGTCCTCCTGGAGCGGGCCCGCGTCCAGCACGAGGCCCAGGTCGAGATCGCGGAGGCGCTCGAGACGTTCCCCTCGAATCTGCCGACCCGACGCGAGTCGCCCTATTCAGCGTGGGTGTCGATCAGCGTCGGGTGCAACAACACCTGCACGTTCTGCATCGTTCCGTCGCTGCGCGGCAAGGAGACGGATCGGCGTCCGGGTGACATCCTGCGAGAGATCGAGGCATTGGTGGACGAGGGCGTCCAGGAGGTCACCCTGCTGGGTCAGAACGTCAACACCTACGGGGTCGAGTTCGGCGATCGGCTGGCGTTCGGCTCCCTGCTGCGGGCATGTGGCGAAATCGAGGGTCTGGAACGCGTCCGCTTCACGAGCCCTCACCCCGCGGCATTCACCGATGACGTGATCGCAGCGATGGCCGAGACCCGCAACGTCATGCCCAGCCTTCACATGCCGCTGCAATCGGGGTCTGACAAGGTGCTGCGCGACATGCGTCGGTCGTACCGGAGCGAGAAGTTCCTCGGCATCCTCGATCGGGTGCGTGACCGGATCCCGACGGCGGCCATCACGACCGACATCATCGTGGGCTTTCCGGGTGAGACCGAGGAAGACTTCCAGCGAACGCTCGATGTCGCTCGGGCCTCGCGCTTCTCGGCGGCCTTCACCTTCAAGTACTCGATCCGTCCGGGGACGCCGGCGGCCACCAGGCCGGACCAGGTGCCAGGCCAGGTGATTCAGGAGCGCTATCTGCGCCTGGTCGACGAGGTCGACGCCATTGCGTGGGCCGAGAATCAGACGGTCGTGGGCTCGACCGTGGAGGTGATGTTCGCCGACGGTGAGGGACGCAAGGACGCGGCGACGAACCGCATGTCCGGTCGCGCACGGGACAACCGCCTCGTGCACGTGAAGGTGCCGGACGACGTCGCACTGCGTCCGAGGCCGGGGGACATCGCCGAGACGGTGGTGAGTTATGCCGCGCCCCACCACCTGACTGCCGACACGGCCATCACCAACCTCAGGCGGACGCGCGGCGGAGACGCCTGGCAGGCCCGGCACCTCGACCCGCGGGCGACGGGCGTGGCCCTGGGGATGCCGTCGCTCCGGGTCCACGGCGCCTGAGGCCCCGAGACGCCACAGGGCCGGTGCTCGCGCACCGGCCCTGTGGGTGGTCTGGGATGTGGCCCTCGCTCAGAGGTCGTCGACCTTCTCATGGAGGAAGTGTTGACCCTTGTCGATCTGGGAGGCGTACTTGTCGCCCGTCAGGTCGTCAATGGCGTCGCCAACCTTCTCGATGCCGGCGTCGATGTTGTCGGCGTAGTCAGCGATCTCGTCCCTGGCCTTGTCGAGCCAGGATTCGTCGGTGACTTCGTCGACCTTGTCGGCGACCGCATCCGTTGCGTCGTCGACCGTGTCGGACACCTGGTCCGCCACGTCATCGGCCTTGTCGGCCGCGTCATCGGACAGGTCTCCAAGTGACTGGACCACCTCGTCCTGGGCTTCTTGAGCGGCGTCCTGAACATCGTCGACAACCGAATCGGCTTCGTCGATACCGAGGGCTTCCTTGACCTTGTCGAAGATTCCCATAAGCAACTCCTCTCGTGAGGCACCGCCCCAGGACCGAGGCACGCGTCCAGTCTGCCGCTGCATGGAGCCCACGTCACCCCCTTTTCCGGAAGTCACAGCACGCTGACAGCGAAACCCCTTCGACGAGGGGAAGGGGGAGTTGGGGGACAATGGCGTCCATGTTGCCGCTGATCGTCCTCGTCGGTGCCACCGCGAGTGGCAAGTCGAGTCTGGCTGTCGAGATCGCGCTGGGGCTCGAGGCGCAGGGGCAGGGTGCCGAGGTCGTCAACGCCGATTCGATGCTGGTCTACCGCGGCATGGACATCGGCACGGCCAAACCGACGGCGGCCGAACGACGTGGAGTCGTCCACCACCTGATCGACATCTCCGACGTCACCGAGTCGGCTTCCGTGGCCGACTTCCAGCTGCTGGCGCGGGGGGTCATCGACCAATGCCGTGCACGTGGTGTCGTGCCGATCCTCGTGGGTGGTTCTGCCCTGTACACCAGGGCCATCGTCGACCAGTTCAGCTTTCCGGGGACGGACGCACAGGTTCGGGCG
>Ga0075156_10002493_pt1 | contig 10242 bp, 6 predicted proteins | sample JI81AbrownDNA_FD_70966 | JGI IMG/M metagenome (GOLD analysis project Ga0075156, IMG submission 70966) | Wastewater effluent complex algal communities from Wisconsin, to seasonally profile nutrient transformation and Carbon sequestration -... | ecosystem: Engineered > WWTP > Effluent > Algae...
CAGGCACGGTGATAACCGCCTGCGTGATTGTCTCACCCAAATATGCTTCCGCATCTGCCTTGATCTTAGCAAGAATCATCGCGGAAACTTCGGGCGCAGAATAATCTTTGTCGCCGAGGGTCACGCGCACATCGCCGTTATCCGCGCCATTGACGGCATACGGCACGCGCTTGCGGGTGCGTTCCACTTCGGGGTCATCCGACTTGCGCCCCATAAAACGCTTGACCGAAAAGATCGTGTTCTGTGGATTCGTGATCGCCTGATTGCGCGCCACACGTCCCACCAAACGTTCGCCGTTCTTATTCATCGCCACCACAGAAGGGACAAGCCGTTCGCCTTCTGCCGAGGGAATCACAATCGGCTCACCACCAGACATAACAGCGGCTACCGAGTTGGTCGTACCTAGATCAATACCAATGATTTTTGCCATGATTTCTCCTAAGTTTCAAGTTGAAGGTTGAAAGTCGAAGGTTTATACAAACTTGCAACCTGTAACCTTCAACCTTTAACCGAATTTACTGTGCCACCCGCACCAACGCGGGGCGTATCACTCGTTCGCCGAGCATGTATCCGTTTTGCACTACATCGATGACGTGTTCGCTTTCAACTTCATCGTTCGGTTCGTGCGAGATCGCTTCGTGGAAGTTCGGGTCAAAAGGTTTGCCTTTTGCATCGATGCGCTTCAGACCTTCGCCTTCCAAAATGTTCTGCATCTTGCGTGCGATCAATTCAACGCCGCTTGCCCACGCATCATCTGCGGGACGATTTGCCAAAGCGCGTTCCAGATCATCGAGCGCGGGCAACACCTTCTTGATGATGTCACCTTTCATGCTGGCGTACATCATCTCGTTGTCGCGTTCAATGCGTTTTCTATAATTTTGGAATTCAGCCTGAGACCTCGCCCATCCATCTTTATATTCGACGATTTTGGCTTCGGCTTCTTTCAATTGATTGACCAACGCCTCACGCTCCGCCGATGCCTGATCGCCATCAACGGGCATTTCTTCCGCTGCGGCTTGAGTCTCATCGATCTCTTCCTGTTTATCTTTCGCTTTTGACATGTTTCTCACTCTCATTTTTTACGTCACTGCGAGGAGGGTGCTTTTCCCGACGAAGCAATCTCCAAAACTATGAGGAGATTGCTTCGGGCGAAGAACAAGAACGCCCTCGCAATGACATGAATTTTTTTTACTCACCCGAAATCGTATCGTTCACCAAATCGCTCAACAACCCAGCGACATATCTCACTGTTGGGATGGTCTTTGCATAGGACATTCTCATCGGCCCAAGCACGCCTAATGTGCCGGTTGCCATGCCAGGGACACCGTATCTGGCGATCACCATCGAGCATTGACGGAGTTCATCCAGTTCGCCTTCGCCGCCGATCAATACTTGCAGTCCGCCGATGTTGCTGTTTGTGGTGGTGCGTGCCAACAAGTCTTGCAAAGTGGCGCGTTCTTCAAAAAGTTTCAAGGTCTTGCGCGCTTCACCCGAGCCTGAAAATTCAGGTTCGTTCAAGACGTTGGTCAAGCCGTCCGTGTAGATTTCACCAGAGACGCGGCTTGCCGAGTTGCGCATGTCCTGCAGGATGAGGATGAGAATATCCTGATCGAGCGGGTCAGATCGATTTGTCAGCGAGGAAATTGCGTCCACGGCCAGACCAGCTAAAAGGGCGTTAAGACGCGCGGCGGTTTGGCTGAGTCGCTCCTGCGGAACGGGTTCCGTCAGCGTGAGGATCTGCTGAGACACTTCCCCACCTGCCATCACAAGAACCATCAAAATCTGCCGGCCTTGAGTCGAAATCAACTCAACGTGCTTGTACCTCGACTGCTCTGCATGTGGAGCTGTGACCACCGAAACTCCCTGCGATTGAGTAGCAAGGATGGACGCCGCGAGGGTCATCCACTGATCCATGTCGGCACGGGACTGGTAGAACTGATGCGAGATGGTGTGCTGCACGCTCTCGGGCAGTTCCGCATCCTGCATCATCTGGCTGACGAAATAGCGGTAGCCTTCCTCCGAAGGGACACGCCCCGCCGAGGTGTGAGGCTGACGCAGGTAGCCCATTTCCGTGAGAGCCGCCATCTCATTGCGGATGGTGGCCGCCGAAAGCCCAAGGTGATAATGTTCCGTAAGCCGCTTCGAGCCAACTGGCTGAGCAGATTCGATGTAATCACGGATGATTAGAAGAAGCAGAGTCTTCTGGCGTTCAGTTAGGGTACTCATATTCACAATTTAGCACTCCCGATACGAGAGTGCTACTTATATGGGAATAATGATAACAGTGCAAAAAAGGGAAGTCAATAAGAGGAGTGTAAGAATTATTTACAATGCAGAAACAAAAAGAGGAAAGACAACTGCCTTTCCTCTTTTGATTGATTTGTTATTACGGTATTGCGACAGCGGGCCGCCACACGGGGTGAAAATCCAGTTCGGGGTCGGTGGTAATTCTTTCACGGCCTCCGCCTGCTGCTGACATGTAGAAAATATCCACATTGTTATCTTCTACAACGCCTTCATAAGCAAGGTAGAAGCCATCCGGGGAGTAATCCACATTTTCGATGGTGATTACATTGATCTGTATCTTTTTGCCCTGTTCGACAGTGTGGTCTGTGGCTGAGATACTCATCAAATACGGATTACAGTATTTAGCCGCACAGCGTTGGTTAAAGACAATCACATCGTTGTTGGGTGACCACGCGGGATGATAATCGTTGAATGCCTGTCCGCTACGAACGATCTGTATGGGGTTTTCACCATTGGCATCCATCATCCAGATCTGATACACACCGACTCGCTTCACTGTGTAAATGAGTTGCGAACCATCCGGCGACCAATTCGGCTGACGAGACTCGACCTTCGCAGCACCTTTGGTGATCTGGGTGGCGGTTGTAAGATCATTCAGATCGACAGAGAAAATCTCCATTTGACCTGTACGCAGAGAGGTAAAAGCAATAGATTCTCCGTCGCGAGACCAGGCCGGGTCAAAATCACCGCCGGGGCTGGGAGGTATTGGGGTTAAGCCTGTACCATCCGCATTGATGATATACAAACTGGCATTGAAGTAGACATCATCCATACCTTTGCAGGGAGAGATGAACACCAGTTTCAATCCATCCGGCGACCAAGATGGCTGGCAGGCGCCATTAGGCATGTTGGTGATCTGGGTAGCACCATTTACCGCAAGATCAAGCAAATAGATCTGCGGAATGCCCGAGCGATTGGATGCAAAAGCGATCTGGTTCGCTCCCCCGCCTATCGATATAGGCAGGCTGGGAAGGGCTGTCTCGGTCGGCAAACCGGTTTCCACCACACCGGGAATCGAAGTGTTGGTAATCCCAACAGTTGCAGTGGCTGTAGGTGGTTTCTGAGTTGCCGTTGGCACCAAAGTGGAAGTTGACGTGGATGGAATGATGGTACTTGTGGGAAGCGGCGCTGTAGGCGTGGCCGTGCTGGTTGGCGTACTGGTCAGGGCTAGAAACGGGATCATGCCGCGCACATTCGCAGGCAAAACTGCCGGTGCAAAAAACGGCACGCTTATTAATAGCAAAAGCAACAACAGAAAAACAAAGCGAACAAGGGCATTGCGGCGTTTGCGTTCGCGTTCCTTCTGTCTTTTTAGTGGGGACACAAAGGGCTGGTCATCTTCCACTGTGACCGGTGAGGGAACCGGCCCCTTGGACTGGCGTACCGGGGTCTTTTCCTTAATCGGGTTGGCGGCAGATTCATCCATTTCCCTCGGCGGGAAGGTCTCCGACGGAGGGGGAACTACTGTATAACTTCCCGGAATTTGCTGCGTTTTGGATTTGGCACCCAACAACGCCTTCTTGAATTCTTCCGCAGTCTGAAAGCGGTCACTCGGATCCACCGCCATGGCTTTCTCAATGGAGGCCGCCAAACGACGGGATACTTTTGAATTTCGTTTTCGCAGCGGGGTTAACTGCGCATTATCCATGGCACGGGCAAGCCCGTCTTCAGGGATGATTCCGCACAGCGCGGCATAGAGTGTGGCGCCGAGCGAATAAATATCCGTGCGTGGATCTGTGCGCGCCGTTCCATATTGTTCGGGAGGTGAATAGCCCGGGGTCATGGCGCGCGCGCCAGTTGTGGTGGCCTGACTTGCATTTTGATAGACCTTGGCTAAACCAAAATCCACCAAAAAGATGTGACCATCTGGCGTGATCTTCACGTTACCTGGTTTAATATCGCGATGAAGAATGGGGGGTTTGCGGGAGTGTAAGTAAGTGAGCGCATCACAGATGGCGGCGCCAATGTGAACCGCATCATCTTCAGTAAGCATACCGAGGCGTTCCATCCGGAAACGCAAGTCCTCGCCTTCGATGAAATCCATAACGAGGTATTGGCCCTGATCGCCCAACACAATGTGATCTGAAACACGCGGCAGGTTCGGGTGCCTTAAGTTCGCAAGGATCACCGCCTCCAGGCGGAACTGACGCGCATACTCATCGGTCGTAAAGAGATTCTCCTTGAGCGCAATTTGAACTCCAAGGTTTTCATCCACGGCGCGGTATACAGACCCCATGCCCCCCTGGCCGAGAATATCAACGATTCGATAACGATTATGAAGGAGTGTATCTTTTTCGAGCGTCATCTAAAAACCTGAATACCTGCCTGATCGATAGTGCACCATCCATGAATCCGCACCATGAAGCATAAAATTGATTTGAATTTACCGATTGAGCCAACATTATATCAGATTGAAGATTTATGTCTGCTGTCTTCAACTATCTTGAAACGAATAAATAACCAGGGCGCCCCACCTGTCACCCACCACCCCACCAACGCGTAGCGGATGAATCGCAGCGAATACACAAGCAGACCATCGCCGCGCGGGAATACCTGCCCCAACCCCATCCACAGGATAAGGACGCCGACCAGACCAATGACGTAACGAAGAGAGCGCATCCACACTGGACCTTTAGCCTGATACCCTCCGAGTGACACGATCCACGCGAGACCAAAGCCAAGCCCAAAGACCGTCCCGGCTGAGGTGAAGACTCCGTTCGGGTCCACCGGAGCAGGCATCACATCCCCGGCAAGAAGCGCATTATCCATCCACAAGGCAGGGACTTGAAATCCACTTCGCATGGAGACAACTGCCATCCCCAAAGCCACGAAGACCATCGAAACCAGAAATGCCACCACGGTCTGTTGGGCAAAGGTTTGTTTCGCAAGCCAGGCAGTGACGGGTTCCCAAAAACGTGAAAATGCCCACACGAACACCGCACCGATCGTCCAGCCAAGCAGAACGTCGTGCGGGAAATGCGAACCAAGATACAAACGTGAAAAGCCGATGAAAAAAATAAGGAAGATGGCAACCGCCCAAACCCAGGTCTGTTTGCGATAGGACGCAATAATGCCCCAAACACTCATGGCATCCTGCGCGTGGCCTGATGGAACGCCGAAGGAGGTTTCCGTCCAAAACGCGCGGACGTGTGAGCTCACCCAATATGGGCGCGGCCCTGCAAAAAGCAGTTTGCCCATATAGTTGAAGGTACTGCTCGTGACAAGAATGAAAGCCACCCGCAACCCAAGCGCAGAGTCGATGCTCCAATAGATGAGAGGAAGTACAAGGAAGAAGAAATTTTCCGTGCCGAGGAAACTGAAAAATCGCATGGGAATGGTCAACCAATCCCCCAGGCCTTGAAGCCCGATAATAAAGGCGATGCCACCGTCAATAAGGGTCTGCATATAGTCCTCCAGTAGGGTTTTTTGCACTTCGCGATTGACGAAGAAGCGCTCTTTATTGTACACTCATCGAATGGAAAAAACACGAGCACGCTGGTGGGATCTTCCATCCGCCATCTTTTTATTTTTGATGATCATTTTTTCGGCTTGGCGGCTGCAAACCACGGACTGGTCTGAGGGACTTGGGCATGTCCGTAATGTGGCGCTGCTGGGGCTGTTCATCGGGCTGGCACTGGGGCAAAGCTCATTTCAAAAACGAAACCTGATATTTTTATCCATTGGATACATGCTGGTTGTGTTTATCTGGCAATGGTTCGGCTACATTGAGTTTCCAAAGGAAGAATCCTATCTAGGGGATAGACTCCTGATCCTGGCTGGCAGGCTGCTGACCGGCATGAGTGAATTTGCAGCCGGCAGGCCTGTCAAAGACCCATTGATCTTTTTGGCGCTGCTATTTATCCCATATTGGTTCACCGCGCTCCTCAGCGGATACCAATTGACACGCCATGCCAACGCGCTGGCTGCCACAGTACCGGGCGGGGTATTGATGTTCATTATTTACCTGAATCATTACACCACCCGCGATTACAGCTGGCTGTTCGGCGCTTACCTGTTCGCAGCGTTGCTATTGCTGGGACGAACCAAATACATCGTTGACCAGGTCAAATGGAGGGAGCAACGAGTGCAAGTCTCGGCGGAGAGCAGCATGGACATGAACAACATCATCATGGTCTGTGCGGCGGCGTTGATCCTGGTGGTGTGGACTGTCCCCTACACCCTGCCCTACAATGCGAATGCAAGAAAAGCGTGGCAGAAGGTTTCCGCAAGCTGGTTTTCAAAGAACGAGCAGATGGATAACATGTTCGCCGCGGTAAAGAAGGACAACGTCCCCTCCAGTGATTTTTACCGCAACGTACTTGCCTTGGGGACTCGTGCCAAGCAAAGCGACGCGATCGCATTTCTGGTGTACACACCCATTACCGCAAGGGATTTCCCACGCCTGTACTGGCGCGGGCGCGTGTATGATCGGTTTGAAGAGAACCGGTGGCAGACCTCTGAACTGGAGAACACAGAATACGCTCCGCAGGATGGCGATTTCAATATCGCTGACACGGAACAGCGTTTCAACTTGAATTTTTCCTTCAGCGTTTATTTAAAAGGACAGACCATCCTGTATTCGGCGGCGCAGCCCGTATGGACCAGTCACCCGGCCATCATCGCTCATGCCGTCATTCCTGGGGAAAATGCTGAGGATGAAAAAATAGATATCGTGGCGTTGCAGGCGTCGCCGTATTTGGAGGCGGGGGAAACCTATCACACCAATGCCATGCTTGCGAATCCCATCATCCCTGAATTGCAGCAAGCCGGTACTGCATATCCCGAATGGGTAACCGAAAAATATTTACAGCTGCCCGTGGATTTTTCGCCGCGCATTCAGGCGCTTGCATCTGAACTCACAGCCGATCTTGAAAATCCATATGATCAGGCAGCGGCCATCACAGAGTACCTGCGAACAAATATTGAATATGTGACCGTCGTTTCCTTTCCCGAAGGCACTGAAGATCCGTTGGACTACTTCCTATTTGAAAGCAAACAAGGCTTTTGCAATTATTACGCCAGCGCAGAAGTGTTGATGCTGCGCTCGGTCGGCATACCGGCGCGGATGGCTGTGGGGTTTGCGCAGGGCGAGCCTAATTTACAAAACACCTTCTTCACTGTGCGCGAAAAAGACGCGCATGCCTGGCCAGAAGTATATTTCCCGGGATATGGCTGGATCGAGTTTGAACCAACCGGCAATCAGGAACCGGTAACCCGTCCGTTGGCGCGGGAGGAAAAGCCTGTCATCAATCTGGATGCGCTCGACAATCAACCCGAGTTGGATGCGCTTGCACAGGAAAAACCGCAAACCCCGATACCGCTCGACCTGGAAACCAGCAGTTTCCCCACACGTGTGCAGATCATCGAACTCAGCATTGCCGGCACACTCGGCCTGTTGGCCCTGACCGGTTTCCTGCTGAAAAGACGCTTTGCCCCTAACACACAAACCTCCGCCATCCTCAAGAACGTGGTGGAGCGCAACGGATGGGAAACTCCCGTATGGCTCACCCGCTGGAATCTGTGGAGCGCACTCAGCCCCATTCAAAAATATTTTCACAGCATCAACATCAGCCTGCGCTGGATGAACGCGAAGCAATCTGCAAACATCACACCCGCGGAGCGCGCAGACATCCTGCGGGAACTCATCCCGGACGCATCCGAGTCGGTGGATACCCTGCTGCGCGAATATCAAGCCTCACTATTTACAAGACGGGCGGGCAACATCAGCCTGGCACGAAGCGCGGCATGGGACATTCTTTACAAAACCGTATACGCTCGTCTAAAAATCTTCATCTTAGGATACAATTAGAAAAACAGGCGAGAAACTTCTCAACTTCTAGTTGGTATCCTTTATGAATTCTGAACAAACACGCCCAAGATCAGTCCACGATCAATTGCTAACCCTCAGTGCTCAAGCGGGCAAGATTCGTGCTGAATTGGAAGCGAATAAATTAAAACTCCCAAAAAACACAGTTGAAGATCTTAATAACCTGCAATCGTCGCTGGCTCAAATTGCAGAAAAGATGGAAGCCTTTCAACGTGAGAACAGCAATATGCTGGCGCTCGCAGATGTGGGGCAGGTCATCAATTCCTCCCTCGAACTCGATGAAGTGCTGCGTATCGTGATGGATAACATCGTGCGCCTGACCAAGGCCGAACGCGGCTTCCTCATGCTGCGCGATGAGAACGGCGAAATGGCCATCCGCATGGGGCGTAATTGGGAAATGGAATCGATCAACTCCTCCGAGAAGAACGTCAGCCGCACGGTTGTGCAGCGCGTGATCGATACCGGCGACGCCATCGTCACAACCAATGCGCAGGAAGACCAGCGCTTTTTAGGGCAGGAAAGCATCGTAGCATTCAACCTGCGCTCCATTTTATGTGTTCCCCTCAAAGTGAAAAATGAACTCATCGGCGTCATCTATGCCGATAACCGCATCCGCACCGGCATCTTTGCGGAAACCGAACGTGACCTGCTCGGCGCGTTTGCGAACCAGGCCGCGGTTGCCATTGAAAACGCGCGGCTGTTCTCCTCGCTCAAACACACCCTTGAAGAAGTGACCGCGCTCAAGAACCTGATGGATAACGTCTTCGCATCCATTGCCAGCGGCGTCATCACGGCGGATATTCAGGACAAGGTGACGCTAGCCAACAAGGCAGCGGAAAACATCCTCGGCGCCGACTCCATCGACATCATCGGTCATTTTCTTAACGAAGCGCTTGCTTCTGTTTCCGGCGAGCTTGGTCCACGGCTGACGGAAGTCCGCGACACCGACAAGGCCATCGTTGACCTTGAAATCAGCCACTTCCTGCCGAACCGCGGCAATGTGGACTGGCGCTTGAATCTCTCGCCACTCAAGGATGCAGGACAGAAAACTCAAGGCGTGGCAATTGTCCTCGACGACCTCACAGAACGAAAGAAGTTGGAAGCGCAGCGCCGTCTCTTTGAGCGCATGGTCTCCCCCGCCGTCATCGAACAACTGGACCCGAACAGCCTGCAGCTCGGCGGCAAGCGTACCAACATCACCGTGCTCTTCGCAGACATCCGCGGGTTCACCACCTACAGCGAAAGCCTCGCTCCTGAAAAATTGGTTTTCATTTTGAACCGCTACCTCGCCGCGATGGCCGAAGCCGTGCTCGCGCAGGAAGGCACCATTGACAAGTTCATGGGCGATGCCATCATGGCCTGGTTCAATGCGCCCGTGCCCCAACCCGACCATACCCTGCGCGCCGTCAAGACCGCGCTTGCCATCCGCGAATCAGTGGAGAATTTATACAAAGAACTTCCCGTGGACTCGCACCTCGCCTTTGGCGTTGGCATTCATTACGGTGATGCCGTCCTCGGTTTGATCGGCACCGAGAAACGCCTCGAATACACCGCCATCAGCGACAGTGTCAACACCGCCAAACGGATTCAGGAAAACTCTGCAAAGAACCAAATCCTCATCAGCAGGGATGCCTACGATCGTGTGAAGAAAGAAGTGGAAGCCAAACCTCACGCAGACATGAGCGTAAAAGGCAAAACCCAGCCGATAGAGGTGTTTGAGGTGTTGGGGTTGAAATGACGTGGGGGCAGTGAAGTGAGCAGTTATCAGTGGACAGTGTGAGACTTCCGAGGTGAATGAACCCGGAAGTCTTTTTTCTTCGCGGAGTCCGGAAGTTCTACTTCCGGAACAGTCGAAATTTTTTAGGCACATTTTTTGCTTTTCGGGGCTAAGCCCCCGAAAGAGCATTGCCGCCTAATTGTTCGGTAGATTGTTTGGGTTTTGTAAGGATTCAGTAGAAACTGGAGCGATACAATTTTATTATCATGGGAAGTCCAACAGATATTTCCTCACAAACTCCGAAACCCAAATGGGAAATTCCCGATGCCTGGGCTTCAAATGGAAAATGTCCGGCCTGCGGGGCGCAACGGCTGAAATCCGTCCACCTGCC
>Ga0075156_10002494_pt1 | contig 10242 bp, 4 predicted proteins | sample JI81AbrownDNA_FD_70966 | JGI IMG/M metagenome (GOLD analysis project Ga0075156, IMG submission 70966) | Wastewater effluent complex algal communities from Wisconsin, to seasonally profile nutrient transformation and Carbon sequestration -... | ecosystem: Engineered > WWTP > Effluent > Algae...
AATGCTTTTTGTTTGGCGCTATCATGCAGGTCCCGGGCGAGGCGATTGCGTTCTTCCATCACAGCAAGGTCTTTCGTCTGCTCGAACAATTCCATGTTTGCAATTGCAAGCGATGCGCGGTTTGCCAGTGCAGTAAACAGACGGATGGAATCTTCATGGAGGGCGTTGGGGCGTGTGTATGCCACGTTAAAGATCGCCACCACCCGGCCATCTACAACAATGGGGAAGTGGGCATAAGATTGGATACCTTCATTGCGGATGACGGTTTGAAGGTCGCCGCGCAGGTTGCTGAGCTTTAGATCAGCAACGATGACAGGCTCCCCGCTGGAAAATGCCTGTCCGACCAGTCCCTCACCATTTTCGAAATTAAGAGCGTAGAGCGTATCCGCTTGAAAACCACGGCTGATGCGTGGAAGTATTTTTTTCTTCGCTTCATTCCAAACAAAGATAACGCTGCGGTCTGCTTTAAGTACAGAAACAGATACATCAACCAGTGTTTGGAATACTTGATTGAGGGTGACATTTCGAATAATGCGTTCATCTGCCTCATACAAGGCTTCGATATCACGTGTTCGTTTTTCAAGATCAGATGTGCGTCGTTGGACGAGATTCTCCAATTGGCGGTTGCGGTTTTCAATGGTGGTGACTCTCCAGCGGTAGCCGGCTGCAACCATGCTGCCAAGTACCAACACAGACAAACTGCGGAACCACCATGTTTCCCAGATCGGCGGAATTACGGTTACCTGAATGGAACGCCCTTCATTATTCCAGATGCCGTCGCTATTTGAGCCGCGAAGTTTCAAGGTGTACGTTCCGCCGGGTAGGTTGGTATACAGACTGTTATGTTTTGTGCCCAGATCATTCCAGCTGTTATCAAAGTTCTCCAGCTTGTAGGCATAGCGATTTTTATTCGGCTGGCTATAAGAGAGAGCGGCAAACTCGAATTCAAATGAGTTATTGGGCCATTGCAGGGTGAATTCTTCCAATGCTTCCACACGTACAGTAGTGGTCATAGGCTCACCGTTTCGCGTGAGAGAGGTAAGCACAATCGGCGGGATATAGGTATCGGTAGAGATGGCGAGCGGGTCAAAAAAGTTGATGCCGTTAATGCCGCCGAAATACATTTCACCATGAATAGTAGAGGCGTGTGCATTGGAGTTGAATTCGTTGCTTTGCAATCCATCGCTGACGGTGTAGTTGCGGAATTCGTTTGTGAAAGGGTTGAAGCGGGAGAGCCCATAATTGGTGCTAACCCATAGGTTATTCTCTTTATCTTCAAGGATGCCATTAATGACATTGTTGGGCAGTCCATCCTTTTCCGTAAAGGATGTGAAAGAATCGGTTTTCAGGTCATACCGGTTTAAACCGCCACCGGCTGTGCCTACCCACAAGGTGCCATTTTTGCTTTCGTAGATCGAAAGAATCGAATCATTGCCGAGGCTTTTGGGGTCGCCTCGCCGGTTCTGATAGTGGATAAAGTTCTCGGTGTTGTATTGCAAACGATCCAGCCCTTCGTCCATGGTGCCAACCCAGAGATCACCTTGCAGATCTTCTTTTATTGCAACCACAGGAGAGGCGCTGAGGCTGTTTGGGTTTTGTGGTTCGTGTTTGTAGCTCGTGAAGGTTTCGGTGGCAGGGTTGAATTGATCCAGCCCCTTGGCGGTTCCAATCCAGATCGTTCCTTTGCGGTCTTCATAAATGGCGTAAACAGGCGTTCCTGAAAGGCTGTTACTGCCTTCAAGCGGCTCAAAACGGCGGGATTTGCCTGTAGCAGGATCGAAAAGATCCAACCCGTTGGCTGTGCCTACCCATAATGCGCCGTGGCGATCCACGATGATGGAATAAATCTGGTCACTGCTCAGGCTGGAGGGGTTGAGGGGATCGTTGTGATATTGTTTGAAATCACCGGTTGCGGGGCTGAAACGATTCAGTCCACTGTCGAGAGTGCCGATCCATACAGTACTGTTTGGTTCAACAAACACGGCGGAGATCAGGTTCCCACTTAAACTGTTGGGGTTGGAAAGGTCACCTCGATAATAGGCAAATTCATCCTGCTTGCGGTTGTATTTGTTCAAGCCGCCGCCGTTTGTCCCGATCCACATTACATCGCCGCGGTCTTCAAAAATAGACAGAATAAGATTGTTGCTTACGCTGCCCGGGTTCTCCGGTTCATGACGATAATGGATGAATTGATTGAGTTGCGAATTGTAAATATCAAGCCCGTCGCTGGTGGCTATCCATAGAACTCCATTGTGATCTACGTATAAATGATTTACAGCATCGCTGGAAATACTTTCAGCGTTTTCAGGGCGGTGGTTGTACCGTGTAAATTTTTGGGTTTTGGGTTGAAAACGATTTAGACCATTTTGTGTCGCAACCCAAAGATTGCCTTCTTGATCCTCGGTAATGGATGTGATGTTATTGTCGCTCAACGTGTTTGAGCTTGTGCTTGTTGTAAAAGCTTTGATTGAGTTTGTGCTTTCATCTAGCTGATATAAACCGTTGTCGCGGATGCCGATCCACAAGAAGCCGGTTGAATCCTGAAAGAGTGCAGTGATGGGATTCTTCAAGCCGTCTTCGTCGCTGAGGTAGTGGACGAATGTTTCGTTTACAGGGTCAAACTGATCGAGGTCCGAGTCTGTGCCGACCCAGAGGGTGTTATCTTCGCTGACAAAGAGCGCATTGACGCGGTTATTGCTGAGGGAATTATTGTCAGCTGGATCATGCTTGAAGATGGTGAACAGACCCGAGCGGGGATCGAAGCGGTTCAATCCGCCTTGCCGTGTGCCTATCCAAATATATCCATCTTTATCTTCCACAATAGACGTGACCCAGCGATTGCTGAGGCTGTCTTCACTTTCCTCTTCCGGCTTGTAGATTTTGAAGCCATAGCCATCGTATCGGTTTAATCCATCTTCTGTGCCGATCCATAGAAACCCCATGCTGTCTTGAAAAATTATATTGATGACGCTTTGCGACAGCCCCTGTTCAAGGCTGATGTGTTCGAAGCGAATGGAACGATTGAAATTGGGAGAGTCTGCCGTCAGAGATGCCTGGGTGGATGCCGCCGCATTTTGAGGTTCCGGTGCGTTGACGGGTGTGTTGACAGCGCAGGCAGATAGGACGAGCGTACTGATAAATAAAAAGAGTTTGCCAGGGTATTGCTTCATGTAAGGTTAGTATAGTGCAAATCTTGAAAGCTTTACATACTACGCACTCATATTTGGCCCCTACTGGAGAAGGGTTTTTTTATGGTTTCGAGATTGTAAAGTGTATGGTTTCAAGGTTGGAATAAACCATTCGGTTGCTGTGTGAAAAACACACAAGTAGACCCATGACGATTTAGCCAAAGATTTATATCATGAAGTCACAAATGAGCGGAATGATTTTTCTCCTCCAAAGAAGGCAGACCGCTTGGGTTGATGAGGCGGAACGCCATGCAGATGTGTGGCCTTCCGCCTATTATTTCCATATACACAAATAACGAGGAGGTGATTGGTTTTCATACCTGGCGTGTATTGCTCGATTTTTTTCTCAAATTCAAAAAGGAGATTAGAGAATGAAACACAAAAAAATTTATGCCGTCTTCAGTCTGTTGGTTGTGCTGGGGATGATTCTGGCGGCTTGCGCGCCTGCCACACCTGCCGCAACAGAAACCCCCGCGGCAACCGAAGCTCCAGCTGCCACGGAAGCTCCCGCCGCAACTGAAGCACCAGTTACTGCCACTGAACGTCATGGAGGGTGGCTTGATGAGATCGATGTATCTGTTGTCGCTGGCGACTCTGCACTCTCTCAACTTCAAGCTGGCACGATCGATTTCTTTTCGTTCAACCTCGCTTCAGATGCGTACCCTGCCATCAAGGAAGCGGATCTGAAAAGCACCCAATCCCTTGGCGGCTATTACGGCATCAGCCTGAACCCTGCCGCATTTACCGATACAACCAAGTTGAATCCATTTTCGAATCGAAAGATTCGTGAGGCGTTGAATTGGTTGATCGACCGTAATTATATAAATCAGGAGATATTTGCTGGCGGCTCTTTACCCAAGCTGTTACCTGTTACCACCCAACTGGTGGAATATACCAATCTGATAGATACCGCCCGCGCGTTGGAATCCAAGTACGCCTACAACCTTGAGCTGGCAAAGGAAATTATCGATGCGGAAATGCCAGGCATGGGCGCAGAACTTGGCGCGGACGGAAAATGGCAATTTAATGGCGAGCCTGTTTCCTTGATCTTCCTCATCCGTTCAGACGGTGATGGGACACGCCAACCGATAGGCGATTATGTTTCCAATCAATTGGAGAGTGTTGGCTTTACGGTGGACCGCCAATACAAGACCTCTTCCGAGGCTTTCCCGATCTGGTTGGGAACCACTGCGGCAGATGGACAATGGCACATGTACACCGCCGGATACAACTCCTCTGGTCTCGGCTCGCTGCGTGATGAGAGCGGCAATATTCAGCAGAGTTACTTGAATACAAGTATTCAAGCTGGTGAGCCATACATCTCGAATGTATCGGACCCTGAATTTCAACAACTCGGGGATGACCTTGCGCAAGGGAAATACTCCTCCAAGGAAGAGCGCGATGCGATGATGGCAAGAGCGCTTGAACTTTCGCTGGAAGATTCTCTGTTTGTATGGGTGATCGATCAACAAGTGTATGCCCCGTACAATGATAATGTTCAAGTGACATACGATCTCGCCACTGGACCTGAATCTACCAATGTTGGCCCATATAACCTGCGTTTTGCTGACCAGGAAGGCGGTACGATGAAGATCGGTACGAACGATCTTTTCACTCAGCCTTGGAATACAGTTGGCGGAAGTAACTGGGTTTGGGATACCGCAATTATGCGCGCAACCACTATGGGTACCTCCAATCGTACCAATGGCGGCGGTTTAATGGCTGATCCCTATACCGGATTGGCATATCCACAGCGTATTGCGAGCGCTGAATTAACTTACAAGGAAGGTTTGCCGATCAATCAAAATTTGGATTGGTTGACCGTGAATACGGTTCCACAAGTAGACGTCCCCGGTGATGCCTGGGTGGATTGGGATGCAAAGGAACAGCGCTTTATTACCGCTGATGAAAAGTTTCCAGATGGTCTGACGGCTAACGTCAAGAGCCTTGTTATTTATCCTTCTGATTTGTATGAGACAGTTAAATGGCACGATGGCAGCCCCATTTCAGCGGGTGACTTCGTCATGTCCATCATCCAAAGCTTTGACCCTGGCGAGCCAGATAGCCCCATCTATGATGAATCCCTTGCCTTGAGCATTGATGCTGGCTTGGTGTCTTTCAAGGGGTATCGCATCACCTCCACCGATCCTTTGACCATTGAAGCCTACACCGATGCCTACGTCACAGATGCTGAGTTGAACGTTCAAGCTTTATGGCCGCTATCACCCTTTGGCCTTACAGGTGAAAACGGCTGGCCGATCCTTGCCATTTCGAATTTAGCAGAAGCTGCTGGCGAACTTGCCTATACTCAGACGAAAGCCGATGATGCTCAGATCGAAAATACAAGCTGGGTGGGCGGGCCAAGCCTTGAGATCCTTGCAAAATATCTCGATCAGGCAGCAGCCGAATCTTATATTCCTTATGAGCCGACACTCGGTGAATTCATTACAGCGGAAGAAGTAACAGCGCGCTATGCAAACCTGAAGCAGTGGTATGAAGACCACGGTCACTTCTGGGTTGGGACGGGTCCCTACTATTTGGATCAGGTCTTCACCACCGAGAAATCCCTTGTGCTGAAGAACAACGAAAATTTCGTAGACCTTGCCGACCGCTGGGCGGAATTCAGCGAACCCAAGGTCGCGACCACCGTTCTTGATGGGCCCGGACAGGTAAAGGCTGGCGATGAAGCGGTCTTCGATGTGACAGTATCCTTCAAGGATGAGCCATATCTCCAGTCGGATGTTCGCCGTGTGAAATACATCCTCTATGATGCAACCGGCGCCGTCGTGACCGTTGGTGATGCTGCTGCAATTGCGGATGGACAGTATCAAGTCACACTTGATGCCGCTACAACCTCCAAGTTGCCAACAGGTTCAGCAAGGATCGAAGTGGCAGTGGTGCCTATTCCGGTGGCTATTCCATCGTTTACCTCCTTCGATTTTGTAGCCGTTCCATAAAGTAGTTTGAATAATAAAAGTCAGGGATGGGATGAAGAAGCCCATCCCTGACTCCAACGATTTATTAAACAGCGAGGAAGCCATGTCAGTAGTTGCCAACACACCAGTGGAGAATGTAGTTGTAAAAAAATCATTGCGCGATAGTACCTTTCTGCGCGTGTCCCGCTATATTACCGTGCGGTTAGTTACTTTGTTCATCACGGTTGTGATCGGTATTTATCTGACCATCATGATAGCCAATATGGGCGGCTTTGTCGATCGGATCATAAAAGGTGAGATCAGAGATCGCGTTACACAATCATTTCTGGTCAACCCGGCCTATAAGCAAATGGACCCTGAGACCCGTAAAAACTTAATGCAGGAGCAGATCGCTCAGGAAGAGGAACGCCGTGGATTAAATACCCCGATCGCCATACGAAATTTCAACTTTCTTTCAAATGCGTTGACCCTGAATTTGGGCCGTGCTCTTAATCTGACAAGTGACAGCGGCTCTAAACAGGTACGCCTCATCATCCTTGAAAGACTGCCCGCCACGTTACTATTAATGGGTACATCGCAGTTATTCCTTTTCTTTTCAAGCATATTTATTGCACTTTCACTTTCACGTTCCTATGGAAGTTTCTGGGACAAGCTTGTCATTGCGCTGTCTCCCACTTCCGCTGTGCCGCCGTGGTTCTACGGCATTTTTCTTATTCTTATTTTTGCCGCCGCGCTCAAGGTGCTTCCTTTTGGAGGCATGGTCGATTCACCACCGCCGTCAAACACACTTGATTATGCGGTCAACGTATTAAAACATTTGATCCTGCCGGGTATTTCTCTTGTATTGAGTTCTTTTTTCATCAGCGTTTATAACTACCGTACCTTTTTCTTGATCTACTCAAGCGAAGACTACGTAGATATGGCCAAAGCAAAAGGCTTGCCCGCTAACAGCATTGAACGAACCTATATTTTGCGTCCTACGTTGCCTAACATCATCACCAATTTTTCTTTGCTCATCATCGGCTTGTGGACAGGCGCCCTGTTCACAGAAACCGTTTTTCTATGGCCCGGTCTCGGTAGAACTCTTTTTCAAGCCATCGGCCAATACGACATCCCCATCATTGTTGGCTCCACCATCATCTATGCCTACATGCTCGCCCTTACCGTCTTTCTTCTGGACTTTGTGTACGTGCTGGTTGACCCGAGAGTAAAAATAGGCAGCTAAATTTATGAACACTCCGCAAAACTCATTTCAGAAACTTCTTCAATATCCCTCTGCCATCGCCGGTTTGTTCGTGGTCTTCGCGTTGGTTGCCGTGGCTGTGTATACGATGATCACCATTCCCTATTCCGAGGCCATTCGTTTATGGCGTGGCGGGGAGGATGTTTGGTATCAGAATCCCAGATTTGCGCCGCCCGCGTGGATCAATTATTTTTCCAGTAAAAAATATTCCGAATCATTTGCCGTGAGTACATCGAAAGGCCAGATCGAAAAAATAGTGACGCCAGGGAATGGCGGCACATCAACCATCGAGATGATCTATCCATTCGATTTTTCCTACGATGAATATCCACAGGAAATGCTTATCTATTTCGCATCCACCTTTGATGAGAAACAGCCTTTCATCTCCATTGAGTTATCAACGCCGGATGATAGAACGATTCGGATCGCAAACTTTGCTGTCGGGAATGAGTTCACCTATCGCTTCTCTCAGGACGAAAAGCTGCTTGCCAAACTACGGGCAGAGGATGTCATCCCGGCATTGTTCACCCTGCCCGATGGCAACGCTCCGTTAAAAGGTACTTATCAGCTGCATATCATTGGCACCACCTTCGAACCCGACTCAGATATCAACATGGAGTTTGTTCTTCACGGACAAGTCTTTGGCCTTGCAGGCACCGATCACGCTCGTCGTGACCTGACCCTGCCTTTGCTATGGGGAGTTCCCGTCGCTTTGGCATTTGGCTTGATCGCTTCGGTAGGCACATCCATTCTGACCATGATTATCGCCGCCATCGGAGCCTGGTATGCAGGCTGGGTGGATGAATTGATCCAGCGCATTACAGAGATCAATCTCGTCCTGCCTTTCCTTGCCATTTTGATCATGATCGGCACGTTTTACTCTCGCAGTATTTGGGTCATCCTCGGCGCAACGATTCTTCTGAGCATATTTACAGGAGCCATCAAAGGCTATCGCGCCATCTTCATGCAGGTAAAGGAATCCATGTACATTGAAGCGGCACGAGCGTATGGAGCAAGCAGTCCACGCATTATTTTTCTGTACCTCATTCCGCGCATGATTCCCTTATTAATTCCAAGTTTGGTTCAGTCCATTCCGGCATTTGTATTTCTTGAAGCGTCACTGGCGGTTATTGGGCTTGGTGACCCTGTCCTGCCCACTTGGGGCAAGATCATTCAAGATGCCCAATCCAATGGGGCACTTTATAAAGGCTATTACTACTGGGTGTTGGAACCCGCTATTTTGTTGATGATCACTGGGCTAGGCTTTGCAGTCCTTGGTTTTGCATTGGATCGTATCTTTAATCCTAGATTGAGGGATGTATGACAACGACATCAGAGAAATTGCTGAATATCGAAAACCTTGTGCTGCACTTCAAAACTTCCACTGGCTCTGTTCAGGCTGTGGACGGAGTGGATTTTGAACTCGGCACGAATCGCGCCGTGGTAATTCTCGGCGAATCAGGCTGCGGAAAAACATCTCTTTCAAAGGCATTGCTGCGCCTGCTTCCGCGCAACGTGGATAAATATTCAGGCAAAGTGATACTGCAAGGCACAGATGTGATGAAACTGAGCGATGAGGAATACCGCCAGAACGTACGTTGGGTGGGTATCTCCCTTGTGCCGCAAGCCGCCATGAATGCGCTGAACCCCGTCCTCAAAGTGGGGGAGCAGGTTGCAGAGCCAGCCATGATCCATCTGGGGTTGAGTAAAACCGAAGCGTACGGGCTTGTTTACAAAATGTTCCAGCATGTCGGCGTCCCCGCGGATTTTGTGTCCCGCTATCCCTTTGAGTTGAGCGGTGGCATGCGTCAGCGTGTAGCGCTGGCAATGGCGCTTGTTACTTCTCCCAACCTTATCGTCTTGGATGAACCCACCTCTGCATTGGATTTGCTCACTCAGGCCAACATCATGAACGTGCTCAAACGCATCAAGCACGAGCTTGGCACTTCGTTCATCCTCATCACGCATGATATTGCCACCTCTAGCGAACTCGCGGATGAAGTAGCCATCATGTACGCAGGCCAGATCGTGGAGAATGGCGATGCCAAAGATTTCTTTCCCGCACCGTTGCATCCCTATTCGCAGATGCTCATGGCAAGCGTTCCCCGCCTGCGCAGCGACTCAGACCCCATGTTCATCACAGGCCAGCCGCCCAGTTTGATGAACCCGCCGGATGGATGTCGTTTTGCCGCACGCTGTCCCTTCCGTTTTGAGAAATGCTCGCAGGAGCCGCCTGTATTCCAAAAAGGAAACCGCAAGGTCAAGTGCTGGCTGTATCAATAAATTTTGGAGTTCGGAAGTTCCACTTTCAAATAGCTGTTAACTCTGTATCTTGAGGAATCATTATGCCGCCCCACGCTCTTTACGACGTTCTAACCATGTTCAAGGATATTCATAAGGTAGTTTTGGATTTTGCAGATGAAATAGATGAAGACCAGCTCCGCTGGCGTCCGCGTGGCTACAGCACCTCTATTGGATTTCATCTCTGGCATCTGGCACGCGAATCGGATTTTTTGAAAGCGATTATTTTGGAGCGTACCCCGCAGCTTGGCGCAGAGTTTGGAGAATCGCATGAGATTTGGGCGATGGAGAACCTCGCTCAAAAATGGGGTTTCCCAACTGAGCTGAACGCCACCGTTGGAACAGGGTTGAGCGATGAAACAGCTCAGACCTTGCCTGTTCCACACAAAGATGAATTACTTGATTATTTACGCCGCTCCTACGCAGCCGTAGAGCAATTCGTTGAACGCCTGGATGAGCGTTATCCAAATTTTGAAAATATGGATGACGAGCTGCAAAAGAAATTGGAAAATATTCGTTTGAACCTGCTTGTATTTCTTTCGCATGATTGCCGCCACCTTGGCATGATGGAGTG
>Ga0075156_10002495_pt1 | contig 10241 bp, 8 predicted proteins | sample JI81AbrownDNA_FD_70966 | JGI IMG/M metagenome (GOLD analysis project Ga0075156, IMG submission 70966) | Wastewater effluent complex algal communities from Wisconsin, to seasonally profile nutrient transformation and Carbon sequestration -... | ecosystem: Engineered > WWTP > Effluent > Algae...
CCGCTCATCCGGGCGCACGATCACGAGAGTCCCCGGCGAAACGCCGCCGAGCAGCTCGACTTCACGGGCCCCGCGGCGGCCGATCGTGACCGGGACTCGTCGTGCCAATCCGTCCTCGACCCGATAGACGGCCCACTCCGAGTCGAGCGGCACCAGCGCCGCCGACGGGACGCGCAACACCTGCGCGCCCTCCCACAGGATGATGCTCACGTCGACCTCGAAGCCGTCTCCAAGTCCCGACACGGGGGCATCGAAGGTCCCGATCACGTTGACCCGCTGCTCATCGACACCGAGCGCCGAACGCTTGGTGAAGGCCGCCGGCTCCACGCGCGACACGTGTGCCACGATGGGAGCACGCCCCGACGTGCGGACCTCAAGGCGCATCCCCACCGCCACGTGCGACGCATCGCGAGACAGGATGTCGCTGATCACCTCGAGGCTCCCCGGGTCTCCGACCTCGACTAACGGCGTGCCGGCCACGACGACGCGGTCGTGCGCCTCGAAGAGACGAAGCACGCGACCACGGATGGGCGACCGGACCAGAACCGGGACGCCCGCCGCGCGTCCACCGGGATCGGCGCCGAGGAGCGTCGCGCGCGTCGCCCGTTCCCCCTCGCGCGCCGCCGACACGCGCGCGTTGGCCGCGTCGAGTTCCCGTTCGCGAGCCAGCACGAGCGCCTCGGCCTGCTCGCGCTCCCGATCGGGCAACGCCCCTTCCGTGGCCAGGCGACGGGCGCGGACGCGATCGCGGCGCGCCTCGTCCAGCAGCAGTTGCACCTGCTGCACCTGTGCGCGGGCCTCCTGCGTTCGACTCGCGGCCTGCGCCACGAGCGCCTGCGCCTCGGCGCGAGAACGCGGGTCGAGCGGCGACGGATGCAACGTGGCCACCACACCGCCGACCTCGACCGAATCGCCGGCGGCGAGGCGATTCTCGTCGACGCGCCCGCTCACCGGCGCTGCGATCTCGACGTGATGACGCACGCGGGTGAGTCCATCCTCTTCGAGCGTCACCCGCAGCGTCCCCACGGTCACGGGGGCGATCTCCACCTCGAGCGGTGCGGGACGGAGGCGCCAGACCACGATCCCCACCGCCGCCGCCGCTCCAACGATCCACAGCACCTGCGATCGCGTCACGCGCATGGGGTCACTCCCGGGTCTTGAGGACAGCCACGAGGTCCAGCCGATCGATGCGTCGGCGGACGATGATCGCCGACAGCACGGCGGCGATGGACACCGCGACCGCACCGAAAAGATAGGTCGCGGGGCGCGCCACGATCGGAATCCGGAACAGCGCCGATTCGAAGCGCGCGGCGATCAGCCAGCTGAAGGCGTACGCCACGGCGAAGGCGACCGGAAACGACGCGATCGTGAGTGCCGCTTGCTCACCGAGCAGCATCCCCGCGACCTCGCCGCGGGTAAAGCCGAGGATCCGCAGGCTCGCGAGCTCGCGCCCGCGTTCCGAGAGCGCGACGCGCGCCCCGTTGTAGACAATCCCGGCCGCGATCACGCAGGCGAATCCGAGCGTGAAGGCGAGCGAGATCGTAAAGCTCTCGGCGATCGTGCGCTCGAAGCTGTCGAGCATGGCGCGCCGGACCGCGACGCCGCTCACCGCTGGCATCGCCTTGAGGCGAGCATACAGGGTGTCGAGGCGACGGGGATCGGCGCGCACGATGGCGCCGGAGTAGAGCGGCACGCCGCCCTGCAGCTGCTGCATGGCATTCGGCGCCATGTACGCGGCGGAGCCGAGCATGTCGCGGTTTGTCCCGGAGACGATGACGGTGGTCACCGCCCGAGTGCCCTCGAGCCACTCGAGCTGGACCTGGTCGCCGCGGCGGGCTCCGACGCGCAGGGCCAGCGATTCGGAGAGCAGGATCCCCTCCGCCGGCACGCGGCGGATCGAGCGGTCCATCGCCACGACGCGTCGAAGCGCCGCGTCGGGGGGATAGACGAAGATCGCGGTGCGATACGTCGCGGCATGGTGCCGCACGCGCACCGGGACGACGCGAAAGCCCTCTGCCTCGAGCACACCGACCTCTCGCGCAATGTCGCGCACCGATTGTGCCCGCTGCGGCTCGCGGAAGGTGACGGTGAGATCACCACGCTCGACGACGTCGAACTGCAGCATCTTGATGAAGTCGACCGCGTCGAACATCCCCTGCGTGGCGATCACGAGCCCGCCAGCGAGGGCCAACCCCGCGATGGCGAGCATCGTCTTGCCCGGACGTCGCGCGAGGTTTCGCGCCACGATGGCGTGTCGTGGCGAGCGCGTCACGAGCGCCAGCAGCGACTCCAGGGCTCCGCGCCGGAAGCGCGCCGGCGCCTCCGGGCGCATCGCCTCCGCCGGCGGCAACGAGACCCCGCGCATCACGGCGCCTAACGCGCCAAGCACTCCCGCCCCGACGCCGATCGCGGCGGCCGCCGCGGCGATCGTCCAGTCCGGCACGAAGGCGGCCGAGGGAAACTGGTAGAAGCGCGCGTACACCACGGCGAGCCGCGACGCGAACCAGAGCCCGAAGAGCGTTCCCGCCACGACGCCGCCCGCGACCGGGACCATCGCCAGCGCCAGGTAGTGGCGGGCAATCGCGACGTTCCCGTAGCCGAACGCCTTGAGCGTGGCGATCTGCTCTCGCTGCATCCCGACCAGTCGCGACAGCACCACGTGGAGCAGGAAGGCGGTGACGGCAAGGAAGATGGCGGGGAGGATGATGCTCGTGACCTGCGTCTCGTCGATCTCGCCCTCGAGGAACTGGTGCGACACCTGATCGGCGCGGGGATACGCACCCACCGAGCCGAACGGGGCGAGCAGCGTGTCGACCGCCTCGAGCACCGACGCCGGAACGACGCCCGGCGCGAGCGTGAGGGCCAAGTCGTTGAAGGCCCCCGCGAGATCGAAGGCGGCAGCCAGCGACGCGCGCCCCATCCAGAGCACCCCAAACCGGCGGTTGTCGGGAAAGAGGCTCGCCGCGGCGATCTCGTACACGTACTCGGGGGAGACACCCGTCCCAACGATGCGCAGCCACCGCCAACGCCCGTTGAGCACGACACCGATCGAGTCGCCAAGGGCGAGTCCGTTGGCCGCCGCGAAGGCGCGCGACGCGACGACCTCGTCCTCGTTCGCCGGCACCGGCCAGCGCCCCTCCGACAGGTGCACCTCGTTGAGCGACGTCGTCCGCGGCACGGGCACGGAGACGAGTCGAACGACCGCCGGCTCCGCGAGTCGCGGCACGTCGGCGACCACGTCGGCCACGATGCGCGCGTCGACATTCGCGACACCTCGCAACGCCTGGAGCTCCTGTACCACGCGCAGCGGCGCGCGGCGGACCGGCGCAAAGACATCAGCGAAGCGCGCCGACGCGTAGTACGCGCGCTGGGAGCCACGCAGGTGCCCGTGCATGCTGCGCAGCGCGACAAAGGTCGCGATGCCGCAGGCCACCACCGCCGCGATCGCCGTCATCTGCCCGCGATAGTGCCAGGCGTCGCGCAGGAGCTTCCGCGTGAGCGCTCGCATGGTCACCACTCCAGCAACCGAGCGGGAACGCGCACGGCGTTGCGCACTTCGTCCACGATGCGCCCGCTGCGCATGCGCAGGACGCGATGCGCCATCTGCGCGATCGTGGCGTTATGCGTGATGACCACGGTCGTGGTCCCCATCTCGCGATTGATCCCGGCGAGCGCCTCGAGGACGATGATCCCGGTCTCGGCGTCAAGCGCTCCCGTGGGCTCGTCGCAGAGCAGGACGTCGGGGCGCTTGGCGAGGGCACGGGCGATCGCCACGCGTTGCTGTTCCCCGCCCGACATCTGCGACGGAAAGTGATCGAGGCGCTCGGTGAGCCCGACGCGCGCCAACGCCTCCTCGGCCGTCATCGGTCGGTCGGCGATCTCCGTCACCAGCGCGACATTCTCGCGGGCGGTGAGGCTGGGGATGAGGTTGTAGAACTGAAAGACGAAACCGACGTGCTCGCGCCGGTACCGCGTGAGTTCGGCTTCGGACGCGGCGACCAGGTCGTGGTCCCGAAAGTGGACGTCGCCGGAGGTGGGCGCATCCAATCCGCCGAGGATGTTGAGCAGCGTGGACTTGCCGCTGCCCGAGGGACCGAGGATGACGACGAACTCGCCGGGAAAGAGGTCGAGATCGACCCCCTGCAGGGCGTGGACGTCGACATCCCCCATGCGGTAGGTCTTGGCGAGGGCGCGGGCGTGGAAGATCGCCGGTCGCGTGGGGCCGGACCCGAGTGTCCCGGGCGTCGGTGACCCGTCGGGCGATTCCACGCTCGGTGCCTCAGGCAGTCCGTCGTTGGATATGCTCGCCACGCTCCCTCCATCACCTAAACAAGGCTAGAAGGCGGGATATGGAGCGTCTGTCGGCCCCGCGCGACGCGCTGGTCAGCGCGCCCCTGACAGCTCAGCGCCCCCGGCCGACGGCCGACAGGCGTGATGGTGTCCAGACGTACACCGCCGCCCAGGCTCCGGGCATCTCGTCGGGGATGGACCACGGCGCGCCTCCCTGTCGCGACAACGGGACGACCAGCGAGTCGGCAGAGGCGATGACGAGGATTCCACGCGCCGGCAGCGCAGCCCCGCGACGCTGCAGCGCCAGCTGGAGCGACATCTCCCCCGAGACGCGCAGTGGCGTGGCCCCCGTCTCGGGAAAGACGACATCGCGTGCCTGCGTCGCAGGATCGACCTCGACAACGGTGACGAAGACGGGGTGCTGGGCCGAAACCGTCAGCACGCCGGCCACGGGCTCGAAGCCGAGCGCAGGCATGAGGTCGGGCTCGGCGCCGAAAAGTTGCAGCGGCGCAACGCGTGTCACGGCAGGGGCGCCGCGGTGGCAGGCCGTCGCCAGGGCGAGTGCCACGAGTGCGAGCACGAGCGGTCGCGGGAGGATTCGGATCACAGCGAGGGAGTCCAGATGACGCCCGGCAAAGGCGATGGGAGCACGCGACGTTGGCGGCCGATATCGGCCCGCGCCGTCGGCGCGCGCTATTCGCGCGACGAGGGAGCGCCGGCGTGAGAACGTGACATGGATCACAGGCGAGAATCGGGCCATCTGTTCACGGGGGACGGTCGTTGCGACGGCGCCGGGAATTGGACGGCTCCCGGGCGCGGCGCTAGCGTTCGGAGGTCGGCGAGCGGCCATTCTGACCGATGGTGCCCGTCCGATCCTGCGCGTCGTTGTTCGTGAGTCCCCCTCCCTCGCCGGCCATGTCCATCCGCCCCGTCTCGAGCATCACCCCCGCCCTTCCTACCATGGAGGGGGCCGGCGTGAAGCTGCATCGCGCCTTCGGCTTCCACGATCCGGAGGCCCAGGATCCATTCCTGCTCTTCGACGATTTCCGCAACGAGCGCCCGTCGGACTACCTGCGCGGCTTTCCGTGGCACCCGCATCGCGGGATCGAGACGATCACCTACGTGCTGGCGGGGACGGTGGACCATGCCGACTCGCTGGGAAACGCCGGGTCGTTAGGCGGTGGCGACGTGCAGTGGATGACCGCGGGGCGCGGGATCCTGCACCAGGAGATGCCGCACGGCGACGCGACCGGACGTATGCACGGCTTCCAGCTCTGGGCCAACCTCCCCTCGTCGCTCAAGATGACGACGCCGCGCTACCAGGACGTCTCGTCGCGCGACATCCCGGAGATCATCGACGACGACGGCACATGCGTGCGCGTCGTGTGCGGCGAGTTCTGGGGGCAGCGTGGCCCCGTGGAAGGGATCGCCGCTGATCCACGATATCTCGATGTCCGGATCCCCGCCGGGCGTCGCAAGGTCCTCCCGGTTGAGGTCACGCGCCACGCCTTTGCCTACGTGTTCGAGGGGAGCGCCTCGTTCCGCGATGCCTCGGATCCGTTCGGCGTGCTGACCGAGGGGGCGGACTCGCATGACGCCCCGGTCCGCGAGGAGGCCGGCGATCGATCGCTGGTCACGTTCGACCGGGGCGACGAGGTCGTCGTGCGCGCCGGCGAACAGGGCGTGCGCTTCCTCCTGGTGTCGGGGCGCCCGCTGGCGGAGCCGGTCGCCTGGTATGGGCCGATCGTGATGAACACGCAGGCCGAACTGCGGCAGGCCATGCAGGAGCTGCGCGACGGATCGTTCATCACGCGTTAGGCGATGGCGCCCGGAGGGGGGCGACGGCGGTCGCGCTAGGGCAGCCGGGTCGCCTGAAACGCGGCGAGTTGCCAGCGCCCGCCCCGCTCCACCCACACGTCGGTGAACCGGATGCGATACGGGGTCGCCTGCGCCTTGAGCTTGACGCGCAGGATGCCGGTCACCACACCGCTGCTGCCATACGAGCGCGCGTGCAGCGAATCCGGCGTGAGGTAGTCGAGCGCGTATGGACCGCCGGGGCCCACCTCGGCGAGCACCTTGCCCTTGTCGTCCAGCACGCCGCTCGACCGCGCATAGGTCAGGTCGGCGGCGAGCAGGGTGTCGAGCGAGGCGCGGTCGGCGGTGAAGTCGGCGGCCACGCGCGCTTCCGTCAGGCGCAACAATCGCTGCTCGGCGGGCGACTGGGCTCCGGCGACGGGGGCGAGGGCCGCAACGCCCGCGGCGAGCAGGAGCGCGGTGCCCCAGCGACGCGCGGCTGGTGACCACCGGGGATGGGATGCGGCGCGACGGTCGGCCATGCGGTTGCCTAACGGGCTGAAGGGGCGTTGGTATTGTCGATGTCGGCGGCGATCATCCACGGGCCGGTCCCGCGCCGCGTGAGGGCGAGGACGAACTTGCCCAGGTCGCCGGTGCCGTCACCGTAGCGATATGCCCCGATGATGTAGCCCACGGAGTCCGCCGTGGCAAACGCGAGGGCGCGGAGCCGCAGATCGCCCCCCGGTCCCTGATAGGCGGCGATGATCGCCGGTCGGCCGGGGGCCGGCGGCCGCCCGTTGGGGAGCGCCATCCCGTCCTCCGAGAAGAGCGCGGCGACCCCCGCGGCATCGCCAGCCCGCCAGCCGCGCTCGTAGTCGCGCAACACCCGCGCGAGCGCGGCGGGGAGCTGGACCGACGGTGGTTGTCCCGTCGCCGGAGCGTAGTCCTGTGCGGCAAGCGCGGCGACCGGCGCGAACGTGGCGGCGACGAACAGGAGGGCGAAACGATGGAGGCGCATAGGGTCCAGACGGTGGGTGATGAGGGGAGATCATGGATTCGCACCACACGCGGCGCCAGCGCCGAGGGACGAACCGTTCGCGCGGTGAGCCAGCGGCCACCGAAGGCCGACCCATACGCCACGAGGGCGACCGTTGCCGGTCGCCCTCGCGCGTTCGCCCGCATCCTCCGTTGGCGTTAGGCCCAGCGGAAGCCGCTCTTGGACAGCGGGAGCGTACGCACCCGCTTGCCCGTCGCCGCATAGATCGCGTTGCAGAGCGCCGGGACGACCGGCGGGAGCGCCGGCTCACCCATGCCGGTCGGCGAGAACGGGGTGATGCGGTAGTGCACCTCGACCGGCGGCGCCTGCCGCATGCGCAGGAGCTGGTACTGGTTGAAGTTCCCCTGCTCGGTGCGCCCGGCCTTGACGGTGATTTCCTGCGTCATCGCCTCCGAGAGCCCATCGAGCACGGAGCCTTGCACCTGCTGCTCCGCGCCGCTCGGGTTGATGATCTGGTTGCCGACATCGCCGGCGACCCAGACCTTGTGGACCTTCACGGCCCCGTTGGCGGAAACGCTCGCCTCGACCACCTCGGCGAAGTAGCCGCGGTGACTGAAATGGAAGGCGACCCCACGCCCCGTCCCCTTGGGCAGGCTCCCCTTCCCCCACTGCGACTTCTCGGCGACCAGTTCCAGGACGCCGCGCATGCGCCCGGCATCGTATGCCGCGCTCCCGTCGGGGTTGGCGACGACGCGCGGGTCGCCTAACAAGTCGAGCCGGAACTGGACCGGGTCCTTCCCCGCCGCTTCCGCCAGCTCGTCGATGAACGAGTGGAAGACGAAGGCCAGCGCGTTGCTCCCCGGCGCGCGGAGCGGGCCCGTGGGGACGCCGGACGGGATGTTGGTGTTGTCGTACTGGAAGTTGGCAATGAAGCGCGACGGGAACTCGGTCGGCGCCATCCCGCTGCTGGCGCTGAAACGCTCCCCTTCGCCAAACGACACGAAGTGGTTCTTCCAGGCGACGATCTTCCCCGCGGCGTCGACACCGGCCGTGAGGTTGTGCCAGCCGGCCGGACGGTAGAAATCGTGGCGCATGTCGTCTTCGCGCGACCAGACCAGCTTGACCGGCACCCCCGCTTCCTTGGCGATCCAGGCCGCTTCCACCATGTAGTCGTTGCTGAGGCGCCGGCCAAAGCCGCCGCCGCAGCGGGTCATGTGGATGGTGACCGCCTTCTCCTCGATGCCTAACGTCTTGGCCACGAGCTGGCGCCCCGGCTGCGGATTCTGCGTCGGCGCCCAGACCTCCAGCGTGCCGTTGCTGAACGACGCCGTGCAGTTCTGCGGTTCGAGCGTGGCGTGCGAAATGAACGGATAGAAGTACGACGCCGAGACGACCTTGGCGGCCGTCGCGAGTGCGGCGTCAGGATCACCGTCCTTGCGCAGCGTCTTGAACGGCGCGGCCTTGGCGATCTCCGCCGCCTTGGCGGCGAAGCTGTCGCTCCCCTGCGTGGCAGTCGTCCCCTCGTCCCAGGTGACCTGCAGCTGCGCGCGCGCCTTCTGCGCGTACCACCAGCTGTCGGCGACGATCGCCACGCCGCCGAGCAGGCCGTTGAGCGCCGTCCCGCCCTCCACGACGAAGGCCGTCTTGATCCCCGGCATCGCCTTGATGGCGTCGACGTTGGCCGACTTGACCTTGCCGCCGAACACCGGGCACTTCTCGAAGATGGCGTACTTCATCCCCGGTACGGAGACGTCGATGCCAAACAGCGGCTTGCCGGTGATGACCTTGGCGTTGTCGACCCCCTTGGTGAACTTCCCGATGATGCGGAAGTCCTTGGGGTTCTTGAGGGTGACGGTCTTGAGGTCGGGGGCGGTGAGGGCGGCGGCCGCGGTCACCAGCTCGCCGTAGCCGATACGCCGCCCCGAGGACGCGTGGTGCACCGTCCCCGCCGTGGTCGTGAGTTCGGTCGCGCTGACGCCCCACTTGGCGGCGGCGGCGGCGACCAGCATCTGGCGCCCCGCGGCGCCGACGCGGCGGTGCTCGTCCCAGTTCATCGGCGTGGCGGTGCTCCCACCGGCAAACTGCTGCCCGTACTTGTCGGGCTCACTGTCACCCTGCGCGACCGTCACGGTGCCCCAGTCGACATCCAGCTCCTCGGCGATGATCATCGGGAGCATCGTCTTGATCCCCTGGCCGATCTCGGGGTTCTTGTTGACGATCGTCACCTTGCCGTCGGGCGTCAGGCGAATGTAGACGTTCGGCGCGAAGACATCGGCGGTCGCCGTCGGGTGCAACGCGGCCACGGTGCCGGCGAGCGCCTCCGCGGGGCGGATGTACGCGCCGAGCAGCAGTCCGCCACCGGCGATCGCCGACACGCGGAGGAAGTCGCGGCGATCGACGCCCGTCGGCTCCTGGCGCCCCGTGGAGTTCTTGAGCGAGTCCATGGCGCCTCCTTATGCGTTGTCGTCGCCCGACCGGCCGGTCGGGACGGTGGTGTGCTGCAGCGACCCGGCGGCCTGGTGAATCGCCTGCTTGATGCGCAGGTAGGTCGCACACCGGCAGATGTTCCCGTTCATCGCCGCGTCGATCTGCTCGTCGGTCGGCTTGGGCGTCTTCACCAGGAGCGCCGTCGCCGCCATGAGCTGCCCGGCCTGGCAGTAACCGCACTGCGGGACGTCGAGTTCATCCCACGCCTGCTGCAGCGCGGTGAGCGTCGTTCCGTCGGGGGAGATCCCCTCGATGGTCGTGATATTCGCGCCGACCGACGCCGCGACCGTGGTGCGGCACGAGCGAGTTGGGGCGCCGTCCTTGTGCACCGTGCACGCGCCGCACTGGCCGATCCCGCAGCCGAACTTCGTCCCCTTGAGGTCGAGGACGTCGCGCAGGACCCACAGGAGCGGCATGTCGGCCGGGACGTCGACCGTGTGGGTCTTCCCGTTGACCTTGAGTGTGTACGCCATGGTGGGACGGGGCTGGAAGGGGACGATCGGAGGGATGCTGCCCGCGGTAATCTTACGCGCTCGGCGCGCTCGGCGCTGGGGGCGGGGACAACACGCGACCACCGCAGGACGGGGTGCGGGCGTCGGCCGCGGCGCGCATCTTCCGCCACGTCCCGCTCCCTCAGCCCTCTCCGGGTCCCGGACCCACTGCGGCATGATCC
>Ga0075156_10002497_pt1 | contig 10240 bp, 4 predicted proteins | sample JI81AbrownDNA_FD_70966 | JGI IMG/M metagenome (GOLD analysis project Ga0075156, IMG submission 70966) | Wastewater effluent complex algal communities from Wisconsin, to seasonally profile nutrient transformation and Carbon sequestration -... | ecosystem: Engineered > WWTP > Effluent > Algae...
CAAGCTGCCTTTGAGGCATAAATTTGGATCCAAGATCACTCATGTCCACATGTTCTAAAGCTGCTTAAGAACATTTATGGTCTAAAGCAAGCAGGTCATGTCTGGAATAAGCAACTTCATCGTGGAATTTGAGCCTGATGTTTGAGCAGTCGAAGTATGGTCCATGTATTTACTACTGTGGCAATGTGGTGATGGGTGTCTGATAATTGCACCTAGTGATGATGAAGTGTTAATGGTATACACTGAGTTTGAGGTGACCAACAAAGGACCTATAGATGAGTATTGTGGAGTCAAGGTAGAAATAGAAAGTGAAAAACATAAAGATGTCACAGCCATTGCTTACACAACAGATCCTGGAATAAATGGGTTTCAACCAATGAATGAAAAGGAGACTAAGTAGTCAAATACCGAGTCAAGATGTTGCTTGGTTTGGCTAATGAGTTCTGCAAAACGGGAGTCCTCATGTGGCTCTGCCAGCCCAAAAAACACTGTCAAGTATTTGAAGATATCAATGGAGCACTCGAATTGGCTAGATAACAGAAATTTAGACCTCACACAAAACACATCAATATTAAATATTAGCATTTTGTGGAACATGTGCAAAAGCATAACATAGAAATTATGTCCATTCATAACAAAGATCAACTACCGGTAGAACACATTTTTAGGAAACCTCTACCCAAGGAAGATTTCAAGAGGATCGCATACAAGGAGCAGACTGAACAATTATTCACTATCCTCGTCATCGAATAAGGGAGTGTGATATTATTAGAGCTTTAATAATTTTTGCTAGAGCTAATATCCAAAATTCGGCCTATTACTACTGACAAGTCACTTCCAACTTCCAACTAACTCTCAGACGTGCTACTCTAATGGCTCGCAATTTGTCTCCCCGTCCCCTACATATCAAGTGCTTTTACCTCGACTGTTTTGTACTACAGTTTTCATTTGTCGTATTATGATTGTTATGATCTCATTTTTTCAATCGTCAAATGTTTGACATTTCATTTATATTATCAACAAAGCCTTCTGAGTAAATCAAGGCATTTAGAGCACAAAAATGTAAATCAGAACACATCAAACTACAGTCAAACATAAATCGCCATATTCTCATTTGCTCGAAAAGCTTTCTTAAATACTTAGGCGAAGATCATCTTCCCTTAAACTACAGCCACGAATTCTACTTTCTCGTTGCAACAGATCAATATGCTCGAAGCTCCGCTTTCAACTCTTCGATACTCCTCTCCAAAGCAGCTCGCTTGAGTTCAGAAATTTTGCTGTTAATGTCAGCTGCCTTGGCCGTATAAAACTCCAAAACGGATGGGTTATTGTCCCAGTCGGTAGTACACATGGATTTGAGAATATCAAGAGCTGAATTGGTGTCCAATCTGGTATCTGCAGTTTTCATCTTCTCAACCAAACTATCCTGTACAATCCGCCTCATCGCCAAGAAATAGAAGAACTCACGAGATCGAGACCAATCTACAGCGTCTTTAATAACACCCTTGGCCTTCATTCTGCCAGTTTTGTCGTGCGCATCCGCAAACTCTGTGGCCATTTGCATATATACCGGATACAAAAGATTCTCACGAGCCTTGATTTGAGCCTTCAAACCTGCGATATCCTCATCGAAATCACAATTCTCAAGCTCGGAATCTAGCATCTTTAGTTGGTCATCGATTCTGTGCATAGCCTTCAACAGATCCGGTTTTCGAAATTTCACTTCAATGATACCGGAAGGTTCCAAAATTCCACCCCTTGAGTCAGGATCTGCGTACATTTCCATCTTCTCGGGATTTATTGTGGGGTCTACAACTACCCAAGAACCTCCACGTAACTCACCATTAGGTGGCAAATATATGAAGACTGGATTTGAATACTCGCGCAAGGCATCAACAATCATAGCTCCGAACCTGTGAAAGAAATTAAATATGTTAGAGTGGTAAGAAAAATAAATTGTAAACATGTACAATCTTACTTCAAAATTTCTCCGGCCATATCACGACTTCCACCGCTGAAACCTCTCCAGTTCGCAAAAAGCATGAGTGGGAGACCTTCTTTGTCAAAGTCCCTGATAGCCTGTGCAGTTTTGTACGATGAGTCAGGGTACAGAACTTGACCAGCCTGAGGAAGCACTGCTTCACGGGAGTTGGGATCCGCGGGATCAGCTGGAACAACCTTATCCACTAGACGAGTTTCAACAGCGATTGCACCCATCGGAATTCCACCCAAACGTCCCCTTCCTACAACAACACTCTTGCCCCATCCTGCCAAGTACTCCTTAAAACTACCCTGATCGAAGAAACCAGGTGTGTCACTGGTTCCAGACAACATCAGTCTAGGGTCATATGGCGTCTTGGGAGGACGCCAAGCAACATCTCTTGTCACGGGATCTGCACATTCTCGCATGGCAGGCAAATCTCCAACACTTTTGGGTACGAAGCTCAACCACTTTAATATTGAAGCTACACCAGCCTGATCATCCTCAACCTCTTCGTGGGTTACTCCATTCGGAACCATTACTTGCGGACCACCAAGCTGATCCTGAGAATTATAAACTTCACGACCCAAGAGCTTATTTAGTGCTGAATAACCTGTTAGAATCAAAGGTCCCTGCTGCATTTGGATAACTCTTTGGCCCAATCGTACGAGGTATGCACCAATACCAACGCTTCTACCTGTCACGTAGCTAAGTGTGAATATTTCGTCATATGCACGACTAGTTTCTCCCGCAATCATTCCACTGCCCCTTAGATTTTCCACGCCAATACCGGTTTTCGTACCAATAATATCATCAATCGCCCAACCTTCAGAAACCTTATGAACAAGAACTGCTCCCTCAGGAAAGCGTTTGTAATCTTCATCGGTCAAATACAAATATTCAAAACCCTTGGTCGGATTTTGATCGTCAAAGAACTTTATATTGATGTAAGGCTTGAGTTCATCGACAAGCCCAATCCTTGCTCCTGCATTACATGCAATGTAAACTCTTGGAATCTTTCTTTTACGTGCATATTCTGATGCCTTGTAGTAGAAGTCGTCTTCTTCAACACCAAATGATCCACTTTGAACGGTTACGTCGTTTGCGATAAAAATGGCATCGCGCCCTTCGGGATATTCAGGAGTTTTCATCTTTACAAGCCAAGCAACCATTCCAACTGTATTTGTTCCAATAGGCTTGTAACCTAGCTCAATCTCATTGTTATCCCCTAATAATAGTTCTTGAGAACTGAAAATATTAGACGGTATCCCCTCGGCAGTTTTGCCCAGACTTTTCACGTGGTCGTTCCACTCGTTCAACAAACCAACTTCCAAAAGCCCAAGGAAATCGTACGCATAAGTCGAACCAACTCTGCGCGCAATAGCTCTCTTAGTCTGTACTGCATTAGATGTTCCATACGGGTCCAGGATACACATTTCGTTTTTCTCGTCACCGATGATACAAAACTCCTTGGCCACCCCAGTAATTGGGTTGGGGTTATCGGTATATGCCACAGTTTTCAGCCACTCACCTTCCATCGAAGAAGCTATCAAACGAACTGGCTGCACACTGGAATTACCTTTTAGATCGGTTGATGCAAGCCGAACAATTACTTCAATCTCGTCAACACGAAGCTTCAACAGCCTTTGCGCCAATCTTGATTTGAGCGTGCCCATGATGGCCTGGAAATTCACCGCTAGTTCCGCGGGAGTAATTCCTTCAATTTCTGGAAGTGAGTGCAAGAAGATCCTTGATGAAGCGACAGGACTGACCTTGGTGTTAGATTGCGCCCTTTCCAGCTCGTCCAAGCCTTGTACTAGTGCGCGTTGCGCTCCTTTGAGTGTTGTTAGCCCATGAGTATGTGACAAACCTCTGACAAAAACAACTTGAGGAGGTCCGCCACGTACAGGTTTCTTGTCTGATTTTTCTGTGCCCACGTAGATTTGAGTGTTTTTTCCAACAGCTTCTAGTCTTTCTAGATCATAATTCGCAGTCAAGCGAGACAGTTCAAGAATGCTATAAATTGTTGGTCGCATGTTGCGCCTCAATGGATCTTCTTTGTATCCATCGCACTGCGGAAAGGTAAAATACTTGGGGTCTCTTTGTTCGACTGGGTCCAATACATTGACAGTACGAATGCCAAGCATCGAAAGCTTCGATGAATAATTAGAAATAGTATTTTCCATGGATGAGAGGTCTGTAGACCCACTTGTTCCAGCAACGATGTGCATCATGTTCATTGGCTCGCCGGATTCATAATTCAGTGGCATGTTGCGATCAAATTTACTTGATGCGTCATCAACAATCTTCCCGAAGAGCGTAGAGAGTTTATCAGTACTTTCCACTACACTCAAGATACCTTGTCGCACAGGACTGTTTGCTAAATTGGCATTTATAAATTGAAAAGTCCAAGTACAAGTAGTCCTTCCATCGATTTCGTCTATCTCGAGCGATAGAATTTTGTGAGCCCTATATACTCGCCGCACATACACCTCAATCGCTGCTTTTCTTACAGAAGCATCAGAATCGTTAAACAAGGCACAAAGGAGATCGACACCAGAACTGATTGTAGAGCTCTTGGCTAAGGCGATTGCGTCTGCTCCCGAAGCACAAGATCTCCTCAGTTCTTCTAACCTTTCTTCAAAAGGAGGAATCTTGGATTGAATAATTATGTCAGATGCGAGAAGTTTTAACTCTCCATAAACTTTTCCCTTGAGCGAGACTATTTCATCGAGGGTGTGCACAAAATTTTCCGGAAGTAAAGCTGAACCATACCTTCGTTGGAATGTATCAACTTGTCGCAAAAGTGCACTAACAAATTTTTCTCTCATCTCAAGTTGTTGGTGAGCTTGATTGATCTCAATTACGGCTTTGAGATTATCTTTATTGGACTTTGCAAGCTCACGTACAGCTTCGTCTTTTACCTTTCCATCAAAAACACTTTCTACCCGGATAAATTCTTTGATGACACCATCAATAAAATCTACTGCAGACTGTAAGTCTTTGAAATCATCTAGGACAGATTGTGCAATAGCTTCTGGATCATGTTTGAATCCTGCGAGCAGGTGAGCCGCTTTATCAACTACGGAGGTTTCTAGATCCATATTCTCAATGTCGAATTGACCATCGAAAGCTTCAATTTTTTTGACCTTAGAAGGATCTTTAAGCTCAAGTGTTGCTAGCAAATCTCCAGCGTTTATCACTGATCCAGGAGACAACGCATGGGTAACCTTGCCACTTTCGGAAGCTTTTAGGGGCATAATCATTTTCATCGCTTCAACTTCTACGTATGGTTGACCTGCTTCAACAACGCCGCCGGGCTCTTGTAAATATCGTACAACCTTTCCAGTTACGTCGGTCCGAAGCTCGGAAGGATCAAACAAATTTGGCCTAAAATCAATGTCGAACACAGTGTATAAGTAAGCTCGCGCCATACACTCAAGAACTGGGATATCCAATCCACACGGCTACTTACATAAGAACTGTTGAACCGTCAACTACCATTCGCAAACCTAGTGGTTCTTCTTGTCCGAAAATTCTATGCGCTTCCCCTGCAAATTGAGCCACAAGGGCACCTTCAGCTGTCTTGGTGACACGAGCATCGAGCTTTCTTCCGTTTATATTGAACTCGAAGATATCATCAGCAAGTCGGATAACATGGAAGTTGTACCTGGTATCTTCATATGCCACTTCTATATCAAAGTCGTTCAGCGCAGGAATATCTCCTGTACCAACTTGACCTTTTTCGAATGAATCAATTATTGCTTGAGTTACCGAAGCCACATGCTCATATGCTTTGAAGATTGCTGAAGACACAATGACAAGCTGGGGTTGTATTTTGGTTGTAACAGATTTAGCCTTGATGATTCCGTCAAGCCATGATGTATCAATGGTATTTTCCTTGAATTCTTTGGTTTCTAGAAGTTGGACCAAATATTCAACGGTCGTACGAATTTCACCGCGAACCTGCATCTCTTTGAGCGCAAGTACCAGTGATCTGCGAGCAGCCTCTCTATTCGGTCCTTTTGCAAACAAATGTCCAAACTGAGAATCAGCGAATTCATGAATGCCACCATTAGACCCCACACTGAAGTAACCCCACACATTGGTAGATGATTGAAATTTAATACGCTCAATAGTCCCTGATGTAGGTTTGAAACCTTCGTCAGGGTTCTCAGCAGTTATTCGCGCCGCAATCACATGTGAATCGATAGGTTTATACTCTTCAGTCATAAAATCGATTGCGTCAGTTCCATAAACATCAGGCTTTCCGTATAGTCTACGGATTTCAGGTATGTTGTGCAGAGGTATTCCCATGCATACCTGTAATTGAGTTGCTGGCATATTAACTCCAGTGATGCCTTCAGTTACTGGATGCTCTACCTGTAGTCGAGGGTTCAGTTCGAGAAAGAAGAACTTTCCTGTATCCGCATTGAAAAGATATTCTACAGTACCAGCACCTCTATAGCCAATTGACTGGGTCAGACGCTGGGCAGCACGCTCCATCTCGCGAAATGTTTCTTTTGGCGCAATGATTGGAGGACCCTCTTCAAATATCTTCTGAAAACGACGCTGTGTTGAGCAGTCACGTCCATTGAGTGCAACAGCATTACCATGTTCGTCTCCAACGATTTGAACTTCCAAATGGCGTGCATTCTTGCAAAGTTGCATTAAGAATATTGGAGACCCCACAACCTCATTTCCTACCTGAATATAAGCATTTTTAAGATCATTCTCATTTTCCACGAAACGGATACCCTTGCCACCACCACCTTCGGATGCTTTGATCATAATTCCGTTCGCATAACCAATTCTTTTAGCGGCTGCGACTGCTTCATCTACATTCCGACAGGTGGCTTTTTCAAAGACTTCTTTAGGGATTGTACCGTCATCAGTTAGTTCTGCTTGCAGTGGCCCATCTTCAGGACCTCCGTACGATCCACTCCAAGGAATACTAGGTACTTGAGCAGTCTGAGCCAAGATATTAGCTGCAATTTTGTCACCTAAAACACTCATGACAGGAGCAGTTGGTCCGATAAATCTAATCCCATTTGATTCCAATGCGTTGGGCAAAGCCGGATTTTCAGAAGCATGTCCCCAACCTGGCCAAACTGCATCTACCCCCTGATCAAGTGCTACCTTGAGGATAACATCAACATTTGCATAATTATTTCTATTAACTCCTCCTGGTACCTCCACAAACGAATCTGCAAGACGGATAAACTCAGCATTCGCTTTCATGTCTTCAGGAGTTGCCATAGCCACAAACTCAAGAGCTCTTTCGTTTCCTAGTCAGGTAAAAAGCAACGATCAGAGATAGTAACTAAACCATCAGGGAAGTTGACCACCTTTTACATACCTAGCTCCATATAAGCCCATTGTCTCATAGACATAATTGCTTTAGTTGCAGCCATTCCGTTGTTTGCGATCAATATCTTGCGGAGAACTCGGTTTCCTCCCCTTTCCTTAACATAATCTTCTAAAGCACTTAAGTTCACTGATGACTCCGCCTCTACATCAATAGTAGACTTAAGTCGATTCAAAGAAAATGCTTTCTTAATCGGATTCCGTGCCAACTCTCTGCCGATGGCATTTGTACCAGAGCTTGATAGAAAGGCGGCATCTTATTAAGGCGTTTGTGAGTGTTAACAAGGTATAAACACACAAATCCCAACCAAGTCAGCATTTACTTACTGTTAAATGTAAAACTTGCAACACCGCTGATTACCCCTAAGAGAGCAACACCGTGGTAGTAGCTTCTGGCCACCAAAACCATCTTTTTTAGTTTGTAAACGAAACAAAATTGCTTTGACTTTTCTTTGTTGTTAACAAGAAAGTACGAGACTTGGCTTTCAATTACAGAAAACTTCTCACAAATTTATGGCAAATTTCGTGTAATGAGAAGCTCGTTGAGAACGGTGGAACTTAAGAAACGCTTTAGTAGCCTGCCGATACTATACTAAGGTGATACAAAATCAAGATACGCCGAGCGAAAATCTTGACATCATATGCAGATGAATTGAGATAGTACGTGAAAGCTGTACAAAACCATATACTTCTCATATGCTGAGTTGAACTAAAGTACAATGTCTTTAAGCTATGCTTACAGAGTACTATGGAAGGAGAATTGGACGATTCGCAATTCAAGTCATTAGTGTACTGAACAAATATCGACATCGCTTTTTGGTTGACGTGCTGCAGGCTAAGATTTGTACTATTCCAGCCTTTAGATAGTCTTGGCATTGTGTCCGTTGCTGCATTATGTGATGATTGCATCGCTCGATCGCTCGCCTGATTTGATTTGGACTGACGTACGAAACCGAAAATCTTTTGGTGAGTTCTTGAAGCTTTTTTTCTCGTAACAACTTCAGCTTATGATGATCTTGTAAGCAATCTACCTAGCAAATTGATTCATTATATCTACGAATCATCTCGAGCTTATTATATCTTAACTATTGGTAGGACATAGTAATTAACAAGGGTTAAAAACTAACTTGTTTAAAGATTAAATTCTTTACTTCGTCTCAGGAACCGTTCGAACTTACAATAAATGATTTCCCTTTGTTTCGCCAACGCTTAATTTTGATCAACTCACAGAGACAAGTCCAAACAAACCCTTCTTTCTCGAAACTCTGTAGATACTTACATGATTTGTTTGATGAAATTGGTTTGCAAATCCTATTAAAAGGTGCAGGATGATTTTCAAAGTTTTCTTATGAAGGTTGAGCTGGTTTTAAAAATGATGCAAACTTGTGCATTCGTGTTATACAAAATTATATAATCGCATAATTAGCATATAATCAGGGAAGTAACAGCGAGGATGAACATATAGGTCATGAAAAGTACATGTGATAATATTCAAGTTTCGCTGTTGAACACATGCGCCTTTGACTAATTGACAAAAGCTTTAACACATTTGATTTGATACATTTATTTTTACATTATTTTCGGACCGAGATCCAAAAAGATTACTAAGAATTTTTACTAGTTTATAAAAATTCCACACTGATGGTGGATCTATGGCAAAAGCAAGTCTTAATTTTTTATACTTGTGATTCAAATACTGACGCTTGAAATACATTTAATGCGAATACCCATGAGATGTCATTATATGTTTGCATAAGACACTTAAACAGTCATATGTTTCTTATCTTCCAAATCACTCCATCCAGCAGACAAAAAGATTGAAATTTATTTTGATTAACGTACAAACTATGGTAGATAAATTTCTTTTGATTGTGTGATATGATCCAAAAAGGTGAAAATTCCTGAGAATAACAAAATCAAATGATCTCCTATCCATTTAGGCTACATTTGTATGCACTAGATTCTCGCCTGTATAAGCAATGTAACAAAGATTAATTAAGTTAATTGTTAGAATATCAATTTTTTTGGAATTATATTACATGTGAATTTGTTGATCGAGTAGTTTTAAAGACTTTTAGATAAAGAAGAATTTATTCTATGATCACGTGCGCACGCAGTTTATTGCATGCGCACTGTGAAGTTTCTCTTTTTATCGTGATGGGAGCTGAAACAAGCGGTCACCATAAACAATCTAAGAAATTGTTGCGCTTTATAAAGCTGAATAAAAACTTGAGACGTCATGCGGAAAATTGCAACAATATCGTTCCTTACTTGTCTTTTACAGAATGTTGTACAAAATGCTTCATATTTATGTCACCAACATAGCAGGTCTTTGGTAGATTCGAGAATTTCGTCGCTCAACGACAATCTTACTGATAAATTGCTTGTAAAGACCCAAGATCACTTCAGGGATCGGGCTCGCCTAAAGCAAGAACCATTACATGCTTTGAAAACCGATGATAGCGCTATTTTAAAAGCACGTCAATATGGTGCAAACGGTAAAGAAATCACCGATTCTTGTGTAGTTCGTGTTGCTGTCGCAGGACTTAAGGCTTATCACGTGCAATCGAAGGGGTATGGATCTTTTGATATCGAAAGTAAGAAATTCATGATTTCTCCAGAATTTTCACGTGAGCGCCGATGTCTGATTTTACCAGTGGGACTACGAGGAGAGGTTCAAAGAATTTATGATGTCGATGACCTTGATGCCATACATCCGATACTAGTAAGATTTACGCCAGGGAAATTCTTAGATGTTGAGGGTTTTGATACTCCAGTGCCTTTCTTAATGCACTTTGATTCATCTGAGGTTGAAACAGTGGATTGAGACTATTTACCCCAGAGTGATTTTTAGCATTAAATATTAAAGCTACGGGTCTATTAATATCCTTA
>Ga0075156_10002501_pt1 | contig 10235 bp, 8 predicted proteins | sample JI81AbrownDNA_FD_70966 | JGI IMG/M metagenome (GOLD analysis project Ga0075156, IMG submission 70966) | Wastewater effluent complex algal communities from Wisconsin, to seasonally profile nutrient transformation and Carbon sequestration -... | ecosystem: Engineered > WWTP > Effluent > Algae...
CACCAGGAGGGGGTGGAGGTCGGTGTTGCCGCGCCGAATCTGCGTCATGAGTGCGTGCCGCATCCGCGGCTCCCAGAACTTCGCGATGTGCGTCGCGATCTCCTCTGCGGCACGCTCCCGGGGGAGGTGCTGGAAGGCGCGCACGAGGTCGTGCCCCATCCGCATCTCCGGGGTCTCATGTGGTGCGTGACCGGACGTCATACGCTCGCTCCGAGATCGGCCGTCTCGTGCTCGTATGCCGCGCGCCGCGCCTGCGTGGAGACCGTCACCTCGACGGCGGTCACCTTGTATTCGGGGCAGTTGGTCGCCCAGTCGGAGTTGTCGGTCGTCACGACATTCGCGCCGGTCACCGGGTGGTGGAAGGTCGTGTAGACGACACCCGGCTGCATCCGGTCGGATACCAAGGCGGTGAGCGAGGTGCTGCCCACCCGGCTCGCCATCTCGACGACATCCCCGGTCGCGATGCCGCGCACGTGCGCGTCGGCGGGATGGATCTCCAGGACGTCCTCGGGATGCCACATCGAGTTCGGAGTCCGGCGAGTCTGCGCGCCCACGTTGTATTGCGTCAGGATGCGCCCGGTCGTCAGCAGCAGCGGGAAACGGCGAGTCGTCTGCTCCGTGGTGGGCACGTAGACGGTCGGCGTGAGCCGACCGAGGCCGCGCACGAACTGACCCACGTGCATTGTCGGCGTGCCATTCGGGGCCGCATCGTTGACCGGCCATTGCATCGAGCCCTCGGCGTCGAGGCGGGCGAAGGACACGCCGGCGAAGGTTGGGGTCGTCGCGGCGATCTCGTCCATGATCGCGGCGGGATCGGCATACGTCATCGGGTAGCCCATCGCCGTGGCGATCTCGCAGACGACCTGCCACTCGTCCTTGCCGACGAGGGATGGCATCACCGGACGGACCCGGTTGAGGCGACGCTCGGCATTGGTGAAGGTGCCGTCCTTCTCCAGGAAGCTGGTTCCAGGGAGGAAGACATGCGCGAAGCGGGCCGTCTCGTTGAGGAAAAGATCTTGCACGACAACGAGTTCCATCGCCCGAAGGGCAGCCTCGACGTGCTGGGTGTTGGGATCCGACTGCGCGATGTCCTCGCCCTGAACGTACAGGCCGAGGAAGCTGCCGCCGATGGCGCTGTCGAACATATTCGGGATGCGCAGGCCCGGAGTCGGCTGGATCGTGACCTTCCACAGGGACTCGTAGATCTCGCGGACTTCGGGGCGCGAGACATGGCGGTAGCCTGGCAACTCGTGCGGGAAGGAGCCCATGTCGCATGAGCCCTGCACGTTGTTCTGCCCGCGCAGCGGGTTGACTCCGACGCCCTCTCGGCCGATGTTGCCGGTCAGCATGGCGAGATTGGCCAGGCCCATCACCATCGTCGACCCTTGGCTGTGCTCCGTCACGCCGAGGCCGTAATAGATCGCCGCGTTGCCGCCGGAGGCATAAAGCCTTGCGGCAGCGCGCAATTCGGCAGCGGGTATGCCGGTCTCCGCCTCCGTCGCCTCCGGCGAGTTCTCCGCGCCCCGGATGAAGTCGAGGAAGATCTCGACGTCCTCGCAGCGGTCGCGAAGGAAGGCCACGTCGTGCAGGCCCTCGTCGACGATCGCGTGACACATCGCGTTGATGAAGGCGACATTGGTGCCGGGTCGCACCGGCAAGTGGTGGGCAGCGGCGACGTGCGGGCTGCGGACCAGGTCGATCCGGCGCGGGTCGGCGACGATGATCTGGGCGCCCTCGCGCAGGCGCCGCTTCATCCGGGACCCGAAGACCGGGTGCGCGTCGGTCGGGTTGGCGCCGATGAGGAGCATGACGTCGGTCTGCTCGATCGAGGCGAAGTCCTGCGTGCCCGCCGACGTGCCGAAGGTGTGGTTGAGGCCATAACCCGTGGGGGAGTGGCACACCCGAGCGCACGTGTCGACATTGTTGTTGCCGAAGGCGGCTCGCACCATCTTCTGGACGACGTAGACCTCTTCGTTGGTGCACCGGGAGGAGGAGATGCCGCCGATCGCCCCGACGCCGTGCTGATCCTGGATCGCCCGGAAACCGGTCGCGATCCGCTCGATGGCCTCCTTCCACGAGACGACCTGCCAGTCGTCATCGATGGAGTCGCGCACCATCGGCTCCAGCTGACGGTCGGCGTGCGCGGCATACCCATAAGCGAAGCGTCCCTTGACGCACGAGTGGCCCTCGTTGGCTCCGCCGTCCTTCCAGGGGACCATCCGCACGACGCGGGTGGCGGGGCCGGTCCCTTGCACCTCGGCCTTGAACGAGCAGCCGACGCCGCAGTAGGCGCAGGTCGTCAAGACGGTGCGCGACGGCATACCCAAGGAGACGAGGGACTTCTCGGCCAGGGCATCGGTGGGACACGCCTGGACGCACGCGCCGCACGAAACACACTCTGACTCACGGAAGTTGGTGTTGCCGGGGGTGATCCGTGACTCGAAGCCGCGGCCGGAGACCGTCAACGCGAAGGTGCCCTGCACCTCGCTGCACGCCCGCACACATCGGGAGCAGACGATGCACGCGGCGGGGTCATAGTCGAAGTAGGGGTTGGACGCATCGGTGGCGTCGTCGAGGTGGTTGGCGCCCTCGCGGCCATAACGAACCTCCGCGACACCGGTCGTCACCGCGAGCGCCTGCATCTCGCAATTGCCGCGCGCGCATCCAGCGCAGTTCCCGGGGTGGTCGGAGAGGTAGAGCTCCATGACGTTGCGGCGCAGATCGCGAACGGTCTCGGTTTGCGTCGAAACGACCATGCCGTCGGCGCACGGGGTGGTGCACGATGCCGGCGTGCCCCGGCCGCCCTCGACCTCGACGAGGCACAGCCGGCACGAGCCGAAGGACTTCAGCGAGTCCGTCGCGCACAACTTGGGTATGTCGATCCCCGCCTCCTTCGCCGCGCGCATCACCGAGGTGCCGGCAGGGACGGTCACCTCGCGGCCGTCGATCGTGACCGTGGCCTCGGCGCCGAGCGGTGCGTCGACGGGAGGGGTGCCGAAGTCGGGTTCGACCAGGATGCTCATGGGGTTCCTCCCGTGAAGTCCTCGGGGAAGTGGGTCAGGGCGGACTGGACCGGCATCGGGGTCAAGCCGCCCATGGCGCACAACGAACCCTTGGTCATCGTCGTGCAGAGGTCTTGCAAGAGAACGAGATTGGCGTCGCGGTCGGTGCCAGCGCGGATGCGGTCGATGACCTCGACACCGCGCACCGACCCGACCCGGCAGGGGGTGCACTTGCCGCACGACTCCTTGGTGCAGAACTCCATGGCGAAGCGCGCCATTGCCGAGGCGTCCATGGTGTCGTCGAAGACGACGATGCCACCGTGCCCGAGCATCGCGTCGGCGGCGGCGAGAGCCTCGTAGTCCATCGGCACGTCGAACCGAGCCGCCGGCAGATAGGCACCGAGCGGGCCGCCGACCTGGGCTGCGCGGACCGGCCGGCCCGACCGGGTGCCGCCGCCGAAGTCGTTGATCAGCTCACCGAGCGTGACGCCGAAGTCGGCCTCGACGATGCCGCCCCGGGCGACGTTGCCGGCCAGTTGGAACACCTGAGTGCCGCGCGAACGACCGACGCCGAGCGCGGCATACGCCTCTCCTCCGTCGGCGAGGATCATCGGGACGGCCCCGAGGGTGAGGACGTTGTTGACGACGGTGGGTCGGCCGAAGAATCCTTGCAACGCCGGGATCGGTGGCTTGGCGCGCACCTCCCCGCGTTTGCCTTCGAGGGACTCCAGCATGGAGGTCTCCTCGCCGCAGATATAGGCGCCGGCGCCGACGCGCACTTCCAGATCGAAGCTCAGGTCGCTGCCCTGGATGCCCGCACCGAGATAGCCGCGGGCGTAGGCGATGTCGATGGCGCGGCGGAGCACGGCGATGGCGGCGGGGTACTCGGAGCGGAGGTAGATATAACCCTCGGTCGCGCCGACGGCGTGCGCGGCGATGGTCATGCCCTCGATCAGGGTGAAGGGGTCACCTTCGATCAGCATGCGGTCGGCGAAGGTGCCCGAGTCGCCCTCGTCGGCATTGCAGCAAACGAACTTCACGTCAGCCGTTGCGGTCCGCACGGTCTCCCACTTGATGCCGGCCGGGAAGCCGGCGCCGCCGCGGCCGCGCAGGCCGGAGGTGGTCACCTCGGTGACCACCTGCTCGGGTGCGAGGGAGAGGGCGCGGGCCAGCCCGGCATACCCCCCGTTGTCGATGTATGCCGTGAGGTCGGTCGGCTCGGTGACCCCGACTCGGGCGAAACTCACCCGGTGTTGGCGGGCGAGCCAGGGGTACTCGGCCACGACCCCGATGCGGTCGAGTCCGTCGACCTCGCCGCCGTCGAGTCCGCCGGCGATCAAGGCGGGAATGTCGACGGCGGCGACATTTGCGTAGCCGACGCGGCCGTCGTCGGTCTCGACCTCGACCAGGGGCTCCAGCCACAGCATCCCGCGAGAGCCGTTGCGGCGCACCGTGATTCCGGCCACAGCTAGGGCCTCGGCGACCTCATCGGCGCCGACGGAGGTGGCGGCGGAGTCGGCACTCACCCATACGGTGCTCATCGGGTCCATCCTTCGCCCAGAGCCTCGATGCGATCGGAGCTCAACCTGCCGTGGAGACGACCGTCGATCATGCCGGCCGGCCCGAGCGCGCAGTTGCCGAGACAGAAGACTTCGCCGACCTCCACGCCGCTGTCTTCAGAGAAGCGCTCAGCTGTCGCGGCATACAACGCCCCAGCGCCAACGGACTGGCAGGCCTCGGCGCGGCACAGGGTGACCGTGTGGCTCGGAGCCGGGGTGCGGCGGAAGTCGTGATAGAAGCTGACGACGCCGTGGACGTCCGCGCGGCTGAGGTTGAGGACGTCGGCGATCACCGGGATGTCGTCGTCGGAGACGTAGCCGAAGCGCTCGACGACGGTGTGCAGAATGGGGAGGAGGGGACCCCGAAGGCTGCGGCTGGACTCGGTGATCGCGCGGACCTCGGCGGCTCGGGCGGCGTCCGCCGGCACCGCGGGCGGTGGCCCCCCGCTCGGACCTCGCCGGACTCGACCGTCACCTCGCACCGCGGGCCTCCTTGCTCGCACCTAGACGGCCAACCTTACGCCGCGCCGGTGTCAGCGGCTGCGAAGTTGCTCCACGCCCGGGCCGGTCAGCTGGTCGAGATAGGCGGTGCGCCCGGCCATGGCCATGACGAGCGCGAGGATCGGACCCTCGACGGCCTGCCCGGCTCCGTGGCTCCACGTGGTGTCGGTGGCGCGCAGGGCGAGGCCGGCGATGCGGTTCTTGGCGCCGATGAGCGTGTTGGAGCCCTTGTAGAAGTCGGCCAGCGTGACGAGCGCCTCGGTTGGATAGTCGCGCTGCAGCCCGAGGGGGTGGCGGATGTCCTCCGCGTGCACGATCACTTCGCCCAGCCAACTCGGCTTGGGGCCGGGGGGCGAGGAAGTGGAGTTCTGCTGCGCCTCGAAGTTGTCGAGCGTCTCCTGCGGGTTGGTGCCCTTGGTGCGCGCGATGCCGGCGTCGAGGAAGCGGTTGAAGCTGAAGCCGGCCTTGGCCAGGCCGGTGACAAAGCTGATCGGCGTGGTGGAGGCGGTCGCGGTCATGTGCGCAAGCACATCTTGGACGGTCCAGCCCGCGCAGAGCGACGGGGTTTGCCAGGCGGCGGCGTCCGGCAGTGTCTTCAGGTCGGCCGTCAGCGCGGCCCGCTCGGCGTGGACGACGGGCCAGATGTCGATACTCACGGCGCGATTGTGCGGCATCGCCGGTGGTTTGGGGTGGATTGCCTGCGCAACGGATGGCAGCGCCGGACGTGGAGGCCGCGATTTGGGTTCTGGCGGGGCGCCGGTTAAGATTCCGCAGGTTGCTCGGGCCGGTTTCGGCCCGCGGCACCACCCGAAACGGGGCTGTAGCGCAGTTGGTAGCGCACCTCCATGGCATGGAGGGGGTCAGGGGTTCGAATCCCCTCAGCTCCACCCAGTTTCCTGACCGAAGGCCGCCCCCGAGGCGGCCTTCGTGGTTGCTACTAGCGGGTAGGTCGGACGTTTCGGCACGTGGGCGTGACGAAACTATTCGCAGCCGTCACGCCGTGTGGTTATGGGTGCAGCCCTAGCCTCGGTCGCCTTCAGCGCCTTGCGTCCATCGGGCGCGGTGGCTGCGGCGGCAACACCGACAACGTGGACGGTGATGAAGTCGCGCCTTGACGGTGGGGCTTTCACACCGCCATTGCGTCGGCCACGATCGGGGAGACTCGAACGTGGCTCGTGGGCGGCGACGTTTTCGGGATCAACACGCGCAATGGCGACATCCACGCACCCTGGGTGGGCGCCTCTGCTGGCCTCTACCAGGATGGCGCGTCCGCCGTGGCCGGGTTGGTGATCCTGGCGGAACAAGGGCGGGCCTACGCGCTGACGGGCCGCTACGACGGCACCGACGCGGTTCCGAAGTACACGTCATCTGGGCTGTACCAAGCGACGTTCTCCGAGGGGGCTTGGTCGACCTGGACATTGGTGGAAACCACGGAAGTCATCAGGACCTGCCCTCAGGGCCCCAACATGCGGATCTTCGGACACGTCATGGCGCACGAAAGGACGGTCGGCGACACGGACTCGCTCCTGATCGCGACGTACGACGGCAAGCTCATGCGGGTCGCCGTGCCGATTCACGAGGCGTCGACGCCGCCAGGCCTCTACCGCCTGCCGCTCAAACCGGACACATACGCCCCGGAGGGGCCCCCCGTTCACGTGCACGGACCAGGGGGCCGCCAACGAAGACACCTACGGGACCATCATCAGTGACCTCAAGCCGCACCCGGCTGGATTGGGCGTGCTTGTCGGATTCAAGGATGGCGGCGGATTGGTGCACATCCGGGGCGTCAGTTCCTAACCCATTGGGATGGTGTCGTATTGCCGTTACTCGGGCAGGTAGGCGACGAGTCTGTCGGCGAAGAGGGGCGCTCCGGCGACCGCGAGTTTCTTACTCAGTTCCCTGCTTGTGAGCCGGGGTGATCTTTTCTCCGCGGCTAGCCTCACGAACGCATCCATCACGGCCCTTGGAAAACTCTCGAGGAGGCCGGAAAGGAACTCGTCTGCGGTCATGACGGCAACCCCCGCTGAAAGAACTGGCGCGGTGCGCAGATCCTTCAGGTTTCGGGTCAGCAAAACGTCGACGTGTCCATGGATTACAGCCGCCGCATGGACGCGATCGTCAGGATCAGGCGACAGGTCATCTGTGACCATTGCCCGGTATACACCAGGGTCGATGCGGCCTTGCCCGAAGTAATGTCGAACGGCGGAGCCAACGGCGGCGGCAGAGGCTGGCGTTCTCATACCCTCGCGGACAATGACTCGTTCCCATTCTTGGATGACTTCATCTGTCCATACCCACGTGAACAGCAGGTCCTCGGACAGGTTCAGCAGGAGGTCCATGATCGTGAAGGGGAACAACTCGCTTGTGTCGATGAATACCCTCTGTCCGTGACGCACGGGCTACTCGGCGAGTGCCCTGCGGATCGCTTCTGCGCCTGACCGACGCGATTCCCGCTCGGCACCAAGCCGCGCAACATCGAGCGCGCGAATACGGCGATGACGGCTGCCGGGCAACCGTCGGAACGGCAAACCGCCGCTCTCGCACAAGCGATCCACGAACTGCCGCGTCACCCCTAGCACTTCTGCAGCCTGCGCTGGCGTGATCTCCTCGTCTGCGCGCAACACCACGAAGTGTGATCCGCCGGCGACCTCATTAAGCATTGTGCGAAGCATGGATTCCAGCGGGCTGTCGCCCACGATTTGGTCTGCCAAGTGCTTCGCGTCCGATCGGACGCCAGGCTCGCCGGGGTCTAAGGAGGCGGAGAGCGTGTGGGCTGTCATCTTTCAATCATACGCAATACTGCAATAACTGCAACTAGCGCACCCCTGGGTTAGCGTTGCGTGCTCACCAAATCGAGGACGGCTGCGCGGCATACGTGCCAGTCCGGGGAGTCGGGGGTGATGACGCCGAAGTGGTCCGCGCCCGGGAGGGTGACGAGGCGACAGGAGTCGTCGGCGCGGGCGGCGGCCGCGGCATACGACTCGGATTGGGAGAGGGGGACGTCCTCGTCGGCGGTGCCGTGGACGAGGACCGAGGGGACTCCGGTTGGGAGGAGCCGGACCGGGGACACCACCTCGTATGCCGCGGGCTCGCCCCCGCCGCTCGGGTCCAGGAAGGCGGCCACGGCGCCCGCCCCGAGGTGGTCGGTCACGGCGAGCTCCAGGTCCAGCACGCCCGCTTGGGAGACGAAACCACTCAGCGGGACAACCGGATTCGCGCCAGGGGCACCATCGCGTAGCCGAGCTCGGCCGGCCAGCCACCCCGCGAGGTGGCCGCCCGCCGAATGCCCGAGGGCTACGACGCGAGTGAGGTCGACCCGATCGGCGACCGCCGCGAGAGCATCCACTGCGGCGGCTACGTCCGCGCACGTGTTCGGCCAGCCGCCGCCATTGCCGACCCGGCGATACTCGACATTGAGTGCAGCGACGCCATGGGCGGCGAGGTCCCGCGCCAAGGGCGTGCCCAGATCCAGTCCATAGCGCGCCCGCCAGAACCCGCCGTGCACCACGACGCACACCGGCGCCGTCTCGCGCGCATCCGGCCCGGTGCCCTCCTGCCCGCCACCATCCGGCAAGTGGAGCTCCGCGAACTGGCTGGGGTCACGGCCATACGTGAGCTTGGTGACCTTGGCCGGGTTGCTGATCTGACTCATGCCCGCCGGGAGAGTTCATCGTGAATGGCGGTGATCCCGACCTCGACTTCGGCGAACGAGGTCGACAGCGGGGACAGGCCCAGCCGGATGCCCGTCGGCGGGCGGAAGTCGGGGATGATCCCGTGGTCCCACAGGGCCAGCGTGATCTCGCGGAAGTCCGGGTGGTCGATGGTGATGTGCGATCCCCGAACCGCCGCATCACGCGGTGACGACAAGGTCACTCCGAGCCGCGCCAGCAAGCCGTCCGTCAGCTCGATCGCGAACTCCGTCAACGCAATCGACTTCGCGCGGATGGCCGGCATGCCCGCCTCGGCGACCAGATCCAGCATCGCGATCAGCGGCTGCATCGCGAGCACCGGGGGAGTGCCCGTGAGCAACCGGCGCATGCCTGTCGCCGGCGCGAACGGCGCGATCATGTCGAATGGATCGGCGGCGCCCATCCACCCGGTCAGCGGGTTGCGCAGGGTGGCCTGATGCGCGGCGGCGACATACGCGAACGCGGGGGAGCCCGGCCCGCCGTTCAGGTACTTGTAGGTGCACCCGACGGCATAGTCGACGCCCCACGCGTCCAACTCGATCGGCAACGCCCCCGCGCTGTGGCACAGATCCCAGATCACCACGGCCCCCGCCTCGTGCGCGGCGCGCGTAATCGCCGCCGCGTCGGCGAGATAGCCCGAGCGGTAGGCGATGTGACTGAGCAGCACCACGGCCGTCCGGTCCGACAGCGCCTCCTGCACGAGGTCCACCGACACGCCCGAGTCCAGCGGCGGCTCCAGCCAGCGAATCGTGCGGCCGGTCTCGGCCGCAACCCCCTCGGCGAGGTAGCGATCTGTCGGGAAGTCGCTGCGCGCCATCAGGATTTCGACGCGATCGGGCCGCTCGGCCACCGCCGCCCGCAGCAGCTTGTAGATCAGCACGGACGTCGAGTCGGCGATCACCGTCTGGCCCGGCGCGGCACCCAGGCATACCTGCCCAAGCCGGTCCCCGACAACGAAGGGAACCTCCATCCACTGCTCGTCCCAGGCCCGGATCAGCCGCTCGCCCCACGCCCCGGCCACAAACTCCGACAGGTATGCCGCAGTGTCCCGCAGCGGCCGACCGAGCGAGTTCCCGTCGAGATAGGCCACGACCTGCGGCCCGGGATCGAAGAAGCGGGATCGGAAGTGCCGCAAGGGATCCGCAGCATCCAAAATCGCGGCATCCAAGGCCGCGGCGGGGGACTGGTCAGACATCCTCAGCGCCCTCGTAGGGGGAGGGGTTGGGTGCCCCGATGGCGGTGCGCACGGCATACAACTCCGGGAAGAAGGTCAGGTCGAGCGCCTTCCGGAGGAAGCCGACCCCGGACGAGCCCCCCGTGCCGGTCTTCATCCCGATAGTGCGCTGCACGATCCGCAGGTGGCGGAATCGCCACGACTGGAAGTTGTCCTCCAGGTCGACGAAATCCTCGCACGCCTCATAGAACCCCCACGGCGTGTCTTCGGATTCATAGAGCTGGGTCAACAGCGGCACCAATTCCGGATG
>Ga0075156_10002503_pt1 | contig 10234 bp, 7 predicted proteins | sample JI81AbrownDNA_FD_70966 | JGI IMG/M metagenome (GOLD analysis project Ga0075156, IMG submission 70966) | Wastewater effluent complex algal communities from Wisconsin, to seasonally profile nutrient transformation and Carbon sequestration -... | ecosystem: Engineered > WWTP > Effluent > Algae...
GTTGGCATCGACGGCTATCATCATTGCCCCTGCTAACGGTGCATCGGCAAGCGGAGAATTTCCTTTGCTGATTCCACCGGATTTGCGGGTGACTTTACCACCTAAATGTGCTCCGCCTTTTTTGCCATAGCTGGCACGGAGAATAATGTCAAACTTTTGGGAAAGTACTTCATTACCAACGGTAATGACTGTCGCATCCTGCCATTTTGTGGCTGCCATATCGCCTGCTTTGTAATAGCCGGGTGCATAACCGGTTTTTTCTTTCGGGCTTGCAAAGAGGATATATTCACCGGGTGTGATATTGGTGAAGTTATATTCGCCTGATGCATTCGTTTCTACTGTGCGGGCTTCGTATTTGGATGGTTCTTTACCGCTTGCAGCTACATATCGGTACGCAATTACTCTTGTCATCAGACCTGCATTGGCTGTATCGCGAACTCTGCCGCCAAATCCATTATTATACACCGAACGTTCTGTGAGAACGAAGTCAATGACCTGATTGTCGCCGACCGTAATACGGGTAGCTTCTTCAGGATTGGTCACCCCTTTGTAATACTGATCGAGATATTTGTCAGTGCCTTTTGCAATCGCATGAGCAATGACGATGAGGTTCTGCGGAATTTCAATACGGAAATTACCTTTGTCATCTGTTTTGGCGACAAATCTGCCGTTGTATTCTTTGACATCAGCACCGTTTTTGTCTTTGACGATGAATTCTACCATTGCATAGACTGCTTCGCCGTTAGCGTTTTTCACAGAACCTTCTATTACGACATTTTTCGCTTTTTCGCGGCGAACGACGACGAAGTCTGCCTGTGTTTCGGTTTTGCATGTAATGACTACCGGTGTTGCTTTATCGACTGATTCGGCATCCTGATACCATTCACCCATTAATTCTTCACCTGTTACATAGAGAGCGTAGCTGCCTTCGACGACACTTACTGAGTATTTACCTTGTACAATTTTTCCGCCAAATGATGCTTCACCTGAAGAAGCTTTGTCCAAACGTATTGCTTTCACATAGCCGGAATTGATCACTACACCTGTTTCATCGACAACTTGACCATAAATCGAAGCGCATGGTGCGGGTGGAATCTCGCAGTTTTCTTTGACTTTCAGGGTAAAAGTTTGAGTAGCCGATGTAGCAGCATCATTACCTGAGCCCGCCCAGATACTTACTTTATATTCGCCTTGAGCCGATGGCGTCCAGTTGATAAGGCCTGTTTTTTCATCAATGGTCATGCCGTCCGGACCATAGACCAGCTTGTAGGATAATGGCAAGAGTGAAGCGACAGCAGATACGGCTTCCGCATCATACGTATATTCTTTACCGATACAGCCGTATTCGACCGGTTTGGTGATAAATTTCACGGCTGATTTATCTCCGCCGCTATTTCCTTTACCGACGACAATCACAAATGTTTGGGTGATTTTCATTGTCGTGCCGGGCACATACGCTGTCAGCATGACTTTGTACTCGCCGTCTTTTACGGCTGTCCAGGTAATACGTCCTGTTTTCTCATCGATGGTCATACCTTCTGGTGAGTAGTCAAGCTTGAATAATACTTGGAGATTAGGATCATTAGAGATTACTTTCGGTTCATAGACAAATTCGCCGCCTGACGCTACTTCACGTTTTGGCTCGGTAATGAATTTAAGGGAGTTATCTTGTCCTGCACCGACTTTTACCTCGATGGTTTGTGTGGCGGGCTTAATATCGGAACGATCGGCATGGTAAGCGATGATGGTGTATTTATATACTCCGTCTTTGGTGGGCGTCCAGGTCACGACACCTGTTTTTTCGTCAATGGTCATTCCGTCCGGAGCACCGCTGTCGAGCTTGTAGTTGACAGTTGAGCTTGAAATGCTTGACACTGCAATTGATTTATAGATATACTCTTTACCGGAAGTGCCTGTTTTAACCGGCTCAGATACGAACTTAATCGTCACATCATTATTCGCACCCGGCACTGTTACCATGCGATAATCGGTACGATTGCTTTCGCCATCTGCGTTGTAAGCAGTTAGATAAAAAGTATAATCACCCGAATTTAAGTCTTTAATTTTATAAACCGTTGCGTCTTTAATAGTCGCGATGTTTTTAAAATTCTTCGGATCATCGGTCTTTCCTGAAGCCATAAAAAGCTTATATCCATCAGCTTTACCGGCACCGTTTTCTTGATTGGATTTCCATTCAATATACACGTATTTGGTGCCATCGAGCACACGAGCAGTAAACGAAAGAGGCGTTCCGGGCGCGGCAGCAGAAGCAGAACCCGAGAATGCAAAGAATGCGATCATTACCGCAACAATTTGCAACGAAGCAGAAAACAAACGTTTCATAATAACTCCGAGAAAGAATAGTATAACTATTAATAATATAAAAACTTAAAAACTAATTGGCACATTGATTTTACCGACTATCGGAAATTCATCTTCATCATCGACACCCTTGGCTTTATCGACCCCTATCATCAGATGAAACGTAATTTCAATCATGAACTGATGTGGAAATTGAGCCGAGGTAGAATATGTATCGATCAGCCGAGCCGTTGCCAGCAAATTTTTAGACCCATCGGCTATAAATTGCTGTGTGGTGGTATCCCTGAACTCCTTGCCGCCTCCGTCTTTACGAATAATACTTCTGCGGATTTGAAAAGAAATTCCGGTACCTTTCATCGGCGAATTTCTGAGTCTGCAATCGACCTCGGAGAGAGGTAACGAGTCCAACCGGAACGAAATACTCTGCAAGGCAACATTCAACAAATTCGGTTGCGGCGGCTTGATATTCACGAGTGACATCATACAATCGCCCTTCAACCATACATACGGAATCGCTCCCGATGTATCAATTCTTGCACTGTCCGAAGCAAAACGTGTGATATCAAGATTGACAAGCGTATTGTTAATAATATGTTTGCCTTCTACCGTTGCTTTCCCGGGCTTAATGATGACCGGAGGAGTCGTCGGCTCTACTATCACGACCGGACCTCCGATTTCAGTCGGGCTTTTGAAACACGACGACAAGCTCATTGCAAGTATAATTACTACAACCAATCTGATTTTCATACTTAGGTTACAATTAATGAAGTAAAATTTAAAAATGCAGGGTGACACCGGTATTGATACCGAATTTCCATGTGGAAAAATTCGTGCCTTGAAATTGATAAAACATACCGGTCGCATCCGTTCCGGCCGAAACACTGAAATATGACGTAAGCGGTATTTGCAGTCCAAGCTCTCCACGTACAAGAGGACCAAGCTCCGAGCCACCTGCCATGGTTGAAAAATACGGCTGCATTCCCCCTAAAAACGATAATTCAGCCGGTCTCACTTGTGCTGATATACCGCCCCATACTATTGAAGAATATTGAGAATACTTTGAGACGCGGCCATTAATAGTACCGGAATAGCTCATAGGAAATGCTTCTCTTCCTACCTTTACACCTATCGAAAATGATGGTGAAAGCATCCACGCAAGCTCGCCGTTGAAATTATTAAGTAATGCATCCTGCGGCTGCAGATCCGTCGCCGTCGTTGTACCGAGTGATGCGGTATTTTGACTGAATTTGAACCATAAAGCCGGCGTTTCAGCATGTACTGTTTCGTCGGAATATCCCGTCAGATGTTGTGTCGGCGTGCTGGCAACCGTTGCTGCAAAAAATGTTGCCTTGTGTTTAGATTGCAATGCACTCACACCATCACCTCCATTAACTGCCTCTTCTTCTCTCATGGCTGCATGAGTGATTGACGCTGTTTGCTCGGAGTGAGATGAGATCGAACTGGTAAGATTGTCTGAGGGATGGAGTAAATTATGTGTATTCTCAGTATTCTGCGGCACTACATCTCTGTATTTTACAACAGGATAATAAACTTTTTTTACAATGACCGTCGGTTCTACCACTGGCGCTGATTGTTGAGCATTTGCCGTTGCACGCGAGATTGCTCTGTCAGATTCATTTCGAATTTCTTGGATCTGGCGATTATATTCGTCGCTCTTTGCGGCAAGTGCCGATGTATAGCCCCAATTGAGTAATAAATAGGTAATTCCCGCTCCTATAAGTAATGTCGTTGCAGGCAGCCACAATCTATTCCACCATGAAGTAGCAGCCGCAGCAGTTGCCGTCGTTGCAGCCGATGACAGTATCGGAGCTGCGACGGGCGTAGCAGTAGGCAAGCTAAACCCAAGAGTACTAAATACATTGTTTGTAGCAGCAAATGGTGGTGAGAATGCTTCTACGTCGTGCTGTACAGCAGATCGTATTGCCAATAAATCTCTCATCTCGGCACGCAGTTCATTGCTTGATGCGAGCTCTTCGAAGAGAGGTTTTTCGTGTGTTTGATCCAATTCACCATCGAGAAAGGCATGTAGTAAGCTGGATGTAGAGTTCGAGTCCATAACGTTATTCAATGATAAGAAAAAGTGTCTTTGTGTGGTCTGTCATTTCGCAAGGTCAGCCAAATACGGAGCTAAGATATCCCGGATTTTTTGCTTGGCACGAAATAATCTAATTTTTACGGTTGCCATCGAAGAGTTTGTAATTTCTGCTATTTCCTGGTACGAGAGACCATCATACTCACGGAGTACGAAAGACTCGCGGTAATCATCCGGGAGTAATTCAAGAGCTGTCGTAATTAATTTTAATAATTCGGTCTTTTCGGCGGGCTCATCACTCATAGATGCGTGGAAGTCTTCAAACTGGACCGTCTGATGCCGTGATCGCTGTGCATTCAAACATAGATTACGCGCAATTCTAAGTAAAAATGCCGGTACATTGGTCATGATGCGCTCTTGCTGCGCGCTTTGATAAAACTTCACAAACGTATCCTGAAATGCATCCTGCGCCCGCTCACGATCGCCCAAAATCCGACGGCAATAGGCAAATACACGCGGAGAATGACGCGCATACAATTCTCCGAAGGCACGCTCGGCAACGCTTTTTTCCTCTTTCATCTGATAAAAAAGCTCTGCGTCTGTATATTGAGATATGCTTATTGACATAGTATAATGTAGTATTGACTTGTACGATCGCCCTGCACTAACATTGACCCAAAAAAAATGTTACCACTCGGCGGCAACTTCTTACAACTCTTTATTTTATATAGGTAAAAGACCTTTTTTACGCCCCACTCTCGTCAAAACTTTCCCTGCACTCCCTGCAAAAATCAGCGTTCCGTCCGGTGATACTGCCGGCTTGAGCAGTAATTCCGGCGCTGTCTCAAGTGACATGAACGAATCAAGTACTCCATCATTCCGCATGAGATATACCCCAATTGCCATTGACTTGGTACCGACAATGGCGATATTGTCATTGCTCACAAGGGCAGGCGAAACAAACTTGCACCCAAAATTCAAAAACCACATTTCTTTTCCCTCGGCTGAGAATGCCTGAATGACACTCTCCGTCTCACCAAGGCCTGCATAATACTCTACCGTATAGAGCATGCCGCCGGCAGACATCGACAATCCACGAGGTGTAGCACGCAATGAAATTTTTCTGATGATCGCACCTTTTGGGGAGAATTCTACGACCTGCGGTGAATTCCCATGCTCAATGGCACCAACGTATATCCTGCCCTGACCAACAATCGGCGCGACGATGATTCTTGTAGCCGGAAGAGGAGTTTTCCACTCACACTTTCCTTCTTGAGACAACTTTACGAGCGTGTCACCCGATGTATAATCATTATGTGTCATCACCGCATAAATTGCTCCTGCCTCATCCGCCGGAAAAGTCTGTAACGTCGGAAGTGAAGATTGCCAGCGCCACAGCAGCTTCCCTTCAAGAGACAGCTTGGTGAATAATCCTGTTCGATCGGCGACCACAATGCCATCACTGAGAGCGAGAATATCCGTACAAAGTACATTGGCTGAATCGCTGTATTTGGTTTTGAATCTGCGCTTGCCGTCATTGGCAAATGAATATATCGCCCCGTCACTCGCTGCGCAATAGATATTTCGGCCGGCATCGGCACACATTCCCGAACATACAAACGCGTCGCCATCGAGCTTGGCATTCCATTCTACTCGAGATGAATTAGACTGGCTTACCGCGCCGCTTGCAGTCGCTACCACTGTCTGATAGGTTGACAGTACCAACGGCGGTACGATTGCTCCCATCAACGAATCCTCGCCCGGAATTTTCTCGTTGACTTCCTCCTGAGCGATAAACATCGAGACATTGCTGTACGTATTTGCCCTGCCAATTCCTCCGTGAGAATTGACCGGACCATCGGGGAAAGAGGTCTTGGAGGCACATGAAAACAGTGTACAAGCTGCGCTCACTAACAATATCAAGGTACAAACAGTAGGGAGTGTTTTTTGGGTAGTAATCCAATAATTCATAAGGTTACATTCTTTTGTGTATTCATTGGTTCTGATCTTTGAATGCGATACTTCTTCCGTCATCATCATCTCAATTATTCTTCATTTTAAACCCTGCCGGTACTTCAAACTTATCCTTCGGTATCCGCACATTTACTTCGAATTTCCGGGCAATGACATTAGTCGTAAAGCCACCCGAAACGCTGTGGAGCTTGAAGGTAATGTTTTTCCAGACGGAAAACGACCCCTTGGCATCCGGCGAATCCATCGTGTACATATCACACACTTTGCCGAGAATAGTCTCTGTTCCTACTTTTTTCACATTAAATGCTTTTTTCATTTTTTCGGTCATTGTTGCAAAGCTGAATCCCCCGCTCATCGCCTGTGGATTATACTTAAATCGCATGGCAGTCTTATTATCAAAATCAATCTGATATTGATATCCACCTACATTATACGACATGACATGCGCATTGAAATGCTGACCGTTTTCGAGTGTGGTCGAACTGTAGGTTTCCGAACTCTCGCGACTGCCGTAGTTATCAAAATAGACAATAGTTTTCATAGTAGAATTTGCTCCTACAATGTCTAAATCCATCGTCAGTATTCCTGACTCAACACCATATTTTCTATCGGCAGCGGGAATAATCGTATCGGTTGGAATTTCTGTGAGCTTGGTGACTTTGTCGCCGGCTCCAAGCATAAAGGGCGGCTTTGGCTCGGCAGGTGCCTCGGCAAGTTTTGCGGCAGGTTCATTTGCTTTTTGATTCGAACACGAAAGTATGATCGTGAAAACTACAACGAAGAGGAGTTTCATGGAGAAATCTTTCATAATACTAGGTAAATGTGACGTGATACAACTAACTACGCGCCAAAAATACTCATTTTTCACCACTGAACAACCCTGAATTCGGCTTTGCGGAGCGGCAGAAATTCGTCAAGGGCGGGCGTTTTGTTTATTAGGAGGCGATAAAACGTTAATTTGCGTCATGTTGAAACGCAGGCGATACTATTATTTTGTTACATTTATCTACATAACATCATGGCACATCATCAGGTTATTATAATAGGTTCCGGCCCCGCCGGCTTTACGGCAGCACTTTATACATCGAGAGCCCGGCTCGACGTAGCGGTATTTGAAGGAATTCAACCGGGCGGTCAGCTCACGATTACGACAGAAGTTGAGAATTATCCGGGTTTTGAGCATGGAATCATGGGTCCCGAGATGATGGATGTATTCCGCAAGCAGGCACATCGATTCGGCGCGGTGTCGATCTATGAAACAATTGAAAAAGTTGATTTTACGAGCCGTCCTTTCCGGATGTGGTCTGACCGCGGCACAGAATACACCGCCGACTCGGTGATTATTTCAACCGGCGCACAGGCAAAGTTGCTTGGGTCAAAAGGCGAACAAGAATATATGGGATATGGAGTATCTGCCTGTGCGACCTGCGACGGATTTTTCTTTCGTAATCAGGAAGTCTATGTCGTCGGCGGTGGTGATACTGCGATGGAAGAAGCGAACTACCTTACCCGATTTGCATCGAAAGTATCTATCATCCATCGCCGTGAGGAATTTCGTGCCTCCAAGATTATGCTCGAACGCTGCAAAAACAATCCAAAAATTGAATTCATTCTCAATGCTGAAGTCGATGAATACTTGGGTGAAATTCAACCGAACGGGATTAAAAAACTCCTGAAATTACGCCTGAAAAACACGCAAAACGGTGATACCTGGGAAGTGCCCGCTGACGGGTGTTTTGTCGCAATCGGACACAAGCCAAATACCGATATCTTCCGCGGAATCATCGACATGGATGAGCAGACGGGTTATATAATTACCAAAGGAAAATCCACCTATACCAATATCGACGGTGTCTTCGCCTGCGGCGATGCACAGGACTCAGTGTATCGGCAGGCAGTGACGGCTGCGGGCTCCGGCTGTATGGCAGCAATCGATGCCGAGCGATGGCTCGAAGCGCAGCATTGATGACCGCATCGAATCGTATAATCAATTCTACAAAAAAAGCCGCTTCGATGAAGCGGCTTTTTTTTCTGTCATGTTCTGAGATTGCCTTTATTCTACTCTTACCAGACGGGCTGCGAAAGCACCATCGGTGCCGTGCCGGTGCGGAAAGGTCTGCATACATCCTTGAGAGCAGACGTCCTGCGGCAAATAATTCTCTGCTTCATCGAGCATGAAATTAGGATATTGTTTCAAAAACCATTCAACATTCTGGAAATTTTCGTCCGGCTCTACTGTGCAGGTACTGTAGAGTAATGTCCCGCCTACTTTTACTAAATTCACCGCATTTGCCATGATTTCACGTTGTAAAGTCACAAGTTTTTGGATATCGGTCGCTTCCCTTTTCCATTTAATATCCGGCTTTTTAGAGAGCGTTCCATGCCCAGAGCATGGCACATCGGCGATCACAATATCCACGGGTGCATGCTTATACGTGCGGGCATCGGCGACTTCGGTGTGAATACCAGAGAGCCCCAGACGCTCGGCACCGGACTTGATAAATCGTAACTTTGCCTCGTATTTATCGATGGATATTACCTTGCCTGTATTCTTCATTAATTCGGCTATATAGAATGACTTACCGCCGGGAGCAGCACAGAGATCAATCACCGTTTGCTTTTCCTTCGGTGCTGCAAGTACTGCTGCTAATGACGCGCTTACATCCTGCACCGAGATCCAACCGTTGGTAAAGACATCATTCGATGCGATATCTCGCAAGGAGCTGACTTGCAGGGACTGCGGTAAGTATTTCGAAACAGAATACGGTATTTGCTGCACATCGAGCCATTCGGCAATTTGCTCGGGGGTCGCCCGTAAGAGATTCGTGCGTAATGTAAGAGTGGGACGCTGAACATTTGCTTTGAGCATTCTTTCCGTTTCCGTATCACCGAAGATATCGGTCCATCTTTTGACCAACCACCGGGGATGCGAATAAATGACGGAATAATACCAGAGATTATCTTCATTGGTATTCGGGTATCGGATATCATCGATATGCCTGAGTACATTCCGCAGCACACCATTGACAATACCGGCAGAGCGCTCACCTTTGAGGCGTTTGATAATTTCGACGGATTCATTAATTGCAGCAGAATGAGGGATTTTGGTGAGAAACATGATCTGGTACAGAGCAATTCTCATGGCATTTTTGATAGGTGTAAGACATTTGTCGAATTCACCGTGATAAAATCCGGTAAGAATCCAGTCTAACTTTCCCTGCCAGCGAATAGTACCGTTGACCAGCTCCGTCAGGAGTGCTTTATCCTGCGGGGAAAGGTCTGATGTGCGTAATTCATATTCTAAGAGCTTGTCTAAATACGAATCACTTCTGTCGAATCTGCTTAATATTCGTACTGCAGCTCCCCTTGCTCCGATATAGAGGGGAGAATAGGCGCCAAATGCTATGTTTTCTTGATTGTTAGTTGTAGGTACTACGGGGTTCATTTCTATGCTCCGGATGGAATGGAATGTTCTAAAAATTGAGCTCAAAACGACGTCGCAGGCACGACGTTTATCCATAATTAAAAAAATTTGTGCTTTTGCAAGAATAATTGTTTCGTTAATTGACACTATAACGTTATTTTGCACTCAAGACAACTCAAATTCAATTGTGCAATTTACTAATACCAGCCCAAATTATGGGAAAATTATTTTTTATAGCCGCCGCCATTTTAGTTGCCACCATAGCGCATCCGGTCCAACTCTTTGCTCAAAGCGAACAAATCCCGAAAGGTGGATTTTCGAGTCCCCTTGACCCTGAAAACGATGTGAGACCTTTATTTGTTGGTGGGATTATCGGATTTGGACCAACGGTCGAATCCGGTGAATTTATCACCGACAAATGTGACTGTCCACCTTTTAAAGACGGCTCGGGGATTAACTTT
>Ga0075156_10002506_pt1 | contig 10226 bp, 8 predicted proteins | sample JI81AbrownDNA_FD_70966 | JGI IMG/M metagenome (GOLD analysis project Ga0075156, IMG submission 70966) | Wastewater effluent complex algal communities from Wisconsin, to seasonally profile nutrient transformation and Carbon sequestration -... | ecosystem: Engineered > WWTP > Effluent > Algae...
ATTTGCGCTTGAGATTAGTTTTTCTCATCCGACAACGAGCGAAGTCATTACCGTGAAGACGCGGATTGAGCCGGAGGTAGAGAAGGTGTTTGGGGAATTTGGGTGGGGGGATACTTTCGTAGGGTAATATAAATTATTAGGATGAAAATAGATACATCCTAATAATCGCATTTTGATTTATCGTTAATGGAATGAAGCCTATAATAAATGGACATTCTGCATAGAGGTTGGTACACGATTCTTTTAGATACGTATTTCTATAAAGGTGCAATCATTCTATGATGAAAGAATTCTATTTGATAGAATATAGTGCTTGATTGCAACTGCTTTTAAGTGAAGTAGTTGTAGGTGCCGATTGTAAACCGACTTTCATACTCGAAAATACCGTAACCAGTCGGAAAAAGTGAAAAATAGCATAACTTTCTAACGTGTACCGCCGTGTCCACCGGCTACAATTAGCATTATTTTCACACTAAGAAATATGTACTTAAAAAACTGAATGATGGGATTTTGCATTGTAGCATGTTCTGATTTTGATATAGTTTTTGTCATAATTGTTGAGCTAAATATTGAGGAATTATCCTTCTTTGTCTATTCGAGTTATTCTGGAATTAACCACCAAAATGGCTTCATTTTAGCTTTGTACATGAAGGCATAATGCAACGTTAATTTTAGCCAATGACCAGCAAGCCCTATATCTCCAAAGGTTTTCTTTAAATCTCGACCTTGTGTTGAATGATATTTTTTGTAATCCGGAACTATTGGAAAGGTCGTAATGCTAATGCCGCTGCCTTGGGTGATTCCATAGCCAGCCGATGCAATACAAGCGGCCCCCATATTACCCATCGAACCTTTGTGGGTAAGTGAAATTTTGCCGCTTTGAATACTATCAATGATATTGTCAGCTACCAGTTTTGCTGTTATGCCCGATGGCATTCCTGTACGTGGAGGCGATGGGAAAATATCTGTTCCGTTTTTGCTTTTTCTTGGTTTGGAAATACTGTGAGGTGGTGCAAAAGCAATACCCGGCGCAAAAATAGTGGGATAGCTCGGATTTTGGTAGGTTTCGGGCCAGTCTTGTACCGACCATTCTTCATAAGGTTTTGCGGTATAATCAGCATCTACAATCATAAATCCTTTGAAAAGCTTAGCAGTAATATCATTTTCATTTTTATCGAACGCCTTAAATCCATGACCTGAAAACGAAGGAATCAGCATCGCAAAATCAAAGTTTTCAGTTTTATATTCACCATCTAAATTTTCATAATGAGCAATACCATCTTCAATTTTAGAAATGCCTGCACCTAAAATCCATGTAATGCCGCGGTCAGCAAAGACCATTTCTACCATTTCACTCGATTTCATCGTTCGATCGCCGTACATTAAAAGCATGCCATCCATTCCAAAATCGCCGAGCTCATTTTCGTTGGTAATCCATGTCAATTCAACTCTATCCCTCACACCATTACGACACAATTCTTTTTCTACATTGAGAATGTACTCAAAAGCGGCACCTTGACAAGTAGCTTTGGGGTGACCTGTTCCAATTAAAATTCTGGCTTTTATATCTGATGATTTGATACGTTTAATCAAGCTATGCAAAGCCGTCGATGCTTGGGTGGCGTGTTCATAAGTACATACCGAATATGCTCGATTCGTTCCTGGAAGTAGCCCTTCTGTAAGCTCAAACGCAAGTTTCGGTCCTGTTGCATTGACCAAAAAGTCGTAGTTTATTTTTTCTCGAACTCCTGCATTTACTCCGAAAATATATTCCACGGTTACAAATGGTGTCGGCTCAGTTGCATCACCCTCCGGATGAAATGAAACAACTTTTGCTTGTTTGTATCCAATGCCTTTTCTTTTATACAAAGGTTCTAACGGAAAGAAAACTTCTTCCGATTTCATGCGCCCGATTCCCACCCAAATATTAGATGGCACCCATTGATAATTTCTATTTGGTGAAACAACCAACACCTCATGCTCTTGTGAAAGTTTTCTACGGAGATGAGCTGCTGCAGTATGACCTGCAATACCCGCTCCAAGTACAAGTATTTTTGCCATGATAAGTTATTTTATAAGTAGTAATTGACTTTCAATAGTTGCCTCTACCCAATGCTTTACCATCGGTTCAATGGTTACATAATCACCCCGTAGTAGAGTTTCCCTTCTACCTTTTTCGTTTTCAAAAATTGCTTCTCCTTCCAAACAAATCAAAAGTGCCGGTGTTTTGGTGATATGCTCTTTTAATTTTTCACCTTGCAAAATTTGTATTGCCGTTGCATTTCCCAGTTCGCTTTTAAAAAGCGAAATTGCCGAAACCGGTTTTCCTTGTGAGTGTACATCTTTAATGTTCATTTGATTATCCTTTTATTAATGGTAAAGTAGGCAAAAAGTGTGAATAATAAACTCAGAATAATTCTGAATACCATTGCACCAACAGTTTTGCTTTCGTAAATGCCGCCTGATTGGATATAGAAGAGAAAACCAATAAATGCAAGCGTTAAAATTACTGTTGTAAGTCCTAATGTTTTGAATGTCCAACTTTTTGAAGCAAGCAGACCGTAAACAGACACAAGATAAAGGAAGCTACTAATGAAATTAGACCAAACAACGAATAAAACATAGTTTCCTTCTTTTGCTCGAACGTCAAATAAATTAAAAATTACTGCAGTGCTTAAAAATATAGTGAGCAATCCAAAGCCGGCCAACACGATAGCCGCCGAATAAAGTATTGTCTTATTCATACTTGAGGTAGTGGTCTCATTTTAAGAAAGGCGAAACCTAGCCAAACGACGGATACGGTCATTGCAATCGCACCAATGAGAACTAATACCGGCGGCAGCCCAAAATACACTTCTGATAATATTCCGATAGGCATTAACAAACCTGTCAATGCTAGCCACGACACAGCTTTTACGTTATTAAGTTTGTCGCTAAATCGGAGCAATAAATAACCTATAAGAATATTAAGAAAGGCAAAGAGATTACCGTGTACGTGTGCAAGTCTTGTTTCAAAATGCTTCCCAATACTATAAGAGCTCGCCCATTCTACTTTGTCCGGTGCAAAGTCCCGTAAGTAAATTAGCAGAAAGCCATAAGCCATAAAAAAGCCCATTGTTAAAAATCCTATAGCAATGTTGTTTTTTTCGTTCATGTTGTTTCAAATAAACTAAATGAATAAAGTACTTACAGTAGGAATGGTCGTTCAGTGCTGATTCAAATACGTCACGACATTTTCTACAGATAAATTATACTACAAATTTAGAATTATGGGCGCAACTAGCTATTACACAATTATGGACATATGTTGTAGAATTCACATGTTTGGCTCGGTCGGCTGATAGAATCGGACGTAACTACATGATGATGAAATAGTTGAATAAGTGATGAGTGATTCTTTGCGAGGAAGGAATTTTCAGTCTAGCCAATTTGATGTAACTGGTTAAAAATACTTGTCTGTGAAACGATTGTACGGTGTTGGGTGTAAATAATTTGGCTTGTAGGGGCAGAAGATTTTCTGCCCCTACTGAATATTACTAGAATCACTCCACGACCTGTTACTTTGGTCTTTTGTGTCCCTCTAAAAGCGTGGCCTGGACGGCAAGGGTGACCGCAGACGATGGGCCGGAATATGCAGAAGGGGAACCTAAAATCTAATTATTCTTCGCGCCTTCCTTCACCCACAGGCGCATGCCTTTTTTCTGGGCGTCGGTGGTGGTCTGATAATAGGTCGCTCGGTGGGGGAGCGTGCCTTCGAGCGTTTGAATGAGCGTGCTGTTGTCGGGCTTGAGCGGGACGACGAGTCCTGCATGCTGGAAGAGAACGAAGTAATTGGTGAGCTTGAGGTTCGCAGCGGCAGTCTCGTCATTGTGACAGCCGACATACGAGCAACTCAGCGTCAGCAAGGGCTGTACGTGATTCTGATAACTCACATTCGAGTCAGGAAAGACGATATCATTCGGATCGGTAATGATATTGCTGCCGCAGGATGTGAGCCAGCCCGCGAGAAGTGAAGCGATGAAGATGAGCGCAAGAGTAGAGCGGAGTAGAAGCATAGTAGAAATTGAATATGGAACAGCTACCTGCAAATATACGCAAGAGACTCGCATAGTGCGCCTGCAGATAAGGTAACCTCAGAATTTCATGCTTATTCCTGCCCGGATGCTTGGTCTTGTTCCCGGTGTGTAATTCACTTCCGAGACCGGATTTGCCTCCGAACGCAAACGACTTGAAGTGTCAAATTGCGCTTCCCGCCATTCGGAATTGAGGATGTTTTCGCATTGAATGGTGAGGTCTAATGCCCTTGATAATTGTACTTGTGCCGTGGCATCGACGATTGTATAGCCAAGGGCCGTCAATGAGTTATCTTCATTTGCCGGACGGTCGCTGATATGACGCAATCGAAGAGATGATGTGAATATATCGGTAGTAATGGATGCATACGACGTGAGCGTGACATTCGGCGCAAGCGGAATAAAATTAATCCCTTCCGGCAGATCGAGAAGGCGACCGCGGGAGAGGGTTAGTTCACTGCCGACCGTCAGCCACGATGCCACCTGATACCGCGCCTCTACATCCATTCCGACTCTGCGCGAACGTCCGCTTTCCTCCGTCGTGCCTTCATCGCCTACCCATATAAATTCACGTTCTAAGTCTAATATCCACAAAGCAGTTGAAATAGTAATTGTTTCATGCGACCACCGTGCGCCTATTTCTGAACCGTACGCGCGGGGGAGTGTATTTCCGGTCGGAACGCTGACGGCGACCCGCGCGTCATTCGAGTGAAAACCAAGCCCGAAGTTGTAGAAGAGCGTTGTCGTGGAGCTTGGATTCCATGATGCATTGAATTTTGGTGATACGAGGAATTGCTGTGAATTTCCCTCCGAACCCGGAACGCCTGTCATGAGATTATCAACATCAAAGCCGATGTAATCGCCGCGCACGCCGATTTGCAGACTGAAGTTCGAGAAGAGAAAAGAATGTTCGGCGAATACCCCTAAGTTCATTTGTTGTATCGCATTATCTCGCGTCGTCTCCAGTCGTACTCTTGCCGTATCATGGTAGAGCGCAGTGTGAATATCATCATACCGAACATCACCGCCGAGCGTCGTTTTCATGCCAATGTCACCGGCGAGGGTAAAGAAATTTTTCTCACCCCGAAGAGAAAACACCGAACGATTATCCGTTTGTTCAATCATATCACCGCGTACGGAGTCATTGGCAAAAAACGTGAAATTACTATATAATTGAAACTGATACCGTGTAAATGATGCATTGATTTTTATGGGTTCACTACCCTGCGTTTCGAATGCAAGCAGGGCGGAAGTGCGACTTGTCTTACCGCCTTCATTCGGGTCAATCGTGCCGTAGCGGCTGATGAGTCCGCTCTCGACGGCACGTTCGGGAATTTGTCCGCTGGCATTCCACTCTGAAGTAAAACCAATGACAGAAGCGCTGAGCGTGGAAGTAGCTGACAGTGGCGTGAATACTTTCCCGATATAATTCATGCGAATAAAATCCTGAGGAGCATCGAAAAAATTGCGGGTGGAGAAGTATTCTATTCCGCCATAACTTTTTAATGTACCAAATGATGTCGTGCATAAAGCAAGACCGCGCAAGGTCTTAAACGAACCGAGCTCAAGCTTTGCAATACTATTAGGAAGCGTGTCGGCTGTACGGAAGGTGACGGCACCGGCAGTCGTCAGATCGCCATTGCGTGCTGCGTACGGACCCTTCATGACCTCGACATGCTCGATCGTTTCGGGAATAATAAAGTGCAAATCCGCATACCCTTGTCCATGCCCATGCGACACCATATTGACCGGCGCGCCATCGACATTGATATTGACATCCGTGCCGTGGTCGCAGTCGAATCCGCGGAGGAAGATTTGTTCTGCTTTTCCTCCGCCTGCATGCTGCGCAGTGACGAGTCCGGGCACAATCCGCAGAATATCCTGCGCCGAATTGCGAGGCAAAAGCTGTAAATTCTGCTTGCGGAAGAGATGATCCGACGCTGCGGAATATATTCTATCTGCTTGAATAGTAACGCTTTCCGCTTTAAAGGCAGTAGTGGTGTCGCTTTTTTTAGTTCCACTCGCTGTTCCCTTGCTCGGTGATTGAGCATTCGCAGCCGCGCAGGTCAAAAGGAAAACAAGGAAGAGAATTTTCATGGAATTAACGTATATGAGGTGTTAATAAATTGTCGATTTATTGAAGTATAGTTTTTTTAACGCAAAGGCGCAGAGAACGCAGAGATTCATTGCTATCAAGCGTGACAAAAAAGTAGTAATTATAAGCACCGAAAATGCGGTATCTATAGTGTTCTTTGTGTTAAAAACTGATTTTCAACGAAAAGTCTCAATGCCTATAAAGACATCTCTGCACCTCTGCGCCTTTGCGTTAAAAATCACCTGTAGGCGTATAGAATTAGTTAGTAGCCACGACGAGTGGATTCGCCGATTTCGCCTGCATCGAATATTTCGCGTGCTCGGCGGAATTACCCAATTTTTGAGCTATTCCGGAAGCGAGAAGCAGCATGTCGGCATCGTTCGAATTCAACCGGAGCGCTTTGGTGATGTATTCTTTTGACTCTTGATAGCGTTGGTTGCGAAAGAGGGTGTAAGCCATTGCATATTGAGCGGTTATGTTGTTCGGACGAAGCTTGATTTCGAGAGATGCATGGTTCATTGCCGCGTCATTTTTGTAGGAATGTTTTGCATACAGGAGCGCTCTGTCGGCATGATTGATGTGTCCTGCCTGCTCATCTTCATCGAGCATTATTTCAATGACCGCAAGGAGGGAATCGACGGCTTTTGTATTCCCGCGCAGTTCTTCAATCTCGGCTTTTTTCTCATAAAATGCTACTTCCGGTATCATGGTAATTGCGCTGTCAAGAAGCGCAGATGCTGCATCAAATTCATGACGGGTTTTGTGTATCATCGCAAGTCCTGCGAGAGCAAACGGATAATTGATACGTTCCATCCGTGCCATCAAATACTGCGCTTCCGCCTCATCAATTTTACCCTGATGATAGAAGAGATTGCCAAGCGTCACACGTGTCCATGCTGCATCTTCTGTTCCGGGCAGACCTGCCTCCACCGCAAGCTTCATTGCTTCAAGCGCACCTTCGTTATCGCCTGTAATTTCACGTAAATAGGATGCCCGCGAGTATGCTTCGAGACCAGGACGCAGATTCATCATCTTATCGACCGCCTGCACCGCTTCGGTGTAATTCCCAAGCTCGACATTCGCATCACAGAGCATGCCATAGACAGCAGCGCTTGCCTTGGTTGTGGAACTGATACGAGTAGCGATTTCTTTAGCTTCCGTGAAATGATGGAGCGAGAGCAACACACTCGTCTTGAGTATCAATGCTTCCGGATTCTCTTTGTCCTTTGCAATTGCTTCGTCGAGACAAGCAAGCGCGGCGGGGTAGTAATAGGGATGTTCGCCCGTCACGCGCGCCTCGTACATAAATACCTTTGCAAGTGCGCAGTAAGCCCTGATATCATCAGGCGCGAGCTTGATTTTCGACGTCACATCCGCGTATTTTTTCTGTTGCGCTGCGAAGTCTTCGGCGTATAATCCGGGGCGGCGCTGCTTGAGTTCGGCAGGAGCGAAGGATTTCCACGGTGCTTTCGAACATGCGCCGAGGGAGAGAGTTAGGAGGAGGAGGAGGATTGTTTTCATAGAGGATTTTAAGTATAATACACTGATGGTTTTTTAGGAATTTTTATGTCAGATGTTGTTGGTAATTATCATACATTTGCTAACCCACTGCTACATCCGCTAACCCACGGCTACATCCGCTTAACCCACCCCTAAATCCCCTCCCGAGAGGGGATTTTTTACGGTAAGCGGTTGATTGGCAGTCTCTTACCCTCTCTTGGGAGAGGGCAGGGTGTGGGTTCTTTGTTCTTCCCGTCCGGCTTTCCCTCTCTCCCCGACGTTCTGTCGAAGAGAGAGGTATTGCCGATGAGAAGGGAAATTTACCGAGCAACGATAATTTTAGTGGATGCTACCTGACGTCCGTTTAATTGCAACGAAGCCATGTATGCACCTTCTGCAACTGTTGAAGTTGTATTCCAGGATGCATCAAAATCACCGGTTGCAACATTTTGATCAAAAAGAACAGTGATCAGATTGCCACGGGTATCGAAGATTTTCACCGTTGCGCGTCCGCTTTGGGTGAGGTGGAAACGCATCGAAGTGGAGTTTGCCGCAGGATTGGGGTAACTCGATCCGATGAAGAATCCAACCGGTGGCGCTACACCAAGACTGCTTGAATTGCCGGTGCCGTCCTGTACTTTTGAGGTGAGCAATTTGGTGTAATCATATCCTCGGTGCGGTTCGGCCATGTAAGGGAATTGCTTCACAAATGCTTTGTCATTTTTATCCACACCTGCATTGTAAGTAATTACACTCAAAAGATTTGGAGTCACAGGTGATTGTCCGGGTACATAATCATCATACCAGAGGCCAATCGCTGCGAGCACCGCACCGGAGACGGCTTGGAGTTCGATGGTGGTCACATCATCTTCCAAACGGCGACCATTCGGAAAACCATCCATATTGGGAATTGCCTGAAGCGATGCATCAGCATTGAAACGTGGGTCGGTCAGACCAAGAACAGCAGCTTGAATGAGTCCAAGAGTCGAGAAATCTTTGCTGTCACGAGGAGTAGGAGGCACTGCCATATTTAGGCGTAATTCATCACAGAGAGATGGTAAGAAATTATTAATAAACGGCTTACCTTCAGCAAGCGGATTTCCGTTCTTACCGGTCGCTAATTGATACGGCTTGAGATTCGGAGCTCCGGTGTAGAAGATCGGCAGCAAATCGACCGAACGTGGTGAATTTGGTTGTAAGAGAATATTGCCAAAAAGATTTGTATCCAATGCTCCGCCGGCGCCGCCATTGGTAGCTCTTAAACCGTAGAGGCCGTCTTTTCCATTGCGGAAGTCGAACGAACCTAACGACTTGGATTGAATACGTAATGGAGCAAGCGCTGGAACAGCTGAGCCAAATTGACTGTCATCCATATACAAAGCAAGCTCAGGATTCACAAAATATTTAGCGTAGGAGAGTTCGCGGGCGTTGTCGTATGGCGAACCCGAATTCCAGCGGTCTTTGTCGCCAATTGCAATCACTGCTTCGTTGGTCAGCGGCATGCCGATGCGGGAGATTTGTATCCATTCGCCGCTCACATCGGGTTTTGCGCCATCGGTGCGGAGGGTGGTGATTTTCGGACGTGATGCAGATGCCCATACGCCGATAACAAAGTCGCCGTCGAGGATGTTTTTTGCCATTGAAACGGGTTTTTTGTCTTTTTGAAGAGTGGCAATCGGAATTTTCAACGCAATCGTATGGCAGTTAAATCCTGCAACGCCATCGCGTGATTTATCGGCGCCCGTGCCACCTTTTTTGCGGGTTTGACCGAGGTCAAAAATACCGCCGAGATCGACGAAGAATGGATCGTCAACCGGACCGCAGAAAACGGTTTCGCCGGAAGTGGCTGTGGTAATTGCACTTGTCATGAGGGAAGAATAGCTTTTGTTCAATCCCGCAGCGCCTTCAATCGAACGTGGTCCGATATTCGGAGGAGGCACGACGCCATTCGTAACAATGGTTGTAAAAGTTTGTCCGCCGTCGATGGAGCGTTCGCACATATAGGATGTTTTGAGGTTTTCTTTTCCAAGGCGGATATTAAAAAACGTCGTAGGGTCTTCGTTGACCTTGCTGAAGGTGAAGCGATAGGTGATTTCATCGCCGACTTTTGCGGCATCGTTATCGACATGGATTTCGTAGCGTACATTCTCGCCGAAGGACGCGTAATTCGGTCCACCTTCGGGGAGTTCGAAGGGGATATAATTGGCAATAATCGCTATCGAGTTTGTATCATCCGGACAGCGGAATGCATAGAGATCAGTGTTGTCAGCAAGCGGATCGTTGCTGATAAGGGGTGCTTCGCGGTGCGAGGACGCCACCACGAGTGCGGTCGCTGCGATCATCCCGAGTGCGACAAGCGCACGTTTGTTCCATTTATTAGAGAACAAATTCATAAATACCTCAAAATAAAAAAGTAAGAATAAGTAATCGAGCGTTGAAGCTCTTGTTGAAGCATTATACGAGGTATCGTATGAATCGGATTGCAGAAATTTTTCTCCCGAGAGTATCGCGTCCTTCCGAGAGTATCGCGTCCTCGCGATGCCCTCGGTTTTTGGGTC
>Ga0075156_10002511_pt1 | contig 10214 bp, 8 predicted proteins | sample JI81AbrownDNA_FD_70966 | JGI IMG/M metagenome (GOLD analysis project Ga0075156, IMG submission 70966) | Wastewater effluent complex algal communities from Wisconsin, to seasonally profile nutrient transformation and Carbon sequestration -... | ecosystem: Engineered > WWTP > Effluent > Algae...
AAACATGAACAACATGAAGGGATCAAACAGATCAATTGTTTCGGACTCGTCAATGCAATTAATCTCAACTTCCTCTAGAAAGAATCTAATTCAAATGTTTTCATTTCGCAAGAGTGCTCAAATAACAGATTCATTATCAAACGAAAATCACGAAAGTATGAAATTAATCAATTCATGCCGGAAAGCTCCAACATTACACAAAGTCATGGTTGTTGCAGAAAAGTATCCGGACCTTTTAAAAGTCAGAAATTTAGAAAACCAGAGTGCACTTCATGTCGCTGCAGAACATGGCGCGCCAGTCGACGTGATCTTATTTTTGTACTCGAAAATGCCTGAAATGTGCTCTGAGGAAGATGCTCAAGGAAGATTGCCACTACATTATGCTGCTCAAGCACAGAAGTGGCGCGTTGCAGATCTTGGTTTGTTTGATACTGACGATTTCTTAGAGAAAGAATACGAAAGTATGATCAAAGTCTTGTCCATAGCTAACCCACTTGGAGCTATTCACGATGACAAACATGGAATCAGTCCTATTGAATATGCACTGATGAATGATGCTCCCTTCTCGATTGTTAGATATCTACAGCTGGTGTCTACTGAAGGATGTTCACAAGTTTCACAGGAAGCATCCGAACGAATCTAAATCGAGAAGGAGAAGGGAAATTTTGTTACTCGAGGCATGCATTCATGCATGATCTTTTAAACAGTTCGTTACATGAATAAAATGAGCTTACTCACGAGCAACTCCAAAGTTCATCTTTGTCATATCAAAATCTGTTTATTATGGATGAGCGAGAAGGAATTCAGTTTCACACGATTCATTTGATCGTGATTACATGATTGAAAGGAGGTTGCTCACGAGAAGGTCAAATGTTCATTTTCTGATTTCAAGATCTGTCACTTTTCGTAGTCTATTAAAGCCATCAAAGAAGCAACGATCGGTCTTGAAACAACAGTGATGGCAGTAGTGGGAGAAGTGGAGGTAGACCATTTTTCAAAAGGACAGTGTAGATGGCGAAGATCAAATGACAGTTTGTATCATACTACCTACTCTTATAGAATGAAGAGTAGACAAAGAATTACAACAAAAGAGAGGAATCTAATAGCTACCTACGATTCGAAAAATTTCGAACACAATCTACAAATTCTGATCACTTGGGCATTTAAAGGAACAAGAGAATGACTAAAACTCAATAGACTGAATATCTTATGTGTGATTTTGCTTGAGGTTGAGTTAAATCTCTGACTCCTTACGGAAATAAATTCAAATGATACTTTTTATATTGAGCTTTGATTATGATGATAGTTTGACTTATGTAAGCTTTACTGTTACAAAAGGCAAAGAAAATAGCTTTATGGTTATGTGCATTCAATAGGTGGTTTATCAGGCTGGCAATCTGACTGACAATTTTTAGATAGAAAAACTGACGGTATGTCGCATGGTGATACTTGGAACGAATTGGATGAGAAAAGCGCATTCAGGACTGTGTTTGTTCAAATATGTTAAAATTCACCGTAAGAATGCGAACTGCGAAGTTCTGATGAAGTAGAGAGATAATTTGGAGTCCTAGGAGCTGTGGATAAGACCATGCACAGAGCTCACTTTTACAAATCGCGGGTACAGATAATGGGGCTTTAAAACTATTGGTAAAATTTAGACATGATCAAAAAATGATGATGAGACTTAAGTAAAATATTTTCTTAAATGGGTGGATCAACAATATGTAGGAAAACTAAAATCTATGTGGATTTTGGATAGTTAAGGTAGAAGGTCTGACCAAACTTATTTATTGGTTCAGCATTCATTTATTTTAGTTTTCAAGCAAGTTATCAATGTAATTATGAGTCTGCTAAACAGGATTTACTAGTTAGTTGAAATTTGAATTCTGCCATGATCAAGGTTTGTTCGAATAAGTCTTATTGTTACTTCCAGAGCCGAGAGAAAATCGATCAAACTTCCTAGGTTGTTTTCCGCTGCTGGTGTTTAGTTGATTGGTTGTTGTTGCCATTTTGCAACTGACTATCCTCCTTGTATCAGTGTAGAGACAGGGATAACAACTGCTTCTATGACTCCAGGCCCAGAGTCAAGGACTGTTTGGGGTGTGATAATACAAAAATAACCCAGCGATAAACTAAAGTTAAGATGTATTCTAATAAAATTAGAAATATTGAGCTAGTCCAGAGTACGTCTGCTGATAATTTCTAATCTAAATCACAATGATTTTCAGCATTTTTACCGTGTCACGTTGGTGCTTTGCCAGTCCTGTACTCTTCTGTTTCTGCGGTATCCCCTGGGTCTACTTCTCCGCCCAGAGTTTTCCTTTCATCATTTGAAGCCCCATATCTTTGAGATATTAACACACTCCTGTGAACTGTGGTACTTGTACTTCAGGGCAAATTTAGTTTTTTAGTTTTTTTTCACACATTCGTGTGAACAGCATCCTTTGGAGTGGTTTTGTGAAGAAATCTGCCAGCACGTTGTGTGTGGGGCAGAATGCCACCTTTACCTCTCCTTTTTTAATATTGTCTGTCACAAAAAATACCATATGCTAAGGTGTCAAGTGATCATGCTGCTTGACTGTCTTCTGTTTTCTGCCACTAGGATTGTGCCTAAGTTTTCTTGATATACCATAGTGATTGGTACATACTCACCCTGTGCGGCGAGGAAATGTCTTGTCCATATTCCCTGTGCCATTGCATCATTGTTTGCCACTAATTCATCCTCTGTTGAGCTTTTTGTATTGAGTTTTTGTTTGGTGGAGGCAGTGTAGGTAGCCCCCTTTCCTAGCATCATATTAATTATGCCACTGTGATTTCTCATGTCAGGATGTACTGCACACAAACTATCTACGCACCACTTTGGGCCTTCGCCTGGCTCAATTGTTAGTGTAAGCTCCCTTGTGCCTCTAATGTATTGTATGACTTTCACTAATTTTTGTAGTCATCTTGGTCTGGTTCTTTCACCCTAGTACGAAAAAATGGCGTAACTTTTCTTGTGCATCTGCATAGGTACAGCAACTTTGCCACCAGTTGATGGAGCAATTGCACTTGTCTTGCGGTAGTTTTACTGAGTCTGGAGTATGTTAAACAAGTGCCCTGCCGCTGGCACCTTTGCTACACCATTCATGTTGGAGGGCAGTTCCATCAACATTTTGTTAATATGTTTGAACATTGATATTGTTACCTTTCCTTTTGATGTGTAGTCTAGTGTCATGCCTATGTGGTTTTGGAATAGTGAATTGTTCGTGTCATCGCATTTTGGCGTTTCTTTTTTGGGTCTTGGTTGCAGGTTATATCTATTGTTTGTCATTATTATCTTGGTGTCCCTTTCTTCCCCAGTTTCTGGATCGATGTTGAGTTGGGCTTTATTCATTTCTCTAATCATGTTAATGTCATTTATTGTCACATATGAGTTGTCTGGCAATTCCTCTTTGATTGAGATGTAATTGCCAGCAATATCATTTTCCTCTTCATCATATTCTTTTCTGTCCTGTTGCATGTCTTTGGTTGTTGTTTATGTATTCCATTCCTGTGATTGCCCATATTTCTTTGTTCTTCTTCAAGATTTTCTTCTGGGCTATAATGATTTGTTTCTGTGGGGCTATAGTTTCTTCTGGTAGGCTATAATTGTCCACTCTTGTAATTTCTATATTGTCCATATTGTTTTGCGATTCATCCATGTTGTTGTCTTTTTCATCGTTGATGATATTTCTGTCTTTGTGGGTAAAATTATGTCTTTATATTTCTAACATGCAGCTGCTAATTGATGTATAGCGTTTATTACCTCTGTCAACATGGGCAGTACTGTCCAGTTGTAACCTGTGACGTGTTTACCAGAATGTAGGTTCAGGAAGTAGTAGCTACCTTGAGCATTGTCACTGGGTCTTAGTGCTATTGCTCCACTAGTATGGGGTTATATAGATTTATTGTGTTGCTTGTGTACTTGTTCATATGTGCCGAATGATATTCTGCAGTGTTTGTCATAGTTTATTGTTGATCCTGTCACAATTTTCCTGGGGCTTAAAAGATGTATGATGTCTGCAATTTTTGTTTCGAAAGCAATTTAGCCAGAATAATGCATTGTATATTATTTCAACGATTAGCCAGTGTGGGTAATTTTCAAATAGTATTGTGTTAATTGTTGCTCATGCTTTTTCTTTTATGGTATGTATGTACCTTTCCACTTCTGGGACATGTTCATCACAGACAGTGCTGTTAAGCATTAAGCCTTGTTCGACCTTATATGTCTTCTGCGCATAAGATATCTGCCTTATTGATTGGGCAATAGGGTAACATGTTTACTTATGTATCTAATGAAATCTTTAGTACATGGTCACCCTATGATGTCCTGTATAGACCGGGATTTACAGGCATCAAATTACTCTTTAACTTTGTGTTCTATTTTTTTGCTACCTACTGTATTGAATAGAACAATGTCACTCTTAACATCAGAGAGGAATAGCCACTTCTTGGAAGGTTTAAATACATGGCTTGTACCATCTGCTTTATGCACTGCAAACCCAGTTCCATCAGTACTGTCATAGGTGATCCTGTGCTTTTTTTGTACATTGTATAGGTATAGGATGCTTGCAATGCCAACTGAATAGTACCACACTGATCGATAGCCCCTAAGTTCACCCTTCTGAGTGACAGAAACTGTCCGGCATTGCAGTATAGTGCGAGTGATCACTCACTTCAGTTCCCTTATATTTGTGAGCAATTTGGAGTTGGAGAATATGTTGAATGTGGACTGGCTGTCCAGTAGTATCCAGCTCTTTGGTATTGCCCTTTGTCTGTGTTCGAGCAAACTATGTCTCTTTGTAGGAATGCAAAACCACCATTGTCATTATCATTGCTTACTGTGTCTTTGTTGGACATACTTTAGTCTTCATAGTCACTGCTTTCTTCATCTTCATCTTAGTTTTCTGCACCTATGTTTGCCTGCTTGTAAATATCATCTGTGTTGTTGTATACCTTGATTTCTTCATAAGAGCTACTGTCATATTTGCTGTTTTTAAGTACTTGGAAATTTGATCCTTTTTTATTGGTTGTTTTGATGGTCACTTCTTTGTCACATTTGTTGGAATATGGCTTTCTTACATTTATGACAAGTTACTTCCCTTTTTTTGTTTGTTTTGTTCTTTTGTTGTATTCTTCTCCTGCTGTTGCGAATGCTACACCATCATTAGCGTGCGTTATTTTGTTGTCTCTGCTAATGTATTTATTTTTCCAACCTACTAGTACTCTGCATGCATCCGGAACCATTTGTGGAAAGCGGTCATTTCGTAATACTAGGTCATTTTCCATCTGATTCATAAGCTTCCCATATTTTTGTCTGTCAGACATGTATATGAACATAATATCATGATGTTCTTCTTATAGTTTTTCAAGTACTTTTTTTGTTTCACTGATTTGGTTATGTTACACTTCTTGCTTGAATACTGCGCTCGCGTCTTCCTTGAATTTACCAAAACTAAGTCCTAATTCATTGCACTTTCCTTATTTCAAATTACTGGTCTTTAGAATCTTGATATCTTGAGTCTTTCTTGATGTAGGTTCATAGAGCTCATGTGGGTTATTGCTTTATTATGACTTCTGTTCAGGTCACTTGTCCCACCCATGTATACTAACTCCTTGATCATACTCAGTAGTTCCATAGTGTCTAGCATAACTTCAATATCCAGGTAGTCAGTCATGTTCTCCATTGATGTTTGATATCAGTGACATCAGTACAGCAAATAAGTTGCATAAGTTAATCTTGAGTGTTCTTTTGGTCTTCATGAGTTCATTCATCCGATATTACCATACTCTTTTTTCATTTGCTGTGTGGTTGTTGGTCAGATTGGTTACTTTTGGCTTGATAAACTTTATGGACTTCAGGCATTTCATCACATAAGATCCATTTTGAATTGTGTATACTTACATTTTTACCTAGCCTCGCTATGGTTTTCATGTATAGTTCAGGCCCCTCTTTCTCTACTAAGAATCATACTCCCCTGAAGACATCGTCACCTGTGTAGTTGGGCTGTGACTGTTTCTTGTACCTGTCCTTCCAACTGTGCGCCTCTGTGCCTGCATATTTGGTGTCAGTCTGTTCTTTCATAATGGGTAATTTCTAATTTTATGTTGATAATACAAAAATAACCTAGCAATAAACTATAAGTTAAGATCTATTCTAATAAAAAGTAGAAATTATGAGCTAATCCGGAGGACGCGTGCCATTAATTTCATTTTTATTATTTTCAGGATTTTTACCTTGGCACTTTGCCAGTCTCGTGCTTATCGGTTTTGTGGGATCCACCTGGTCTACTTCTCTGTCCAGAGTTTTCCTTTTATTATTTGCAGCCCCATATTTTTTGAGATCCTAACATTAGGAGGCTGTCTTTTACCAATAGTAGAATTTTACCTATACGGCACCTTTGGCTGCCTGAACAGAACGCTAAATCCTGTAACTTTTCTCGATAGCAAACTATCAGACTAATAAGAACTCTCTTTCTATCCTAAGATTCCGTCACTACTGTACCCATTTTTGTGTGAATGTTTCAGGCTACCCTAATATTTTTCCCATATTTATTCCAAATATGCACAGTATCACCTTTCCAGAACAACAGAGCCTGTAGCATAAGCCATATTTGTGCATCAACCCAATGTTTTCTCAAGATATCTGCAGGATTAATAGCACCATTGATTTGATAGAAACCAACTACCTTGGATTCAATGGTTTCGCGTACCTTATGAGATGATAGTGCTGTGTGATGTTTGTCAGGCTTGGATTATGCTTCATCCCAATCTATAATCACATTATACTTGGATCTCTCTCAACTTGGATAACTAGATGTGAAAGTTCATTAATGAGCATTAATCTTGTTGAATTCCGTAGAAATAATCGCTCAGTGTCACACTCTACATGTGAGATAAGGTCTTTGTAAGTGTCAACCTCTTCATTCTTGTAATCGTCTTTAGAACACTTGAACTTCAGGTGCATAGGGTTTAAAGACACACATTCTTCATAATGGTTCAGTAACTCTACAATTCGCACTGTTGTGTTGACCATCTTCTCCAGGATTCATCCGAAAAGTTTTTCCAACGAATTCAGAGTCGTCAAAGAAAGGCATGGAGAAGGAATGCTCCCATCACCATGATCATGGCACAAGATCACAGTAGTAGGGGGTAAAACCATGTCTATAGAAGATTAAGAAAGGCAGGATGATCGCGTTACAAACATTTGAACATCAGATAAACTTGAGAGTTTCATCAGTAAGAATCTTGTATGTCATTTAATGCCCCAAATGCTCAGAAATCCGCACAATAAAGCCTCCAAGTTCTGTAGTCTCAGAGCTGAAGGTTAATTAATTTGCAGCATATTTATGGAGGTTCACCAAGCAAATCAAAATAGTGAACTAATGTCCGAGGCAATCCAGTTAGGATCTCCAGAGGGTGCCATTATTGAGGGAATTTGATGTGGTATGATTGCATAAACCGGACATAAATAGGTACTAATAACCATGTGTGAGGAGGTGAACCTGTACTATCCATAATGGCATTGGTCATGCGTTTTATGGTCTTTGTCCAGCTTTGAGCTGGATTTTGATGTTGGTAGCAGGGCTCACTTTGCCAATCCTCAATATCGAGAGCACAATGGATGTCTAGCCCATTATTGCTAATTATCCTGATTGCATTCACTGATAAATTTTCTTAGAGCATCATGAATACAGCCTGAGTGCATTCACTGATTAGTTTTTTTCTCAGAGCATAATGAACAAACTCAAGAGAGTTGACAAATTGCTTGTTGTTCAGTTTCATGCAAAAGACATCAACTGAATTTTTTTGATGTTGGTAGCAAGGCTCACTTTGCCAATCCAAAATATTGAAAGCACAAAGGATATTTAGCACTTTTATTACCAATTTTTGCCTGAGTTCATTCACTGATAAGTTTTCTCAGAGCATCATGAATACAAATAACAGACTCAAGAGAGATGTTTTCATGCAAAAGACATCAGTGACTAGTGACAATTTATCAACAAAGAGTTGAGCAGAACTGGATCAATTTTCAATGGGAGATTTATTCAAATATACTGTTTCAGTATCAATGGGTTCATTTCTCCTATACACAATTAGTGCAGGATAAGGTGATTTGTAATGTTTGCACAGGGTGGTGCTAATATGAATGCGATAATACAGAGTATTAGCATCAAAGTATGTTCACTTTATAGTATTAATCCAACTCAGCATAGGATGGAATGCCTCATAATCTGGTTCTTTTAGTTGTATGATTTGCTGCTGTGCATTCATTAGTATATTGTTGGTAGCACCTACTGGCAATATTGTGTGCATTGATATTCAGGAAACGGACGATTTGACGCAATTGTTAACAAATTCATCAATAGTAGCTCCCTAATCACCGCATTCAAATTTGGGTTGTATCAAGACAATTTATCATTGGGATGATCAAGAACGAAGGGCTTAAGTCATCATCACCTGTAAGTATGACATGTAAGAGTATGTCCCACTCATTATCTGAGTATGGGCGTTTAGCAAAGTATAGTAACCCATGGTTATGTATAATGGAATAATTCAGCCATCAGTGATAATGATGTGTTGGAGACCTCCAACCCTTATAAATTCGTCGTCAACCTTATTCTTGTACCATTCAAGCTGTCCAGTTGGATAGATAAAAATTCCCTTCCCTGTATAGACATACTGGTGTAAATATCTACAACCTCCTCATGTTGTGTCAAGATGACACTCCTAAAAGTTGTGATGGGAATATCTACATTTTGATGATAATCGATGCGTTGTATTGTAAACTGATTTCCAGACATGTAGATGACAAAAATATCCTCATCTGATATCCCACCATTTGCCTCATAATCTAACAAAGTCATTTTTTGGATGTTACGGGAGGTTATGGTGTATGTCAACTTGGCAGTATTGACTTGCTGATACTTATTACTATTGATGGTGATTTCAGAGCTATGTGATATCAAGTTTCTGGACGCAGTTGTGGATTTACTAACAGGACATGATTACTTGTGGGACGAACACGTCTGATATCCCTAGGATGTAATGACTTGCAATTAGTAACATGAGCAAGCAACTCACTAATTCCATGTTCATCATTTGCTGCAGGTATATTTTCCCCTGCAATGAATTAACTTTGATTCATCTAGGAATTGAAATCTGATGTGTTTATCTCATTCAAGTTGATAGGTCACGAAAGTGAGGGATGGTTTCCAATGGGATGAAGACTTATCTGTTGGTGAGTTGTCGATGATTGCATTCTTGGCTTTCTTCGACAGTCGGCTCCAAGCCTTATATTCTTGTATAGCTAACTGATTGCACTGTTTGGGTGCCAGGTGAAGACTTGATTAACGTTCTGAAGAAGGTGTATACCTGGTGTTGCAGGCTTGTATCAAATTAATTGTTGGAGTCGATGTCAACATTTTCTGAAGCCTCATTGTCATATTCCAAGTTGTATTCATATACAGATTTGTTGTTATTTGGGTTTGGACTGTAGATGCTTTTGATGATGCCTTTGTGGATAGTGGGGCATATGCATCATAGGTCGACATTTAGTTGCAGACCAATGCTTTTTCTATGTTGTTCTGTAGTACTTACTCAAATACTGGAAACATGTACTTCTGCTTCATAAAACAGTGCAAAGTCAGATTTCATATTGACTCAAAGCCCTCTCTCTTGAGTGCCTTCTCAATAGGTCCTCCAATTCTTGTCCTAAAATATTAGTAATGATAGGTTGTATTGTCACTGTTTCAGCAGTATGGTCAAATGAATCTGCTTGGCTTGGAGTCCTTCTTCCTAATTGATAGGCGAAAGCAATACTCCAATGAACTTTGAGATTGTCTCTCTCTCTCTCTTTCTATTGCTATATGAGTGCTCCTCAAATCCTATGTTGTCTGTATAGGCTAAATTAGCCTTTAATACTTGATAGTACAATAGTGAAAATGTTAGTAGAATCAAGATAGATGAAGTCTCAGCCAAGTTAATTCGCAACCTGAGACTATTAATCTGACAGAAAATCGATCCATCTTCTCTGGTCATTTTCAACTGATGCTGTTAAGTTAAGTTGATTGCTGTTGATTATTGTATTGTTGTTGTTGTTGTTGTTGTTGTTGTTGTTGTTGTTGTTGTTGTTGTTGTTGTTGTTGTTGTTGTTGTTGTTGTTGTTGTTGTTGTTGTTGTTGTTGTTGTTGTTG
>Ga0075156_10002512_pt1 | contig 10213 bp, 6 predicted proteins | sample JI81AbrownDNA_FD_70966 | JGI IMG/M metagenome (GOLD analysis project Ga0075156, IMG submission 70966) | Wastewater effluent complex algal communities from Wisconsin, to seasonally profile nutrient transformation and Carbon sequestration -... | ecosystem: Engineered > WWTP > Effluent > Algae...
GCCGATGCACGGTATATCCGCCGTGTCCGTGCCAGTGTGCGCATTACCGAGCTGGCCGGCCGGCTGATGTTGTTTGCTGGTTTCTTTCCGCCTACCTGGTGCCTGGGTGTGCTGCTGCTGGCCTTCTCCAAGATCGTGGACAATATGGAGCTGGGCCACAACGTGATGCATGGCCAGTATGATTTCATGAACGATCCGGAATTTTCGGGCAAGCACTTCGAGTGGGACCATAGCTGCACCAGCGATGCCTGGCGGCGCACCCACAACTACCAGCATCACACCTATACCAATGTGCTGGGCAAGGATCACGACATCGGCTACGGCACGGTGCGCATCTTTGCCGAACAGCGCTGGCGGCCCTTCTACCTGCTGCAGCCCCTGTGGGCATTGCTGCAGGCGGTGTTCTTCGAATACGCCATCGCGGTCTTCGACCTCAAGCTGGACCGCTATCTGCGGGGCCGCGCCAAATTGTCCGAACTCAAGGTCACGGCGCCACCGGTGCTGCGCAAGCTATGGCGCAAGTTCATCAAGGATTATGTGTTCTTCCCGCTGATCGCCGGGCCGCACTGGCTGGCGGTGCTGGCGGGCAATGCGGTGGCCAACCTGCTGCGTAACCTGTGGACGTTCACCGTGATCTTCTGCGGCCATTTCACTGAGGACGCAGAAGTCTTTCCGCTGTCCGTACTCAAGGACGAAACCCGTGGCGGCTGGTATGTACGGCAGCTACGCGGTTCCTCGAATCTCTCGGGCAGCCGTTGGTTGCACTTCCTGACCGGCAATCTCAGCCATCAGATCGAGCACCATCTGTTTCCGGACATCCCCGCGCGGCGCTATGCCAGCATGGCGGTGGAAGTGCGCGAAATCTGCCAGCGCTACGGCCAGCACTACAACACCGGTAGCTTTGCCGGGCAGTTCTTCACCGTGCTGGTGCGCCTGTTCCGCCACGCCTTCCCCAGCCGGCCGGCCATGCAACCCGCTTGAATCCGGCTGTCACTGGCATGCAAAACGGCACCTCTGGAGGTGCCGTTTTGCATGGTGCCGCGAGATGCCTTAGTTGGCAGGCTTGCTCAGGGCCATAGCTGCCATCTTGCGGGCAGGTTCGTCGCGTCCTTCCTTGGCCAGTTTTTCCAGGGCCAGCTTGTGAGCGGTGGCCAGGGCCTCTGCCGCAGGTACGGCCACGTCAGGTACTACACCCGTACCTTCCCAGTTGGTCTTGCTGATAGGGTTGATGGCGCGGCCGGTGGGAACAAATACGCTGAAGTGCGCATGTGCCCGATACCGGTCGCCGGGATGGGCGCCGCCGCCAGTGGTCTCGCCGACGAGGGTGGCGCGCTTGAGGTTCTTCAGGTTGTAGCTGAACTCCTCGGCTGCCGAGAAAGTACGCTTGGCGGTCAGCACATAGACGGGGGTGTCAGCCATGCGGGCACCCGGCACATGGGCGTGGGTCCAGTATTGGGTGGTTTCATTCTGTGGCCGGTAATAGAGGTCGTTCAGGTGTACCGGGGTGGTGCCAAACAGGTAGGAGGTGATCCATTGCACCATCTCCGGGCTGCCGCCGCCGTTCTCGCGCAGGTCCACAATCAGCGCCTCGCTGTTGGCCAGCAGGTTCATGGCAGCGGTGGCCGTGGCGCCACCTACCGAGGGGTCTTCAAAGCCATCCAACTTCAGATACCCTACATTGCCCGGCAGTCGCTCAATCTTGCTGAAACCGTAGTTCTGGGCCCGCGCCTGGCGGGCATAGCGTGCCAACTCCTCAGCCGACTCGCTGGCCGTGGTGCGGTCGTCGGCAATGGGTTCGTGCCGATAGCGGGCATTCAGGTGCTTGTCGCGGCTCAGTGCCTGCATGTCGGCGGTCAGCTGCTTGGCAAACTCGGTGGCGCTGGTGAGCTTGTCGTATTCGCCACGCTGCTGCCGCGCCTTGAGGTCTTGCACCAGCTTGTTGGCCATGTCGGGGAAGACATAGTTGTCACCCAGGTATTTGATGGTATTGCTGATGACCTCCTGGCGCACCTTGGCGTCTATGGTCATGTCGGGCTGGGCAGCCTGCAGGTCGGCGCTGAGCAGGCCGGTGGCCAGCAGGCCGGCAAACAGGGTGCGTTGTGAGCGTTGCATGGAAGTCATCTGGGTCCTCTATCTTCTCTTGTAGGATTGCTGTTGAGATCGCCAATCTTATCGAGGTGTGTGCAGAGATTGGTGAGCTTATCTGTAGAATTTTGACGATTGAACAGTGGAAAAATCTGCAATGGATAAGTTGGACAGAGATATTGTTGATCTGCTGCGGCGCGACGCCCGGCTGACCTTCCGCGAGCTGGCCGAGCAGGTGCACCTGAGCGCCAACGCGGTGGCGGAGCGTGTGCGACGGATGCAGGCGCAGGGCGTCCTGCAGGGTTTTCATGCGCGGGTGGATATGGCCGCGCTGGGCCTGCCGCTGGAGGCACTGATTGATATCAAGATGCGGCCCGACACCTCGGCCGCCCACTTCGAGGCCGTGATACAGACGATACCGGGCATCGTTGAGGCGACGCTGCTGACCGGGGCATTTGACTATATGGTGCGCGCAGCCTGTGCAGACCAGCAGGATCTGGTGCGGCTGATAGAGGCGCTGCGTGAGCGCGCCGGCGTACAGGAGACCTACAGCCGGCTGATTCTGAGCCAGGTGCCGGTCAAGGGCAGGCTGGGCCGCTAGGCCCTTGCCACTGGCCCACGACGCCATGGGCCAGCGGGGCGCAACCGCCGGCCCCAGCCAGCACGGTTGCTACGCTTGCATGCTCAGGGTGTGACCAGCCCATCCATGCGGATGACCTCGAAGTCACCACCCTTTACGCTGCCCAGTTCACGGACCAGTTTGTCATTGTTCCAGCGGTCATCGGGGGCGCCACTGACATACCAGTTGCTGCCGTTGTCGGCCACGATCATGCCGTAGGTCTTCATGGCCTGCAGTATGGCCCGGCTCTCGGTGCTGAAGCTGGCGGGTATCGCGTAGCTGGCTTTGAGCCTGACACGCATGCCCATGGGCGCGCGATTGGGGTCGGTGCTGCTGGCGGCCCAGTGGGTGGCAGGGGGAACATAGGCGCGTCGCGACTGGCTCACGGTAAAGCGCAGCGCATGGCGTATCGTGCCACTGGCGGCTTCATCGTACCTGACCAAGCCAGGAAAGATGGGCAGGCCTGCCGCATCGGCGCTGGTCCAGCCGGGCTTGCCGCCGGGGCGCACGGTGTTGGAGTTCAGGTGGAAGACGGCGCCAGCATCGGCGTTCCAGCTGCCGTCGCTTTGGGGGAAGGCGCGATACAGCTCATACAGGCGGTTGTTGTCCTTATCCACGACCAGTACATGCCTGTCGCCATCGAATGCCCCGCCATCGGGCCGTTTGCCCTCGATAGGTGCATTGCCCGGTACCGGATAGGGGCCAGGGTCGCTTTCGTCGCCATAGGCGGTGAAGTGGATATTGACCTTGGCCTGGGTGCCGGCGACCACCACATAAGGTATGCCTATGGGCGCGCCGTCATACAGGCCTGCACCGAAGTCCGGATGCAGGCCACGTGTCAGCCCTATGGTGGTAAGAATGTTGCTGGAGTTGGGGTCTACCGGTGCGGCCGAAATATCCTGGTTCCAGGCATTGCTGGCCGGGAAGGGAATGCTGCCGTTCAAGGCCGCCCCTATGCCCAGCCCAGCCGCCGCCATGCTGCCGTAGCCCCCATTGCTGTTGCCGCTGCCCACGGTGACGGTGGTGCTGGCCGTGATGGTGCCAGCGGCATTGCTGGCCGTGAGCGTGTAGGTCGTGGTGGTGACAGGTGCAACAGCAACGCTGTTGCCGCTGACCGAGCCCACACCAGGCGAGATGCTGAGGCTGGTGGCATGGCTCGATTGCCAGCTCAGCGTGCTGGATTGGCCTGCGGTGATACTGGCCGGTGTGGCACTGAAGGACTGGATGCTGGGCTGGCTGGCGCCGGGCGTGGTGGTCCCGCCGCCTCCATCGCCACCTCCGCCGCCACCGCAGGCGGCAAGTCCAAGCAAGAGTGGCAGCAGGTAGTGAGTGCTATTCATGACGTTGTCCTGAGTTGTTTGGGCCGATGATAAGCAAACCCGCCCCATAGCGCATGTAAATAGCACCGAAAATCCGCTGTCCGGACGCAGCACAACGGCGAGATTCATACCAGAATAAGGTGACGGGTCGGAATCGAGCCGTGGTTGATGGAGAGCATGGTGCTGATACCGCTATTGATGGCGACCCTGGCAACCCCCGCAGAGACGGTGATCTTCTATTACGAGGATCGTCCGCCCCTGACCTATGTCGAGGGCAAGGGCCTGGGCGGGGTGGTCGGTGGGCCAGCCTATGCAGCGGTACTGGCATCAGGCATCTCCGCCAACCTGATGGAAGCACCGTTCAAGCGCCATATGGCGCTGATCGAGCAGAATCGGGAGCGAGCCTGTGCCATCGGACGTTTCAAGACACCGGAGCGTGAGCGGCTGGGCAAGTACAGCCAGCCCATCTACCGCGATGGCAGCTTTGTGGCCATGGTTCGGGCGGGCGATCCCCGTATGGGCAATGGCAGCAAGCTACTGCCGCTATTGAGCCGGCGTGATATACGGGTGGTGCTGAAGGAGGGCTATTCCTACGGCCCCACGCTGGATGCGGCCCTGGCGCAGATGCAGGCGCAGCGTATCAATACGCCGGATACGAGCAGCGGTATTGTCCGCATGGTGGCAAAGAATATGGCCGACCTGACATTCGCCGCCGAGGAGGAAGCGCGCACACTGCTGGCCGAACATGGCGAACAATTGGGCGATGTGAGCGTACGCCGCTTCGGCGATATGCCGCCAGGCGAGCTGCGCTACTTTTTTTGCAGCAAGCAGGTGCCGGACAGTGTGATGGACAGGCTCAATGCGGCCCTGCCGCCGCTGAAGTAAATACCACTAGCCTGCTGTGGGCCGCTGTGTCTGCACTGCATGTGCCATTGGGGCAAAACGCACGGTGGCGATGCAACCGGGGCCATCCTCACGGTTCTGCAGGGTCAGGATGCCATGATGGGCTTCACTGATCTGTCGGCACAGCACCAGGCCTATGCCCGAGCCTGCCGGCTTGGTGGTATAGAAGGGGATGAACAGATTATGCGGGTTGGCAACGCCGCAACCCTGGTCCAGCACGCTTAGCTGCAATGGTTGCGCCTGCCAGCGCAGGGTCACATCGCCATCGCCGGCTTCCACACCGTTCTTGAGCAAGTTGATCAGTAATTGTTCGATCTGCGTCGGGTCGCCAAAAAAGGGCAGGGGGATGTGGGGGCCATCCAGCGTGATGCGGCCACCCGGTAGCAGGCCGGGCAGGCGTTGCAGCAGTTGCTGCAGGTCGAATACCTGTTTGTGTGGCTCGGGCAATCGGGCCAATGCAGCGTAGCGCCGGACAAACTCACCCAGGCGTTTGCTGCGGTCCGCAATGATCTCCAGGCCCTGCTGCAAATCGTCGAGATGGGCTTGTGGCCCCTGCGGGCCGTGTAACAGCGTGCCCAGCGTGGCGCTGATACTGGCGATGGGGCCTAGCGAATTATTCACCTCATGACTCAGCACCCGTATCAGCTGCCGCCAGGCTTTCAGCTCCTCGCTGCGCAAGACTTGCTTGAGGTCGGTCACGAACAGTAGGGTGTGCTGCTTGCCCTCGACCCGATAGCCCTGGCACCGCAGCTGCCATAGACCAGCCCCGCCGGGGAACACCCATTCGACGACCCCCTGGGGATCGCTGGCCAGCAAGTCAGCCAGGCCCAGCTGCGAGGTTGTTTGCCCCAGCAAGGTAGCCTGTTTGCGGCCCAGCAGCCTGCAAGCTGCCGGATTGGCAAGTTTGAGCCTGCTCTCGCCATCGAAGGCAAAAATGGCGACCTCGATACCATCTACTACGCTATCAACCAGCCTCAAGGCTTCTTCTGACTGCAGCCGCTGCCTGTGCAGGCTGCTGGCGAGCTGGTTGATCTCGCCGGCCAGCTCACCCAATGCATCGCCCTGCTGCTGGCGCATGCGCAAGGAGTAATCGCCCACACGTATGGCTGCGACCAGATTGCTGATGGTGCGCCGCTGGCTGAGGTGACGACGATACAGGCCTAGGGCACAGCCCAGCGGCAGCAGGCCAGTCAGGGACAGCAGCAGTATCCGGGGGTAGATCAGCCAGGGCAGTTGCCATACCAGCACGGCCTGTATCAGCCACGCGGGCAGGCTGGCCGCCAGCATGGCCAACAGCCAGGCTTGATCCTGCGTAAGGCGTGCCAGCCTCAAGGCTTACAATCCATATTTCTGCAGCCGGCGGTAGAAGGCCGACCGGCTCAGGCCCAAGGCCATAGCGGCAGCACTGGCACTACCATTATGGCGGCGTAGGGCAATGTGTATCAGCAGCTTCTCGGCGTCTTCCAGCGACAGGGTGTCTAGCCCTGCGGAATCGGCAGGGCGTTGCTCGGGTGCAGACTGACGAACCAGGCCAAGGTCTGACGCTTCGATGACGTTGCCACGGCACAGCAGGGTGGCACGCTCCATGGTATGGGCCAGTTCACGGACATTGCCGGGCCAGGCGTAGGCCTGCAGGGCCTGGATGGCAGCAGCCGACAAGGGCCGCTCGGGCTTTTGATAGCGCAGGGCCTGGCGGCTGAGTTCGTGTTGCGCCAGGGCGAGCAGATCCTCTTGCCGCTCACGCAGCGGCGGCAGATGTATCGACACGCTGTTGAGCCGGTACAGCAGGTCCTGCCGGAAGCTGCCATCGGCGACCCGCTCGGCCAAGGGCGCATTGGTCGCTGAAATCAGCCGTACATTGCTGTACTGCGCACGGCTGGAGCCCAGCCGCTCGAATTGGCCAGTTTCTAGCACCCGCAACAGTTTGGCCTGCTGGCTCAAGGGGATATTGCCGACTTCGTCGAGAAACAAGGTGCCCTGATCTGCCAGTTCAAAGCGGCCTATCCGTGCTTCCCGCGCATCGGTAAAGGCGCCTTTCTGGTGCCCGAACATCTCGCTCTCGAACAGGCTGTCGGCAATCGCACCCATGTTGACAGTGATCAGGCTGGCATCGGCACGACGGGAGTGGCGGTGTATCCAGGCGGCCAGTTGGCTCTTGCCGGTGCCATTCTCGCCCGTCAGCAGAATGTTGACGTCGGTCGCGGCAACTGACGCCAGTTGGGCCATGACGGCCTGCATGGCGGGCGACTGGCATATCCAGGGGCGATCCTGGGCCTCTGCCTTCAGCAGGGTGTTCTCGGCAGCCAGCCTGGCGCCACGCCGGTGGCTCTGCCGCAGTTGGATCAGATTGCGCACGATGCAGGCCAGGCGGGTGTTGTCCCAGGGTTTCTCGATAAAGTCGCTGGCGCCCAGTTGCATGGCCTCTACCGCGATGCTGACCGTGCTCCAGGCCGTCATGGCCACAATGGGTAAATCGGGCTGGCTGGACCGCACCTGGGCAATCAGATCCAGGCCTTCGCGTCCCGAGGTCGTGTCACGGCTGTAATTCAGGTCGGCCAGCAGCAGGGCGTAGTCTTGTTGGGCGATGGCAGCCAGGGCTTCATCGGGAGAGGCTACCAGGTCGCAATGCCAGCCCTCGCTCTTGCAGAACAGGCGGAGGGCGGCACGGACGGCGACGTCGTCATCACAGACCAGCAGTGGCAGGGGGGCAGGCGCGGTGGTGTTCATCAGTGCGGACAGAAACCTGTCTTCATCTTGGTGCGGGGCGCCTGAGTGTTGCAGTCGTACTGGCGGTAACCGCAATACGGGCTGGGATCAGGCGTACTCCACCTGTAGGCACCGAGCATGCCTGGGCGCTGGTGCTTCCGGTCATGCTCGCCTGCAGGCGCGACCCGCAGCATACAAAGAAAAGCCATACTGCGTCTGTTCCTTGCCTATTCGTAGCGCAAGGCTGCGCTGGGGATCAGGGAGATGGCCCGGCGTGCCGGGATCAGCGTCGCCAGCAGGATGACGGCGGATATCAGCAGGCTGACCAGCAGCATGGCCAAAGGTACTGCAAGGCCAACCTGGTAGAGCAGTTCCGCCATGGCCGTGGTGACACCCCAGCCCAGCAGCAGGCCCAATGGCAGGCCAATCAGCAGTTGCCTTACCCCTCGCCGCAGCAGCAGCCAGACGATGGCGCCATCGGTGGCGCCGACGGCGCGGCGGACACCGACCTCGTGGGTGCGCAAGGTCACGGCACGGGCCGTAATGCCGTAGATGCCGCTCACTGCCAGCAGCAGGCTGATCAGGCCCAGTGCCACAAACCAGGCTCCCATCAGATCCAGGCCACCCGTATTGTCCTCATGCAATTGCTCGAAGCTGAACAACTCGGTCGGCGCCAGATTGGCATCGGCGCGGCTGATGGCCAGGCGCAACTGTGCCAGCGTTGATGCCATATCGCCATTGCCCACCAGGGCAATGCGCAGGGTATCGGGTACAGACTGGCGCAGGGGGCGGTAGATGTTGGCCTGCACGCTGTTGTCACCGCCGCTGGGACTGCCTTGCACCACCGGGCGGCTGACGCCTACCACGGTGATCCACTCGCCGTCGGGCTCTGCCGCGTTGATCCTGAAGCGCTTGCCCAGCGGTGACACCCCAGGCCAATGCTGGTTGGCAAAGGCGGTATCGACCACCGCGACCTTGAGGGTATCGGCACGGTCCTGATCGTTCAGTGCCCGGCCGCTCAGTATGGGTATTTCCAGCGCAGCAAAGTAAGTGCTGTTGACACTGTAGAGCCCTGCATCGGGATACCGGCCGTCGGGAATGGCCTGGCCTTCAGGCTGAATGAGCGTGCCCTCTGTCCGCCCATCACCGGGCAGCGCATTGGTCAGGGCGAAACGAGGCTGGCCGGGCAGGCTGCGCAGGGCGGTGTCCAGGCGTTGGAACAACTGCTCACGAGCTGCTTTGTCGCGGTAGCCGGATACGCCGTTGCGATCACCCAGGCGGGCGGTGGCGACATCCTTGACCCGACAGCCGTAGTCGGCGTGCAGGGTCTGGTACATGGCATAGGTCAGGACACAGGCAGCCACCAGCAGCATGCTGCTGACGGCAATCTGTATCACCACCAGGCTACCGCTGAAACGGCCGGCAGCCCGGCCCTGGCCATGGCGGGTGCCGTCGCGCAGCACCATCATCAGATCAGTGCGGGCATTGCGCCAGGCGGGCAACAGGCCAATGACCAGGGTGGAGACCAGCGTCAAGCCCATGGCGACCAGCACGGTGGGCAGGGATAGGCCGAAACGCAGCCAGAAAGGCGCCTCCGGTGCGCTAGGCATGGCCATTAGCACCTGATTGGTGGCAGCCAATGCCCAGGCTGCAAAAAACAGGCCGACCAGGCAGGCGCCTACCGAAAGCAGCAGGCCTTCGGCCAGCATATGACGCAACAGGCGATGGCGTGGGGCGCCCAGTGCAGAGCGTATGGCGGTCTCCTGCTGTCGCTCGCTGGCGCGGGCCAGCAGCAGGTTGCCGGCATTGATCCAGACCAGCAGGAGCAGCAAGCCAGCTGCGCCACCCAGGGTCAGGTACATGGTGCTGACACCTTGTGTCGGTGACTGCACAAAGGGCACCACCATGGCCCCTATCACCTTGTTGGTCTTGGGCCAGTCGGCCGCCAGGCGCTGGGCGATCACCGATATATCGGCAGTGGCCTCGGTGATATCCACCGCTGGCTTGAGCCGCGCCAGGACGGTGACACGGTTGTCATCGCCAGGCGCGAAGTGCTTGGGGGCGACAAAGGGTAGCCAGAGCTGCTCGGAGATGGGGAAGCGAAAGCCGGCGGGCATGACACCGACGATGGTGGTCGTCACCCCGTCAACCTTGATCTGGCTGCCAATAATGGCTGGGTCCTTGCCAAAGTGCTGCTGCCATAGGTCGGCACCGATCACCATGACGGGAGCCGCCCCCGACAGTTCGTCGCTGGCTTCCAGCTTACGCCCCAGCAGTGGCTGCACGCCATGCAGCGCCCAGCTACCGGCAGTCAGGCGCGCTGCCACGAAGTTTTCAGGGTAGCGCTTACCCCCTATGGCGACCCGATTGCGCTGGGTGGGGTAAAGGTGCTCAAACCGGGTTTGTGCTTTGCTGTATTCCACAAAGTCGCTGTAGCGTATCTCGCTGCCATTCTCACGGCCATCGTAGGTCTCCTTGATTACCACCAGCCTGTCGAATGCGGGCCAGGGCAGGCGGGTGAGCGCAATGGCGTGTATGGCGGCTGCCATGTAGATGGCAAAGGCCAGGCCTGCTGCCAGGG
>Ga0075156_10002515_pt1 | contig 10208 bp, 8 predicted proteins | sample JI81AbrownDNA_FD_70966 | JGI IMG/M metagenome (GOLD analysis project Ga0075156, IMG submission 70966) | Wastewater effluent complex algal communities from Wisconsin, to seasonally profile nutrient transformation and Carbon sequestration -... | ecosystem: Engineered > WWTP > Effluent > Algae...
TGTCCTGATACTTGATGTCTGAGTAATCACAAAGCGCAGCAATCATGACGAGCAATGTAGTGCGCTCATTGGTTGTAAGTGGCTTTTCTTGTGGTGCAGTTGCGCCTAACAATTCCTGCTCAAACGCCAGTAACGCTGAAGTCCTAACAACCAGTTCCGCCTCTTCGGGCCATGCTTCGGCCTTGATGCCCAGATGGTCGATTTCCAAGTCATCCAAGCGTTGCTGGGCGTGCTCGATCAGGGCCGGCAGCCTGCTGCGCAGGCGTTGCTGCTCTTCGGGTGGGGTGTCGTCCTCATGGGCTTGCTGCCACCATTGCTGATAGTTCTGCAAGTCTTCATATCGGCTGCGCAGTGTGGCTAGGCAAGCGTACTCATCCTCACCATCGGTTTGGCGATGTAGATAAATCGCATCCAGCCGTTGGCCGGCATCCAGCGCTTGGCCTGTTAGGTCACGGATGCGCTGGGCAATCAGTTGTCGGTCTTGCCCGGCCAGCAGCAAATCCCATGTGCCGATGATCGTCTCGATTTTGGTACCGGCACGGATAAACATGCCATCGGGCAAAGCGTAGGCATCGGGCACCATGATTGGGCTGGTGCCCAAAAAGGATGGCGGTAACACTTCCATGCCCGGCACATATAGCGGCTTAGTGCCGACCGACTCTGCGGGCACCAAGCTGCACAACCATGCATGGCTGGGCTTTGGGATATGCACCGACAGCCGCAAATGCCCCTCCAGCGCCGCATGCAACAAATCGGCCTCGGCCACCGGCTCTTGCATGCTGGCCGAAAGGCGGATGGCGGCCTCAGCGAGCGGTAGCCAAGGCCGTAGCTTGAGCAGCTTGCTCATGCCTTGGCCGCTTCGTAAATCGCCAGCTCGGGCAAGGCATTCACGATCTTCATCGTCTCAAGGCTCACCGTCACCACGCGCAGCAGCAGCTCCAGCGGGTAGGTGATGATCAGCTCTTCAACGTAGGCGCCCTTTTCGCGTTCGGTTTGGGCAGCATCACAGTAGGTTTTGAACGGAGATTGCAGGGCTGACAAAGACATCAGTTTCCTCGAATTCAGTTTCTTATGGATTGATCAGGCTGCATTCTGGTGAAGCGGGATGATCTCAGCACCGTCCTTGAGCTCATCTAGATAGTCAGCCCATGCTTGCATCATCTTCTTGCGCTCTGCCAGATGGGCTGTACGGTTGTATGCCCGGCCATTGGGGTCTTTCACTGCATGGGCCAGTTGGTGTTCGATGATGTCGGGACGAAAGCCCAGTACCTCATCCAGAATTGTTCGGGCTGCAGCGCGGAAGCCATGGCCGGTCATTTGTTCTTTGGGAATATCTGCCCGCCGCAAGGCGGATAGCACGGCGTTGTCGCTCATTGGCCGGCTGTTGGTGCGGGCACTGGGGAATACATATCGACCGCTGCCAGTAAGTGGCTGTAAGTCTTTGAGGATGGACAGCGCTTGGTGACAGAGAGGGACAATGTGGTCGGTGTTCGTTTTGCTGACGCGATAGCGCCACTCGCCAGAATCAAGATCAAAGTCTTCCCATAACGCGGTTCGGAGTTCGCCGGGGCGAACGAACACAAGGGGTGCAAGCCTTAACGCCGATGCAACGACGGCTGTGCCCCGATAGCTGTCCATTGCACGGAGGATGCCGGCCAGCTCTTCTGGGTCAGTCACCGCCGCGAAATGCGTACCTTTAACGGGTGGAAGTGCCCCACGCAAGTCACCCGAAGGGTCTCGTTCCGCACGTCCTGTTGCAACGGCATAACGGAAAACTTGCCCGCACTCAGACAGTGCCCTATGTGCGGTTTCAACGATGCCACGTGATTCAATACGACGTATGGTCTGCAGCAGTTCTGGTGCCTTGATGTCGGCAATCGCCTTTTTCCCAAGCCAAGGGAAAATATCTCGCTCAAGCCTGTGGACGATGCGAATCGCGTGTGAGGGCGACCACACGCTTTTCCGGCGCTCCAACCACTCACGCGCAACAACTTCAAAACTGTTCGCTGCTTTTTCAAGCCCCGCTAGTTTTTGCGCCTTCTTGTGTTCTCCCGGATCAATCCCATCTGCAAGTAGCTTTCGTGCCTGTTCCCGTTTTGCGCGGGCATCCTTAATTGACACTTCCGGGTAAGCGCCAAACGAAAGACGCTTTTCTTTGCCTTCGAAGCGGTATTTCAGCCGCCATAGCTTGCCGCCCGCAGGACTGACCTCCAAGTACATGCCCTCGCCGTCAGTAAGACGGTAGGACTTCTCTTGCGGCTTGGCATTGCGAACAGCGGTATCGGTAAGTGGCACTGGGGGCATCCAACTCGGCTACGTCGACAATGCCCCCAATCGTGCCCCCATATACTCTCGGATGTCAACGAATCAGGCCGGACCAAGATGGACAACAAACAAAGAAAAAACCCGCATTTCTGCGGGTTTCGTGGGTTCCACCGAGCTTCGATGGACTATTTGTTGGTGGAGACGGCGGGAATTGAACCCGCGTCCGAAAGCCCTCTACGGCAAGTTCTACATGCTTAGTCTGGCCAACTGGATTTAACGGGTGACACGCCGACCGACAGGCTTGGCAACCGCGAGCTACCTAGATTTAACAGTACGACAAGTAGCCCGCCGTACTACGATCTCATGTATATAACGCTGCTGCCGGTTGCCCGGCCTGACCCATGAGCAGATCAGTGCAGCGTCCGGCTGGGATTAAGCAGCCAGAGCGTAGGATTCGTCGTTTGCGACTAAATCGATTCAGCGTTTAACGGGGTGCTGAGATCCCGGCATGCCCTCATCCGCTTCGCAACCCCCGTCGAAGCCATGTCGTCCCCGGTTGTGCTTTGCGTCTTAAGCGAGGCCATTATACCCCCAACGGGGGCGGGGAAACTAGTTTATTGCGGTTAGCCAGCGGCGGCGCAGGGTGATTTCCAGCCTATCCACGGCACGCGGTGTGCGTAGCAGGATGTCGTCGGGCTGGCCGGCGCGTTGCAGCTGCTGGCCCAGGGGGCTGAGGGTGATGCGGCATTCGGCCAGATCCAGGGCCACATCGTCCCAGCCCAGGGTGGCATGGGCGTCGTGCCAGATGCCCCAGTTCTGCTCGTTGAAACTGCGACGGGTGCGGGGATGGCGCCAGGCGTAAGCGGAGAGTTCGTGCGGCAGGTTGAGGCGGAATTCGCCATCAGCCACCAGCAGCCGGGCGCAGGCGGCCATGAAGTCGGGCAGGTCGTCGCACAGCATGGCGTAGTCGGCGGTGTCTATCTCTTGGAACAGTCCGGGCGCCAGGGTGACAGGGCCATAACGGGTGGTCTGGAAGGTTTGTCCCAGGGGCAGGGGTTGGCAGGGGTCGTGGCTGATATCGGCAGCGGGGCTGTCGGCGATGGTCAGCCAGCCAGGGTGGGCAGCCAGGTTCAGGCCCAGCCTGATGCGGTTGGGGCAGGCGCTGACGGGAGCAGGTCGCCAGTCGGTGGCCAAGCGCTGTAGTGCCGGTAGCAGTTGGGGTAGCGGGGGGTGGTCTGCCAGCCAGGCTTGGCCTTGCTGGGCCAGCTGCAGGCGGGCGGCAGGGTTGGCGACCAACTTGATGCAGTTGGCTACCAATTGCTCGTAGGGCACGATGCAGATGGCTTGGTCTATGCCGGGGTAGTCAGCCTGGTCGCTGCTGGTTTCGCTGACGACGGCCGCACCCATGGCGAGCAGATGAGCTACCCGGACGATTTCGAACAGTTTGGCGTCGTAGCTGTGCAGGTTGAGTACCAGCTTGGCGCGGGCGATGAGGGCGTCGCGCTCGGGGCCGTAGATATTGCAGTATTGCTGTGCCACCAGGCCTTGCTGCTGCAGGGCCTGGATGATGGCGTCCCGGCGTGGCATGGGGGAGCCGTAGAACAGGACATCGATGTCCTGCTCAACAGGCGGTGTGGGCGCGCGCTGTGGCTGGCCGCCTAGCGGCATGTGCAGGTAGCGCTTTGCCTGTCCCAGCTGAGGGGCCAGCGCTTGCAGATTGCGGCTGCTGTAGTCCCAGATCTCGAAGTGCTGGATGAGATGGGGCAGGGTCTGCTGATACCAGGGGGAATTGGCGTCTATTTGTTCCAGCTGAAAGAAGACAGTGCCGGGCGGGACGGCGGTCAGGTCATTGGGCTTGAGCAGGTGGGGGCCGAACACCAGGTTGATGGCATCGTGCCTTAGCTGGTTGTAGGCGATGTCTGCCTGGTAGCCGGCATCGGTGATGGCTTGCCGCAGTATCAAGGCCAGCTCGGTGAAAGCGGCGGGATGACGATAGCCTGCCGGTGAGATCAGGACGATGTTGAAGGTGGCTGTCATGGTGTGGGCGCGCGCTTGACCAGCACGGCCAGTGCATCGGCAGTCTGGGTGATGGGGTAGTTGCTGGTAAGGCTGTCAAAAAAACCCAGCTCTGCCGTGTGTTCCAGCAGGTAGTCGAATTCCTGCTGGCTAATGGCGGCCTGGATTGTGCCTTGCCGATGCCGTAGATACTGCAGTAGCGCCCGGGTCTTGGTGATGCCGGGGCGTTCCAGTTCGACTGGCTGGTAGTGCAGGTCTTCGATGATGTAGAGCCCGCCTGGTTTGAGCAGAGGGAAGAGGGTGGCCAGACTGATCTGCTGATGGTGCGAGGCATGGCTGCCATCGTCGATGATGACATCGAAACCACCGCTGCCATGGCGTGCCAGCAGCTCACCCAGCTTGGCGAGATCGCTACGCTGGCCCTGATCGCCCCGGATGATCTCGGTGCCGGGCAGTTGCACGGCCGAGAAATCGGCGATGTCCAGGCCATAGAGGGTGGCTAGCGGGAAATAATCGCGCCACATGCGCAGGCTGGGGCAATCGCTGAACTGGCTAACACCGCTGCGGGTTTGTACCAGCCCGTGCAGCAGGCCGATTTCCAGCAGGTGTATCGGCGTGTGGCGCAAGGGGGCGAACAGGGCGTCGTAGACACGGGTGTAGCCATGGGCATCGAGAAAGACCGTGCCCTTATCTGAATGGTAGTGGTTGGCGAGTTGGGTGAGTGGGCCGTTCATGCTTGCAGGCTGGCGATATAGCTGGCGTCGTGCTGGCGCTGGTCTTGATAGAGGCCAGCGAGACCCCGGTCGGCATTGATGGCGCGCAGCAAGGTGGGTATCAGATTGCTAGCCTGGTTTGCCACGGGGTCGGCGAGTTCGGGGTAGTGCGGCAGTGCAGCCAGGCCGGCGGCAAAGCCCTGGGCCGCAGTCTGGGCGTAGACTTCGGGGTATTCCAGCACATCGACCAGCTGCGCTTGCCACTGGCCATCGGGGGTTTGCACCACATCCTGCACGCGGGCATGCAAGGCGAAATTGAGTTGCTCAAGGGCGTTGGAGTAGGGCGGACCGATTTCGCTGGCACGACTGAGTGCATGCAGGGTCAGTCTGTCGCTGGCCGGCGGGGCATGTTGCAGGTACTGGTAGTTGTCTACCTGCTGCAGCAGGAATAATTGGGCTGTTAGTTGCTGCTCCGCCAGGAATTGCAGCCAGGAAGTGCCGGTGCCGGCCAGGTCTACCAGCAGGGCATGGGGGTGCAGCATGGCTTGGGCATACTGGATATAGCTGGCGCTGGGTTTGAGCAGGCAGGCGCGCGAGCTGAGGAAGTAATGGCAGCGCCGCTGCGGAAACAAGGCTTGGTGCAGCTTCTGCCATAGCCAGGCATCGCGGCTGATAAACAGTAGATCGGTGATGCCATGCTGGCGGCAATGCGCCTCCAGCGCGAGGCTGGCACTGTAGAGCAGGGGTAGATTGAACTGGGTGGCCAGCAGCCACAGGTGCGCCAGGGCAGGCCTACCGGGCTGGTCTGAATAGGGATTGGCCAACCTGGCTTCGCGCAGCCACCTCGCCAGGCTGGGATGGCCTTGGTCGCTTAGCCATTGTTCGGTCTGGGTCAGCTTGGCACCGGTGTAATGCTGGCTGGGAATACCGGCTGACTGGGGGCTGGCCACATCGCTGTGGGGGTGGTCACCCAGATGGCTGGCGATGTTGCACTCGGCCAGCAGGGCTGGCCAGATATGGCCTCGGTGCTTGCCATCGTTGCTGATGACGATGCCGACCTTGCGGCGCAACCCTGCCTGCGTCAGCAAGGCTTCGATCGTGGGCACGCTAAGGTACATATCCGACACCAGCAGGTCGCCATCCTGCACCTGTTGCAGATTGGCCTGGATGGGGATGAGTTCTGCCAGTTCGAGCTGGAGTTCCAGCTGCTGGCAATGCTGGCGGGTGTGGTCGTCCAGCCCCAGTTGCTGCGCTGTCGCGACCCAGATATCGTCCAGGCCATAGGGCTGGCCTGCCTGATAGAGTTGGAAATCGGCCTGGCGCCTGGCTTCGGCCAGGCCGACCAGGCCGGTGCGGCGCTCCAGCTCATGCTGTACCCACTGCGGCAGCACATGACGGCGTGTGATCAGGGTATCGAAGATGTCGAAGCTGCGCCGCGTGGGTTTCATGCCAACCGGGAAAATAGAGTCTCAGCCCCCATCATAGCCGAGCCTGCCGGTGTCAACGCGCCGGCAGCAGCGTGAGTAGTTCCATCGGGGTGGCGATGCGCAGATCCGCACCCCATTCGTCAGGTTTTTCTTCTGCCGCGATATAGCCGTAGTCCGCCAGTACGGTGGTCATGCCGACAGCCCGGCCGGCTGCGATATCGCGCTCGGCATCGCCCACGTACCAGCAGTGTGTGCTGGACACGCCCATGGCTTCGCAGGCGTAGCGCATGGGGCGGGGGTCGGGCTTGGCCACGCCCACTGTGTCGCCCGATACCACCACACAGGGCGGCACACTAAAGCCCAGGCTGGGTACCAGGCGGTCGGTGAAGCGCATGGGCTTGTTGGTGACGATGCCCCATTGCAGGCCCAGGCCGTCAAGCGCCTCCAGCAGCGGGTTGATGCCATCAAACAGTACGGTCTGGTCACAGAAGCCGGCTTCGTAGTGGTCCAGAAAGCGCAAACGCAGGGCGTCGAAGCCGGGTTCGTCGCGCTTCATGCCAAAACCCAGCTCTACCAGGCCACGGGCGCCGTGGCTGGCGATGGGCCGAATCCGTTCATGCGCTACCGGTGGCAGGCCTTCCTCGGCCAGCAGACGGTTCAGCGCGCCGCCCAGGTCCAGCGCGGTATCAGCCAGCGTGCCGTCCAGGTCGAACAGAATGGCAGAGATCATGCTGAGGCTTTCCGGCAGGCCAGCAGGTAGTTGACGCTGGCATCGTCGTTCAGGTGGTAGCTCTTGGCTATCAGGTCGTAGCCCATGCCCTTGAGTTCGACCAGGTCGAGGCCGTTGTTGCGGGCCATGCGCGCCAGTTCGGAAGGCTTGAGGAATTTGGCGTAATCGTGCGTGCCCCGTGGCAGCAGGCCCAGCACATACTCTGCCCCCACGACAGCCTGGAGATAGGCCTTGGGGTTGCGCGCTATGGTAGAGAAGAATACCCAGCCACCCGGTTTGACCAAGCGGGAGACGGCGGCCACCACGCTGCTGGGTTCGGGCACGTGTTCCAGCATCTCCATGCAGGTCACCACATCGAAGGCGGCGGGCATGCTCTCCGCCAGTTGCTCTACCGGCAGGCAGCGGTAATCGACCTTGATGCCGGATTCCAGGCCATGCAGTCGGGCTACCTTGAGCGACTTCTCGGCCAGGTCCAGCCCGGTGACCGTCGCGCCGCTACGGGCCATGGCTTCTGCCAGGATGCCGCCACCGCAACCCACGTCCAGCACGGCTTTGCCATCCAACCCGGCGTGGCCATCGATAAAGCCCAGCCTGAGGGGGTTGATCTCGTGCAGGGGCTTGAATTCGCTCTCCATATCCCACCACTTGTGGGCCAGGTCGGCAAATTTGGCCAGTTCGGCATCGTCGGCGTTGCGTACGCCGTCGTTGGCCGGCTGGCCTGGGTTGTGTGTGGATTCCGTCATATGTGGTGTCCTGGCGTGATGGGCTGGCGGCGTTCAGGCGCTGATGCGTGCTTGCCAGTAATGGGCACGGGCAAGCAACTGGCCGGGGTTGAGCGTGCTCAGTTCGCCTTCGTGGAGCAAGGTACGGCCGGCAACCCAGACGTGGGATACCTGCTCGCGGCCTGCTGCGTAGACGATTTGCGAAATGGGATCGTACAGCGGCTGTGAGCCGAGGTCGGCCAGGTTGATGGCAATGATGTCGGCCTGCTTGCCGACAACCAGGCTGCCTATCTGGTCGCCCATGCCCAGCGCACGGGCGCCGGCCAGCGTGGCCATTTCGAGTGCGGCGGCGGCATGCAATGCCGTGGGGTTAGCCGATTGTGCCTTGGCGATCAGGGCCGCTAGGCGCAGGTCGCCCAGCATGTCCAGCTTGTTGTTGCTGGCGGCGCCATCGGTGCCCAGGCCTACGTTGACACCGGCGGCCTGCAAGGCATGGATGCGGGCAAAGCCCGATGCCAGTTTGAGGTTGCTGGCCGGGTTGTGTGCCACATGCACGCCATGGCGGGCCAGCAGCTCGATTTCTGCATCGTTGGCGTGAACCACGTGGGCGGCCACCAGACCGGGGCCGAGCACGCCCAGGGCGCGCAGCCGCTCCAGTGGACGGACGCCGTACTGGGTGAGGCTACCGGCGATCTCGTCTTCGGTTTCATGGATATGGCAATGGATGCCCATCTCCAATTGCTCGGCCAGGGTGACCACCTTGCTGAAGGTCTCGTCCGATACCGTATAGGGAGCGTGGGGCGCCAGGCTGAAGCCCACCAGCGGCTCGCCACGGAAGGCTTCGCGCGCGGCTATCGCCTTGCTGATGTAGTCGTCTGCGTTTTGTCCGTAGCCGGTAGGAAACTCCAGAATGGAGCATCCGACGACGGTGCGCATGCCGGCGGTAATGGCGGCGCGGGCCACGGCCTCGTGGTGGAAGTACATGTCGTTGACGGTGGTGGTGCCGCCACGCAGCATTTCTGCCATGGCGTGGAGGGTACCGTCATAGACGAAGGCATCGGATACGTGCTTGCCCTCGGCCGGCCAGATATGGTTGTTGAGCCAGTCCATCAGGGCCAGGTCGTCGGCCAGGCCGCGCAACAGGCTCATGGCCGAGTGTGCATGCAGATTGACCAGGCCGGGCAGCAGGGCGTGATCGGCAAGCTCGATATGGCGGGCTTGCGGGTACCGTTCGCGGGCTTGCTCGCTGGGCAGCAGGGCAGCGATGCGCTCGGCCTCGATGACCAAGGCATGCTGTTGCAGCACCAGGCCTTGCGGCTCGACGGGGATAAGCCAGCGTGGGTGTAATACGGTGAGTGTCATAGGCTTGGATAGTCTGATCTAGCCCGCCATTTTAACCTGCTTGCGCAACCAGGGCTTATTTGTTGCGGCGCGCCAGGAAGCGGGCTGGGTCCAGGGCCTGCACCAGCTCGCGTTCCAGCGGCAGGGGCTCGCCACAGATCTGTGATGCCAGCAGTTCGGCACACAGCTGCGACCAGACCAGGCCACGGGCACCCAGGCCGGTAAAGGCGTACAAGCCAAGGCGGCGCGGGGCCAGGTGCAGGCTGCCGGCATGCTTGGGCTGGAAGCGCTCTACCGCGACCAGAGGGCCTACCAGGGGCAGGCGATCGGGGGTGCCGGGGCGATGGCAGCGCCGACCGCCGAGCTGGCTGGCATCCAGGCCTCGGGTCGCATCAGGCAGCATGGCCGCGAGCAGGGCCAGGTTGTCGCTGGCTGCACTGGCGCCGGCCGGGCTGGAACCTATGCAGGCCAGGTCGCCATGGGCGGGCGTGAGATAGCCGCCACGACATACCACCGTACGGAGTGCCGCTACTTGCGTCTGCGGCAGGTGGCTGACCAGGCGTTCATCTTGGCCAACCTCCAATTCAGGGGCGAAGCGGGTGGCGTCGGCCGCATTAGCCAGGACGACCACAGGGGCGCTCGCCAGCAGTTGCCCTGCGGCATCCCATGCCTGCCACCCGTCCGGCCCAGGCTGCAACTGGGCCACGGTCTTGCCAAATTGGGCATCCAGGTGGCCGCCCGCTTCAGCCAGCAGGGCCTGTACCAGGCTGGGCGGGTTGACCCAGCCGGCCTGTGGGAACCACAAGCCACCTGCGGCCAGCTCATGACCGGCCAGCGCACTGGCTGCTTGTTGGGTAATGGCCTGGGCATATTCTGGTGGCAAGCCCAGCCTGTCGGGTAGTTGCTCGAAACGTTCGGCCTCGGCGGTATCACGTGCCAGTTGCAGTGCACCGCAGGGGGCCCAGATGACACCGGGCAACTTGCGTAAACCCCG
>Ga0075156_10002518_pt1 | contig 10206 bp, 11 predicted proteins | sample JI81AbrownDNA_FD_70966 | JGI IMG/M metagenome (GOLD analysis project Ga0075156, IMG submission 70966) | Wastewater effluent complex algal communities from Wisconsin, to seasonally profile nutrient transformation and Carbon sequestration -... | ecosystem: Engineered > WWTP > Effluent > Algae...
GGTATAGCCACAATTTACGCGGCACGAAAATAAATTTACTGTATTTTCGTTATTATCATGTTGGTTGGGAGTATGCGCAAAATAGTTGCCATTTTAATATTGGTATCATGTAATCTTGTTTCTTTTTCACAAGAAAAGAAGCCTGAGAACTTGCCACGTTTTGATGGTAGAAAATATCATTTTGGTTTTATTCTTTCATTTAACTCAGCAACCTATTATGTGAATTTTAAAAATGGTGCTGGTATTACCGATTCTATTAATAATATTTTACTCAAACGGCAACCAGGCTTTGATCTTAATATTGTAGGTTCGTTTAATCCTACACCTAACATAAATTTCAGATTTACGCCAGGATTAGCTTTTCAGGAACGTCAATTGGAATATACCATTTTAAAAAAGGACACTTCTACCAAAATTTACTTAAAAAGAATTGAGTCTACCTACCTCAATTTTCCATTTTACCTGAAGCTACGCACCAATCGTATCAATAATTTTGCAGCCTATGCCATTGGGGGTGCTTATTATGGAATTGATATGGCAAACAACAAGGATCTTGAAAACAATGGTTCACTTGAACAATTAACCGTTAAAACAACAAAAACCGACTGGGGTTATAGTGCCGGTGGAGGCTTTGACTTCTTTTTACCCTATTTCAAATTTGGGATTGAGTTAAAATACAATGTTGGTATGAAAAACATATTTAAACAGGATAATACGTTTTTTGCAAACCCAATTGAATCCATTCGCACAGGTAGCTGGGTGTTTTCATTGACCTTTGAAGGTTAGTTCATTTCTTTACAGGCATAATTTTATGCCCTGTTATTTTTCGTAACTTTACCTTGAATGATAAAAGACCTTGACATAGTTGTTACACCCGAAATTGCTTACGATCCGCTTGTTTTAAAACAATTTGTATCGCAACATACCCGAATAAAATTACAGGAAATAAATGATGTGGTGGTGCATAAACGAAGTGTAGATGCACGAAGCAAGTATGTTAAGATCAATTTAAAAATTTCAATTTATATCAAGGAAGATGCGCCTGAAAAAAAAGCGGTTTATAAGGCACAAAATGTTTCAAGCGCAAAGGAAATTCACATCATTGGAGCAGGACCAGCCGGTTTGTTTGCAGCCTTAAGTTTAATTGAGCAAGGGTTGAAACCTGTGATTTTTGAACGTGGTAAAAATGTAAGTGAACGAAGAAGAGACCTTGCCGCATTAACCAAAGAACATATCGTTAATCCCGATTCCAATTATTGTTTTGGTGAAGGTGGTGCCGGAACATATAGCGATGGTAAATTATATACCCGTTCAACTAAACGCGGAAGTGTTGATCAGGTATTGGATTGGTTAATGTACCATGGTGCCGATAATGAAATTAATGTTGACGCACATCCGCATATTGGTACAAATAAATTACCCGGAATAATTGAAAATATTCGCACAACAATTTTGGAATGCGGAGGCGAAATTCATTTTAACTCAAAGGTAACGGCTATTAAAGAAAAAAGTGGTTGTGTTAGTGCGGTTGAAATTAACGGTGATAAAAATTTCACGTGTACACAATTAATTATTGCAACTGGACATTCGGCACGTGATATATTTGAATTATTTTACAATAACAAATGGCATATTGAATACAAACCTTTTGCCATTGGTGTAAGGGCCGAGCATTCACAGGCATTGATCGATACCATTCAGTATAAGTGCGAAGTACGTTACCCTGAGTTGCCTGCAGCATCTTATAGCCTGGTTGAACAGGTAAATGAATTGGGTGTGTATTCGTTTTGTATGTGTCCCGGTGGAATCATTGCTCCCTGTGCAACTGCACCCGGTGAAATAGTGACCAATGGTTGGTCGCCAAGCAAGAGAAATAATCCATATGCAAATTCAGGAATTGTAGTTGCGGTTGATGAAAAGGATTTAATTCCTTTTGAAAAGTTTGGGCCATTAAAAGGAATGAAGTACCAGCAAATGATTGAGCAAAAAGCTTGGGAATTGGGAGGTAAAACACAGGTGGCACCGGCACAACGGCTAGTTGATTTTTGCGATAAAAAAGTATCCTCAAATCTTCCTGATTGTTCTTACATACCGGGTATTACCAGTGTAAGTTTGTATGATGTATTACCACAATCAATTTCATCACGCTTAAATATCGCCTTCCAAAAGTTTGGAGAAAAAATGAAAGGATATTATACAAACGATGCCGTTTTGGTTGGGGTAGAATCAAGGACTTCATCACCGGTACGAATTCCTCGCAATAGTGAAACGTTAGAACATGATCAAATTAAAGGTATTTATCCTTGTGGAGAAGGGGCAGGGTATGCCGGTGGAATTGTAAGTGCAGCAATTGATGGAATAAATATCGCCAAGAAGATTGCGGTAATTAAGTAGTAATTATCTTCCTGCTGACTTTAACTCTTTTAAGAATCCGAATATTTTTTTGCGGAATAAGATGAATAGAACTACATATGGAATTGCCATTAAATATAAAATTCCACTATTAAGTTGTTCACCAATGGAAGTGTCATTTTCTCCAGCGGTTGAAGCATCACCAGCAACTTTTTTACACATAGCACATTGTCCGTAAGCAATGTCAACAACTAGAAGCCCTATTAGTAAAAGGAAAATTATTTTTTTATTCATAACACTTTATTTAATATCTACATTTCGTAATTGTGCATTCATTTGTTGGTATACTGTAGCATTTCCTGTACCTGAAGGGTTAATTCTATTCACATGTTCAAAGCAATTCCCGTTCCCATTATCTAAAAAATAAATCATATTATTTGTTGAGCACCAAACAGGATATTCATTTATACTATTATTCCCTAAAACTTTAGTAGCAGTAAGCGTAGTTAAATTTGAACTATACAATTCAATAGCAGTTTTAGCTGCCAGTGAGGTATTTTGGCAATAGACTAAAGTTGAATTATCCGGTGAAAACGAAGGTGAATATTCAAAATCTTCGTTACTCGTTATTTTTTGTTCAGTACTGAATTGAAAACTACCATTGACATTAGCTAGGTGAACTTCAGTGTCAAAAACACTACCTGCGTTAATGATTCCGACATTCCAGGCCTCGTACGCAAGTTTAGTCATATCACCATTAGCGAAGACCGGGTATTTAAAACTTCCTAGGCGTGTGTTCATTTTTATACCTGCACTGCCAAGTGTATCGGTTAAATAAATATTCCAGTGTAAATTTCCATCTGTCTCATTTTTTTCACCGGCAAAAACTATATGAAAACCATCAGGAGCCCATTTTCCCATACCCATTGCATGAAGCATTTGACTTGATAAACTGGCTATTGAATGACCATTAGAACCATCAATGTTAAAAAGCCACAATTCGGCCGCTGTGTAATCATTATATTTTTCGGTATTACCGGTAGGCGATCGGAAGCAAATAAATTTCTTTTTATCGGGAGAAATGGATGGTCCCCAAAATTCAAATCCTGTTTGTGTAGCTATTGTTGTAGTGATTCCATTCTGAATTTTCCCAATATAAACAGAGGTACCTGTCTCAACTGTAACTAAACTAATTAAGGTATCATTAATGGTTTGTGTAATATTTGTGCAAGTAGCATCTGCTGGCAATTCGGCATCTTTATTTTTTTGACACGAACTGGCTAGAATTATAATTGAGAAACAGGCAAGAAATAATTGACATTTCATTTCGCTAAATTAACTAATATTACTTTGGAATTGACTAACCTTAATCATGTTTTTACAATGGAAGTGTTAAATGATGAATATTTCATGAAGCAAGCCTTGGCAGAGGCTAAAAGGGCTTTAGATAAGGATGAGGTACCTGTTGGTGCTGTAATTGTTAGTGGAAATAAGATAATTGCCAGAGGCCATAATTTAACACAAACCCTCAATGATGTTACGGCTCATGCTGAAATGCAGGCCATTACTTCGGCAGCCAACCATTTGGGCGCTAAATATTTATTGGATTGTACCCTCTATGTAACACTGGAGCCGTGTATTATGTGTGGAGGCGCCTTGTTTTGGTCGCAAATAGCTAAGATCGTATACGGTGCCACCGATGAAAAACGAGGGGCTCACACAACGGGTAAAAATCTATATCATCCTAAAACAGTAGTGATTGGAGGTGTGTTGGAGGAAGAATCGTCAATTATGTTGACCACATTTTTCAAACAAAAACGACTCAAATAATTTAGGTTTTTTTACATCTGTGTAAGGTCAAATTATCGTAAATTTACCCTTTATAACAACAAATTAATTCAAAACTCAAATTTATAATATTATGTATCCAGCTGAAATAGTAATACCCATGAAACAAGATCTTACCTCGGTAGGATTTCATGAACTTCAAACGCCTGATGAAGTAGATAAAGCATTAAACAATGCAACAGGAACCTCAATAGTAGTGGTGAACTCAGTTTGCGGTTGCGCTGCAGGAGCTTGCAGACCGGGAGTAAAAATGGCTGTACAAAATGCTAAAAAGCCCGATCATTTATATACTGTGTTTGCAGGTTTTGATACTGAAGCAGTGGCTCAGGCGCGTAAATATTTTCTTCCTTATCCTCCATCATCGCCATGCATTGCAGTTTTCAAAGATGGCAAATTGGAACATTTTATCGAACGTCATCACATTGAAGGTCGCAGTGCCGAAATGATTGCCGAGCACTTGAAAGAAGTGTTCAATGAATATTGCTAATTGTTAGATTTTTTTACTTTTTAAACCCTTACCTGTTATGCAAAAAATTTGCACCTTATTTGTTTTTTCAATTTTTAGTACAATTTTAAATGCACAGGTATACAATGGTCCCGAAAGTGTTGAATTGGATCCTTCCAATGGCAATGTTTTTGTTTCTAATGCTGCCGGAGGAGATATCGTTCGGTTATTACCCAATGGCACACTTCAATCATTTGCGAGTGGATTTACATCTGGTCCGCATGGACTTGAATTAATAGGCGATACCCTTTATGCGTGCGATGGCGGACTTATACGTTTGGTTGATCGAACCAGCGGAACAATTATCAATACGGTTAATCTGTCAGCCAGTTTTCTCAATGGTATAACGCATAAGGGAACGAATTTATTTATAACCGATTTTTCTGCAAAAAAAATCTATCGTTTAAATACAAAAAACAATTCGTTCAATGTATTTACATCAACATTAACCAAAACTCCCAATGGTATTATTTACGATTATTTGAACGATCGGTTGGTTTATTGTTGTTGGGGTTCATCAGCTCCGGTGTACGAGGTTAATTTAGCCGATTCTACCATTAATTTCCTGGCCAATACCGCAACATCTAATTGCGATGGTATTGCCATGAATTGTCAGGGTGAATTTTATATTGCTTCGTGGTCACCAAATGCTATTAATAAATACAATAGCGCTTTTTCAACCGTTTCAACAGTAAGTATTACCGGTGGTGTTTCATCACCTGCCGATATTTATTTTACTAATACAGATACCTTGATCATTCCCAACTCAGCAGCCAATACTGTTTCAAAACAGCATTTGACCTCTTGTATTACCAATGTTAGCAATTTAACTAACGAAAATACCATATCAGTATATCCTAATCCGTTTAGTAATCTCATGACAATTTCAAATCCGGAAGATTTTACCAAAGCTGAAATATCAGACATCACTGGTAAAGTTGTTTATTCAACCTTGTTAAGGAATGGAAATAATGCATTGGATCTTGAAAAGCTTACAGCAGGTGTATATGTTTTACAAGTATACTTACAAGATAAGGTTCAATCCATAAAAATTTCGAAAAAATAAGAATGAGAAAATTGTTTTTTTTGTGTTTTATTGTTGTCTTAGCTTCCTGTGGATCTAAAAAACAGGAACCAGAAGAAGTTCCTGAATTTAAATCTGAATCAATTTTGGTGGATGATTCACAATTCCCTTTTCAACACGACAGCATACCATTGATTTTGGAAAAAGTGAAATTGTGTAAGATGATGGATTCACTTACCCAAGATACGACTATGCCTCCGTGCGATTATCGTTTGTTTCGTTATTTTTCAAATCATATCGATCCGGTAAGTGATGGTTTTTTGGTTGAGGTTAAGCCCAAGGTGTGGTCAAAATGGTTTTTGATAGTAGTGATTGCCAAAAACAAGGATGGTGACTATTATAAGTCAAATGCTTTTCACGGGCAATTGCTGGAGATGCGTACAAACAAAACCGGTCCACATGATTTAATTATACGTTATGTAGATGTCGAGGTAGGTACGGTGGCAATTTTGCATAAATGGAATAAAACAAAATATGATCCTGTTGAAGTGTTAGAGATTAATGATCATTTTGTCAAGGAAGATAAAAAGGATTCACTAAATAACGCGTATTTGAAAAATTTCGTTTGGGGATACTAAAGCGAAAACCTTAAAATTCTTGAACAAAGACACACGCATAACAGTTGGTTTAATTCTCCTTTATTTTTTAAATGGATTCATGAATGTTTTTGGTCCTTCAAAATCTTTTATGCCATTGGTTTTTCTTGATTCTTTTCTTTTGGCATTGCTTAGTTTGATCTTTTTTGTTTTGCCTGATTTTAAAAAGCAAAATACTATATTTTTATTGTTTAGTACTTTTTTTACCATTCAAGGATTATTTATTGTTGGTTACTTTCCTCCGGGAAAGGCCGAAGTAGTGTTGAACATTGTTTTCCTCATAACCTGTGCACTTTTGTACGCCTACCAGCTCCAGGTTTTTGGTAGTTTATCCCTGCTTAACATTGTTCCCATAAGCGCATTTCTATTTTCGTTGATGTTTGGGTATTTGCAAATGCCCACGCTTTCCATTGTGATTTGCTCAGGAATAGGTGCCTTGGTTCAGATTTACACTTTAGCCCGTCCCGATTTACTGGACAAAATTCCTGTTTTTATGAAGCGATTTTATTTATTGATGACAGTCCAGGTTATTTTTGATACGCTTTCCTATGTGTTTTTTAGGATAAATGCTCCGGGTGTTAATATTCACTATTGATTATATTTGCAGAACAAAAAAAATGTTTAATTTCATGTCAATACTTCTATGGCTAAAAGCTCAATAATACATATTCCCGATTTTACACGATCACCGCGAATTGATCAGGTTGGCGTTGAAGAGCGTGTGGCCAAATTTACTTCGCGAAGCATAAAATCGGAGTCAAAAATGCAAGGCTTGCTTTTGGCGCTAAACATGATTGACCTTACAACGCTTGAGGGAATTGATACCAAGCATAAAGTTGAACAACTTTGTTATAAAGCGGCACATTTGCACGATGTGGCTCCGGGATTGCCAACGGTAGCTGCTATTTGTGTTTTTCCAACCATGGTAAAAACGGCCAAGAATGCTTTACTTGGAACAAAAATAAAAGTAGCATCAGTAAGCACTGCCTTTCCTGCAGGACAAGCACCAACAAAAGTAAAAATTGACGATACAAAGTTTGCTTTAGATAATGGTGCCGATGAAATTGATATGGTTATTTCCAGAGGTAAATTTTTAGAAGGAGATTACAATTTTGTTTTTGATGAAATCATTAAAATAAAGGAATTGTGTGGTACTCGTGCCCGATTAAAAGTGATTCTTGAAACCGGTGAACTTGGTTCCCTGGATCAAGTAAGAAGAGCAAGTGATATTGCCATGTATGCCGGAGCCGATTTCATTAAAACTTCAACAGGTAAAATTTCAGTTGCAGCAACTATGCCTGTAACCTTGGTGATGTTGGAAGCCATTCGTGATTTTTATTTTAAAACAGGCATGATGGTGGGAATGAAACCTGCCGGAGGAATTTCAACAGCCAAACAGGCATTGCATAATTTAGTAATGGTAAAAGAAACCTTGGGTGAGGATTGGCTGAGCAATGAATGGTTCAGATTCGGAGCTAGTCGTTTGGCAAACGATATTTTAATGCAAATTGTTAAACAACAAACCGGCATTTATCAAAGCGGAGATTATTTTTCAAAAGATTAATAAATATTATTGTGGCTAAACAAACAACAAAAAAATCGAAATCAATTGAGTGGAATTATTCTCCGGCACCGGAAAGTACTTCTATTGCAAAAATTGATGAGCGATACGAACTTTTTATTGACGGAAAGTTTGTAAAACCAACTTCAGGAAAATATTTCGACACCATTAATCCGGCAACAGAAAAGAAACTGGCTGAACTGGCAATGGCTAATGCAGCCGATGTTGATAAGGCAGTAAAAGCTGCACGTGTTGCATACGATAAATATTGGAAGAACATGGCAGGTGCCGATCGCGCAAAATATTTATTTCGCATTGCACGATTGATTCAGGAAAAAGCCCGTGAGTTTGCTGTAATAGAATCAATGGATGGTGGTAAACCAATTAAAGAAAGCCGTGATATTGATGTACCGTTGGCCGCCAATCACTTTTTTTATTATGCCGGTTGGGCCGATAAACTGGAATATGCTTTTCCGAACAGACAGGCTAACCCGTTGGGAGTTGCCGGACAAATAATTCCGTGGAATTTTCCTTTGTTAATGGCTGCCTGGAAAATTGCACCGGCACTTGCTACCGGAAATACCGTTGTATTAAAACCGGCCGAAACCACTTCGTTAACGGCTTTAAAACTGGCTGAATTATTACAGGAAGCCGATCTTCCACCGGGAGTAGTAAATATTATTACAGGTGCAGGAGAAACCGGTGCGGCTTTGGTAAATCATGCTGATGTAAATAAACTCGCTTTTACAGGTTCAACTGATGTAGGTAAATTAATACAACGCTCAGTAGCCGGATCAGGAAAAAAACTTACCCTTGAATTGGGTGGAAAAGCAGCCAATATTATTTTTGATGATGCTGCCATTGATCAGGCCGTAGAAGGTATCATCAATGGAATTTATTTTAATCAAGGTCACGTGTGTTGTGCAGGTTCGCGTTTGTTTGTACAGGAAAGTGTATACGATGAAGTGATTCGTAAATTAAAACACCGTTTAAAATCATTGCGTGTTGGTGATCCAATGGACAAGAATACCGATGTTGGTGCAATAAATTCAAAAGCTCAATTAGCTACCATTAAATCCTATATTAATGCAGGAATAAAAGATAAAGCAGAAATGTATCAGGCACCCTGTACACTTCCTTCAAAAGGATTTTGGTGTGCACCAACCTTGTTTTTAAATGTTTCACAATCGCATAAAATTGCCCAGGAAGAAATTTTTGGTCCTGTTTTAGCTGTACAAACGTTTAGAACCGATGCCGAAGTAATTGAAAAGGCAAACAATATTCCGTATGGTCTTTCAGCAGGTGTTTGGACTGATAAAGGTTCAAAAGTGTTTAACCTTACAAGTAAATTGCGTGCTGGTGTAGTTTGGGCAAATACGTATAATAAATTCGACCCTACTTCTCCGTTTGGTGGATATAAAGAAAGTGGATATGGTCGTGAAGGCGGATTACATGGATTGAGTGCGTATGTTAAATTGGAAAACAAATAAGCTTAATGAAGCTTAGTGTCTTTGTGCCTTAGTGGTTAAAAAATAAAAAATATGGAACGAATCGAAATATTAAAAACGTATAAAATCTTCATCGGAGGAAAATTTCCCCGTACTGAAAGCGGACGTACCTTTTTATTCAAAAATAAAGAAGGAAAAGCTGTGGCAAATGTTTGTCAGTGTTCGCGCAAAGATTTCCGTGATTCGGTGAGTGCTGCACGTGTAGCTTTTGGTGGTTGGTCAGGTAGGGCAGCGTTTAATCGCTCACAGATTTTATACCGCATTGGCGAAATGTTGGAAGGACGAAAAGCACAATTTGTGGAAGAATTAACGTTGGGCGGACTAACGCAGGATCAAGCTAAGAAGGAAGTAGAATTATCCATTGACCGTACAGTTTATTATGCCGGCTGGTGTGACAAATATCAACAGATTTTTGGTTCAGTCAATCCGGTGGCAAGTTCACATTTTAATTTCTCTGTACCCGAAGCAACCGGAGTTGTGGTAATCGTTTGTGGAGAAAAATTTAGTTTATTAAATTTAATTTCCATGGTAATGCCGGCCATTGCCGGTGGAAATACTGTTATAGTTTTGGCATCATCAGCAAATCCGCTTCCATCAATTTCATTTGCCGAAGTATTGGCTACATCGGATTTACCGGGTGGAGTAGTAAATATTTTAACCGGATTCAAGAACGAATTACTGGAACATTTCACCACGCATCTCGATGTAAATGCTATTGTTTGTGAAGGCCTTTCAACCGAAGAACATAAAGT
>Ga0075156_10002521_pt1 | contig 10199 bp, 11 predicted proteins | sample JI81AbrownDNA_FD_70966 | JGI IMG/M metagenome (GOLD analysis project Ga0075156, IMG submission 70966) | Wastewater effluent complex algal communities from Wisconsin, to seasonally profile nutrient transformation and Carbon sequestration -... | ecosystem: Engineered > WWTP > Effluent > Algae...
GTGATTCACACCGACTTCCAGAAGGGCTTCATCAAGGCCGAGATCGTGTCGTTCGGCGATCTGATCCGGCTCGGTGGCATGCAACAGGCCAAGGCCGCCGGCAAGGTGCGCCTGGAGGGCAAGGACTACGTGATGGCGGACGGCGACGTGGTCGAGTTCCGGTTCAACAACTAAGCCAGCGGGGTTAGTCCGCAGTCAGGCGTCACCCTGCCGCGCCTCGAGCTCGGCGAGAAACTCTCGTGCGTCCTGCTGAAAGGGGTCGTCAGCGGGTGCTCGCCTGAGGGCACCCTGAAGAACCTTGGCGGCCTGAGCGATGTCGCCCTTGCTGTCCGCCAGAACGACGGCGTTCTGGACCGCTTCACCCAGCCGGCTGACCTCGGTGGGCACCGTCCCCGGGTTGCGGGTCCGGCCGATGAAACGGATCCAGTTTCCCGCCGGGTCCACAAGGCTGAAGCCGCTGAGACCGTCGGCGTTCTTTCTTGGGCGCGGCCGGGTGATGCGCGGGAATCCCTTGACGGGCAGCCCCCCGTACGCACTGCGCAGTCCCGAGGCGAGGCGCTCCCAGATCTCTCCGGTGTCGTCGACGATGACCAGGCACGAGCTGTGGGAGGACTCAGGCGTGTGACCGGCCAGGCCGTAGTACTGGAGGTCGAAGCCGTGACCGTTCAGCGCCAGGGCCGCGTACGGCCGGTGCTGGCGGTACGTTGTTCGAAAGCCCAGCGCACCGAAGAACGGCTCGATTTCGTCGATGTCGGCGCAGGGAAGCAGGGGAACAGTCTGCGGACGGGCCATTGAGACAAGCTACCTGGGGGCGGGATGCGCTCACCCACTGATCAGGCACGAGCCCGGACGTCGTGCTACCGCACTTGTTTAGGGTGGGGCCATGTCTTCGTCGCACGAGTTCCGTCCCGACCTTGGGCCGGCGATCGACGAGACGCCCGAAGCCCGGGGTGCCGACACCCGGCGGCGACGGCTCGAGTTCGGCCTGTTCGCACTCGCCCTGCTGCTGCAGATCGGCGCCATCGCCCTGCGCATGTCGAGCGGCGGCCCGGTCGAGGTCGTGGTGGCGAACCGGCTGGCCATCGCGGCCTACCTGACCGGACTGGCCGCCATCTTCGTGCGCTATCGCGGCTGGGACACCCGCACCGCCGACGCCCGCAACCACACCTACTACCTGCTGCTGTCACCGCTGGCCGGCATCGTGATGGTGGCCGTCGTCGGTACCGACCGCGATTCGGGTTTCGCCAACACGGCCAGCCTGGTGCCCGGACTGATCGCCTCCAGCCTGGCCTGGGGCTGGGCGCACAACAGCCGGATGGCGAAACGGGCGGACTTCGTCGAGGCGACCGAGACCGCACGCACCATTTTCTGGGGTTGGAGCGCCATCGCCGTGCTGTCGTTGATCGAGCGCATCACCCATGAACTGCGCGGCACGCCGTACCTGATTCCCGATCTGGTCTACTCCCTGATCTCGCTGGGCGCGTTCCTGATTCTGGTCTCCACCGGCTACACCCAATACATACGCGCGCAGGAACAGATGCAGCGCGGCGCCGCGGTTCGCGCCGATCGGCGGCGCCGCAAGGGCGAACGCCGTGCGCGGCGACTGCTGGCCCGGATCGCCCGGCAGCCTCAGACGCCGGCGTAGAACGCCTGCATGCCTTGCGCCAGCCACCCTGGGTCGAGCACCCCGCAAAGTTCTCGAGCCGAGTGCATGCTGAGCAGCGGAATCCCCACGTCGACGGTGCGAATGCCGAGCCGTGTGGCAGAGAGAGGTCCGATCGTCGACCCGCAGGGCACCGCATTGTTCGACACGAAGTCCTGCGTCGGCACCCCAGCGCCTGCGCAGGCGCGGCGCCAGGCAGCGGCGCCGAGCGCGTCCGTGGCGTAGCGCTGGTTGGCGTTGAACTTGATCAGCGGTCCGGCATTCGGCACCGGACGATGGGCTGGGTCGTGCAGCTGCGGATAGTTGGGGTGCACGGCATGGCCCGCGTCGGCCGAGACCAGCAGGGACCGTGCGCGGGCGCCGGCAGCGGCCTGCAACGACCAGCCCAGCGCGTCGGCGATGCGCGTCAGTACCGTGTGCAACAGCGGGCCGGCGGCCCCGGTGGCGCTCGCCGAACCGACCTCTTCGTGATCGAAGCAGGCCAACACGGTGACGGCATCAGGATCGACGGCGGCAGCCAGGGCAGCGACGCCGGCGTACACGCTGGCCAGGTTGTCGAGCCGCGGGGCCGCGAACAGCTGCTCGTCCAACCCGAAGCGCGCCGGCGGCTCGGTGACGAACGCGCAGAGGTCGTGAGCACCGACGTCCGCCCGGTCGAGCCCTGCGCTTCTTGCCACCTCGTCGACGATGTCGGCGTCCGGCCGTGAGACGGCGAAGATCGGATGCAGATGCTGCTGTCGGTCGAGCACCAACTTGTCGTGCGCGCTGCGGTCGAGGTGCGGGGCAACCTGCGGAATGCGCAACAGGGGGCCGGTGGCGACCAGGACGGTGCGCCCGTCGCGGGTGACCAACCGACCGGCCAGGCCCAACTCACGGTCGAGCCACGAGTTGGGCAAGGGCCCTCCGTACACCTCCATGCCGGCCTGCTGCCAGCCCAGGAAATGCGAGGTGGGCCGCGGCTTCAGTACGAAACCCGGCGAGTCGGTGTGCGCGCCGACGATGCGATAGGACGGCTGCGCACTCGCCCGCGGAATGCGCCACGCCACCACTGAGCCGTCCTGGACCAGCACATACCCGCCCGGGTCGGCGACGAAAGGATCGGCGGCGCTGACCTCGGTGAACCCGGCGGCGACCAGCAAGGCTGCTGCTTCGCGGGCCGCATGGAACGACGATGGGCTGGCCGCCACGAATGACGCCAGCCCATCGATGTGCGACCCGGTCACGTCGCCGGCCCTCTACTTCTCGGCAGCATCGTCCTCGTCGCCTTGGGTCGGCCGGCCCCATGGAGCCTCTTCGCCATGCCGCTTCAGCACGTTTTCGGCGGTGTAGCCCTCGTCTGCGTTGCGCGGATCGGCGGTGCGGTAGCCCTGCTCGTCGCCAGGCTTCTCGGGCGCGACCTGGTACGCGTTGTGACTGCTCTTGTCGGGGGTTTCCGGTGTTGTGCTCATCACGACTCCTTGCATTCGGGCGAAGGGGTGAGTGGCCACCGAATCCGGACTGCCACGGCGCCCCGTCACGCTCTCATCCTTTTGCAGCTTAGCTCGGCCAATCCCACTCCAACAGGCACAAACGCCCCGGCGGCCGAGTCGGTCACGGGTTTTGTCAGAGGCTGCGGGCAAGATCGAACGTATGGAGATGGCGTACGTGGTGATTGCTGCTGTGCTGGGCGCTCTGGCCGCCGGCATCGTCGTGCGATTGGTGCTGCGGGCGCAGGCCGACGGGTCCCAGGCGCGCGACGACGCGGCCGCCGCCCACGCCCGAACCGAGGTTGCCGACGCTCGCCGCGAGGCCGCCGACGCCCGGTCCGAGGCCGCCGACGCACGCTCCGAGGCTGCTGCCGCCCGGCTGCAGTCGGCCCGCTCCACCACCGACGTGGAGCGTGCCCGCGCCGACGTCGCGCTGGCCAGGGCCGAAGCGGCGGAGGCGATGAGCGAAGCGTCCGAGGTGTCGGCACAGCTGGCCGGCGCAACCGCCGAGCGCGACGCGGCAGTCAGCCGGGCACTCGAGCTCGCAGCCGACCGCGAATCGATGGTGGCCCAGTTCAAGGTGCTCTCGAGCGAGTCGCTCGACCGCCAGGGCAAAGCCGCCGAAGCCACCGCCGAGCAGCGGCTGCGTGCCACCGAACTGCTGATGAAGCCGGTCCGCGAGTCGCTCGAAGCGTTCAACCACCGTCTCGGCGAGGTCGAGAAGGAGCGCGTCCGGCTGACCACCGAACTGGTCGGCCAGGTCACCTCGGTGCGCGATACCGGCGAGCGGCTACGCACCGAGACCCGGGCACTGGTCACCGCGCTGCGCAAGCCGCACGTGCGCGGCAACTGGGGTGAGCAGCAGCTCAAGCGCGTGGTCGAGATCGCCGGCATGGTCGAGTACTGCGACTTCCTCACCCAGCAGACCACCAGCACCTCAGCCGACCAGGCGATCAGGCCCGACCTGAAGGTTCTGCTCGAGGGCGAACGATTCGTCTGGGTCGACTCGAAGGTGCCGTTGAGCTCCTTCCTCGACGCCTACGAAGCCGAAGACGACGCGGTGCGCGAGGCCGGGTTGCGGCAATTTGCCAAGAACGTCAAGACCCATGTCGATCAGCTGTCTGGCAAGTCGTACTTCAAGTCCGATTTGGGCACGCCCGAGTTCGTGGTGATGTTCGTGCCCAGCGAGGCGCTGGCGGCCGAGGCGCTCAGTCAGCTGCCCGACCTGCTCGAGTACGCGGCCGCCCGCAGCATCATCCTGGCCACGCCGACCACCCTGATCGCCCTGCTGCGCACCGTCGCCTACGGCTGGAAGCACGCCGCCCTGGCCGAGTCGGCCGCGGAGGTGTTCGAACTCGGACGCGAGCTGTACGACCGGTTGGGCACGCTGGGTGGTCACTTCGACCGCATCGGCCGCTCGCTCACCGCGTCCGTGCGCGCCTACAACGAAGCCGTCGGATCGATGGAGGGCCGGGTGCTTCCCACCGCGCGCAAGCTGCGCGACCTGCACGTCACCGACAAGCAACTCGAGGCCGTGCAGGCCACCGACGCTGCCGTGCGCCCGCTCACGGCACCCGAACTCGTCGAGAACGCCACCCAGGTCACCCCGATGATCGGCGCCCGGCGCGACGAAGATCTCGACAGCCTCAACCGCCCCCAGCCGGCCCTCGACGAGCTGCTCGCCGCCGACAGCGCACAGCCTCGAGTGTCCCGAACCCGGCGCAGCGCAGGGTGACCCCGCCGACTGCGCGAGAATGTGCCCATGAGCGTCACCGCGCAGAGCGTCGAGCAGGCCGCCGAACGCCTGGCCGGGGTGGTCATCGAGACTCCCCTGCAGTTCAACCAGCGGCTCTCGGCGGCCACCGGGGCGCAGGTCTGGCTGAAGCGTGAAGACCTGCAACCCGTCCGGTCGTACAAGCTGCGCGGCGCCTACAACCTGATCGCGCAGCTCTCCGAGACCGAGCGGGCCGCCGGGGTCGCGTGCGCCAGCGCCGGCAACCACGGCCAGGGCGTCGCGTACGCCTGTGCCAAGCTCGGCATCAAGGCCCAGATCTTCGTGCCCTCCACCACCCCGCGGCAGAAGCGGCAACGGATGCGCCAACTCGGTGAGGGCTGGGCCGAGTTGATCGTGCATGGCGACACCTATGACGACGCCGCCGCACTCGCCCACGAAGTCGTCGCGTCCGAGGGTCGCACGTTGGTGCCGGCCTTCGACGACGAACGCACGATCGCGGGCCAGGGCACGGTCGCGGCCGAGATAGTGGCGCAGCTCGGCCGGGCGCCGGACACGCTGATCGTTCCCGTCGGTGGCGGCGGCATGATCGCGGGCTGCATGACCTGGCTGGCCGAGCGGCACCCCGGCACCAAGGTGGTCGGCGCAGAACCGTCGGGTGCGGCGTCCATGGCGATCGCCCTCGAAGCCGGTCGCCCCCGTGATCTGCCCAGGCTCGACACGTTCGTCGACGGTGCGGCCGTCCGGCGGGTGGGTGAGCTCACCTTCGGCATCGCCAAGCGGCTCAAGCCACACATGTTCTCGGTGCCCGAGGGGCGCATCTGTTCCGAGATGCTCGCGCTGTACCAGACCGACGGGGTGATCGCCGAGCCCGCCGGTGCCCTCGCCACAGCCGCTCTGGGCATCTACCGCCCCACCCCCGGACGGCTGGTGGTCGCCATCGTGTCCGGCGGCAACAACGACCTGTCGCGGTATGCCGAGATCAGTGAGCGGGCCCTGGTCTACGAGGGCCGCAAGCACTACTTCCTGGTGAACTTTCCACAGGAGCCGGGGGCTCTGCGGCGGTTTCTCAACGACGTGCTCGGCCCGGACGACGACATCACCCTGTTCGAGTACGTCAAGCGATCGAACCGCGAAACCGGGCCTGCGCTGGTGGGCATCGAACTCGGTGACCCTGACGACCTGCCGCACCTGCTCGACCGCATGAATCGCAGCCGCATCACCGTCGAACGGGTTCCACCCGACAGCCCGTTCTACCGGTTCCTGGTCTGAGATGAACCTGTACGCACCCCCCTCCGCCACGTTGGCCCGCCAGGTGTGCCTGGACGTTCTGGTGGTGGCGTGGTGCGTCGGTTGGTGGTTCGTCGGACGAGCCGCCGACTCGGCGATCCGAGGCCTGGCCGCGGTGCCGCGCAGCGCTGAACAGTCGGCGCGCGACCTGCAGGAGCGTCTCAACGAGGCCGCCGAAGCCGCCGGACGCGTGCCGTTGGCCGGCGAAAGCCTGCGCGCACCGCTCGACGGCATCGCGCAATCGGTCAACGGCCTGATCGCGGGATCGCTCGACCTGACCGTGCAGCTCGAGAACCTGGCCACCCTCGCCGGGCTGACGGGATTCTTGCTGCCGGTGCTGCTCGTCGTGCCGTTCTGGCTGTGGTACCGCGTCCGCTTCGTGCTCGAATCCCGCGCGGTTGCCGCCCTGATCGCGTCCGGCACGGCCACTGAATGGCTGGCCCTGCGCGCGCTCACCCGCCAGCCGCTGCACAAGCTGCTGACGGTGACGCCCGATCCGGCTGGAGCTTGGCGGTCCGGCGATCCGGTCGTGCTCGCACGACTCGCCGCACTGGAGCGGCGCCGGGGTGGCTGGCCACGACCGAAGAAGAGCACCGCGCGGGCAGCCAGGTCAGCGGTTGGCGACCAGGCGTCGACCAGGAAGCCGCGGCTGCCGGATCCTCCGCCGATCGACTGACGCCGGCCCATCGGTGGCCGGGTGAGAAGCTCAAGCCTTCGCTGCCCGCATGTCCTTGCGCAGTTCGGGCGGCAGGGCGAAGACCAGATTCTCTTCGGTCAGGCGCTCCTCGATCGCTGCCGGGTAGCCGCGATCCTGAAGGAACGTGAGCACGCCCTGCACCAACTCGTCCGGCACCGACGCTCCGGACGTGACCCCGACGCTTTGCACTCCCTGGAGCCAGGCCTCGTCGATCTCGCCCGCATTGTCGACCCGGTAGGACGCCTTGGCGCCCGACTCGAGAGCGACCTCGACCAACCGGACCGAGTTGGACGAGTTGGACGAGCCCACCACGATCACCAGGTCGGCCGTGCCCGCGATCTGCTTGACCGCCGACTGGCGGTTCTGGGTCGCGTAACAGATGTCGTCGCTGGGCGGGTCGATCAACTGCGGAAAACGCTCGCGCAGAGCGCCGACGGTCTGCCAGGTCTCGTCCACGCTCAGCGTGGTCTGCGAAAGCCAGGCAACCCGGCTGGGATCGTCGATCTGAATGGCCGCGGCGTCCTCGGGACGCTCGACCAAGGTGATGTTGTCCGGCGCCTCGCCCGCTGTGCCCTCGACCTCTTCATGCCCCGCGTGACCGATCAGCAGGATCTGCAGGCCCTGGTGGGCGAACCGGCGTGCCTCGTTGTGCACCTTGGTGACCAGCGGGCAGGTGGCATCGATCGTCTTCAGGCCTCGCTCGGCGGCCTCGGCGTGCACGGCCGGCGACACACCGTGGGCCGAGAACACGACAGTGGATCCGGTGGGCACCTCGTTCAACTCCTCGACGAAGACGGCGCCGCGCGCCTCGAGGTCTTCCACCACGTGGCGGTTGTGCACGATCTGCTTGCGTACGTACACCGGCGAGCCGTACAGGTCGAGCGCCTGTTCGACTGTGATCACCGCTCGGTCGACGCCCGCGCAGTAACCGCGCGGTGCTGCGAGAACGACTCGCTTGGACTCCGTCATGGAGGCCATTCTATCGACCGCCGCCGCGGCCCCGTCCCGTTGGCGTCGGCACCGTCGGGGGCTTCCTGTCCGAGCCGCGCCCTAGGCTGACCAACGTGCCACCGTTAGCCAGCAGTCCCGAGCAGCCCCAGCCGCTGCGCGCGGTGCTCGCGGCGGTGAAGACCTGGGTGGAGCGCTGCAGCACCGTCTGGGTCGCCGGCCAGTTGATCGAACTCAAGCGGCGCTCGGGCGCAGCCACGCACTTTCTCACCCTTCGCGACGCGTTGGCCGAGGTGTCGGTCACGATCACAGCGTCCACCGCGGTGCTCGATGCCGCCGGACCCATTGCCGAGGGCATGCAGGTGGTGGCGCTCGTCCGGCCCACCGTCTGGAGCCGCAACGGGTCGCTCAGCTTCGAGTGCAGCGACCTGCGGGCGTCCGGCGAGGGCCGGTTGCTGGCCGCCATCGAGCAGCGCAAACGCATGTTGCAGGCCGAGGGCCTGTTCGACCGGGCCCGTAAGCGGCCGTTGCCGTTCCTTCCCGGCGGCGTCGGGTTGATCACCGGTCAGAACAGCGCCGCGGAGCGAGACGTCCTGCAGGTCGCGCGCAGCCGGTGGCCGGGGGTTCGGTTCGTGGTGCGTCCTGCTGTGATGCAAGGGCCGGGGTGCGTCGACGACGTGCGCGAGGCGTTGGCGGTGCTCGATCGCGACACCTCGGTGGACGTGATCGTCATCGCCCGCGGCGGCGGTTCCCTGCAGGACCTTCTGCCCTTCTCCGACGAATCCCTCGCGCGCGCCGTTTTCGCGTGTCGTACGCCGGTGGTCAGTGCGATCGGACACGAGCCAGATACGCCGATCCTCGACCTGGTCGCAGACGTGCGGGCAGCCACCCCGACGGACGCCGCCAAGCGGGTGGTGCCCGACGTGGCTGAGGAACGAACTCGCATCGACCAGGCGTCGGCGCGGGTGCGGGCTGCCACGCTGCGCGTGATCGAGCACGAGAGCCGGCAATTGCACGCGCTGCGGTCGCGTCCGGTACTCGCCGATCCCCTCGGCCCGATCGACGTGCACAGCGCTCAGGTGAGGGAGCTGGGCGAGCGCGGTCGGCGGGCCGTGCTCAACCGACTGCGCGCGGAATCGTCGTGGGTCGAGCATTCGGTCAGCCGGGTGCGTGCGCTGTCGCCCCGGGCGACACTGCTGCGCGGCTACGCGATTCTGAGCGATGGCGGCGGAGCCACGGTCGACACGACCGACGGCATCGAGACCGGTGCCGCCCTGGTGGCGACCATGGCCGACGGCCTGCTCTACGCGACGGTCACCGAGGTGCACCGCCGGGCGGCCGGGCGACCCACCACAGACGAATCAATCACTGCCACGCCGGCACCGAAGGAGTCCGATGAGTGAGCAACCACAGTCGTACGAGCAAGCTCGAAAGCGGCTGATCGAGGTGGTGCGGCAACTGGAGTCTGGCGACGTCCCACTGTCGTCCGCCATGGAACTGTGGCAGGAGGGCGAGACGCTCGCCCGCACCTGCAACGACTGGCTGGACGGCGCGCGCGCCCGAGTCGAACAGTCCCGAGCACCAGAAGCGGAAGAATCGCCGGAATCTCGATGATGAACCGGCGGTTCCGCCGTCCGTAGCGCACACAACCGAACGATTGACCGTCATCCGGTTCGAGACGTAGATAGTTTAATGCTATATTAGTAGCTAAGACTATGGCGCTTTCCGGAGGTGATGACCAATGAGCACGATCGACCGTTGGCTGGCCTCTCTCAAGATGATGACAGTGCAGGACATGCGCATTCAGCGCGACCTGCGTTGAGGGCTCAGCCCGCCAAGCAGTAGTGCAAGGGAAGCCCCTTCGTCCGACTGGACGAGGGGGCTTCTCGCGTCCGTTCGGGGTTACGGGAAGTGAACAGCTTCAAGCAGTTTCTCGACATGCACGTCACGATCGCGAACCGCACCGGCAAGCGCCTGTACCTCTCACACCTGGTGTTCGACGGACTGACCTCGGGCAGAGCCGCGGACGGCGTTCACGACCCCGGCACACTCGGGCCGAGCGCCCCTACGAGTCTGGCGGCAGGCAGGACGGCGACGTTCCGGATCGCGTTCGGGGTCAAGCAACTCGAGGGCTTCGAGTTGCGGGTGTCTCTCAGTCCCGCTCGGAACGCGGTGGTCTTCGCGGACTGAGAGGCACCCACCGATCCCCACTGCCGGCTCGCGACGCCGCGACACCGCGACGCAACCGAGCGGCCAACAGATCGACCTGATCGGGGCCCCAACGGCGACGGGCTTCCTTCGGCAGATTTCGAGACCCTCACGTGCGCCGGATTGTGTTCTGGAAGCGTGCGTGGACTCGCGGTCTTCGGCTTGGGTCGACGCGCGCCGGCGGGGTGACGCGGG